>Ga0307378_10004080_pt1 | contig 21058 bp, 12 predicted proteins | sample UN1MG_FD_202238 | JGI IMG/M metagenome (GOLD analysis project Ga0307378, IMG submission 202238) | Soil microbial communities from Risofladan, Vaasa, Finland - UN-1 | ecosystem: Environmental > Terrestrial > Soil > Coastal area > Acid sulfate soil | place: Finland: Risofladan, Vaasa | collected... | reverse complement strand
TGCTCGAACCGATCGAAGAACTGACAGCCGGGTGAAATAACTGGATGTTGTTCGAGGCTGCCCATAGTATAGCGCTATGTGCCCTTGGGTGTCAAAGGGTCCCGGAATCCCCCAAGCAGAGGAATCCTGGAAATGAGTCGGCCCAGCCCGAAAATCAGCACCAACCGCACGGAAAATCGCGATCTGCTCGTTGTTTTCCCCAGCCCGTTAGGGTGGATGGCGATCGTCGGGTCGGGCCAGCTTCTCAAACGGGTCACTTTCGCACATCCCTCGCTGGAAGCCGCGATCGGGGCGCTGGAAGGCGAAGTGCTTCAGAACGCCACACGCGGCCGCTGGAACGACCAACTCGTACAGCGGCTGAAGGCCTACGCCCGGGGCAATCGAGACGATTTCCTCGACGTGAAGATCGATCTGGCCGGCCTGAGCGACTTCAGACGCCGGGTGGTTGAGCAATGCCGGCGGATCCCGTTGGGCCAGACGATGACGTACGGAGAACTCGCGGCCAAGGCGGGTTTTGCTCGGGCAGCGCGGGCGGTGGGCAGTTGCATGGCTGCCAACCGCCTGCCGCTGATCGTACCCTGCCATCGGGTCGTGCCGTCCAGTGGGGGGGTTGGTCCGTTCTCCGCACCCGGCGGATCGCGAACCAAGCAGCGGTTGTTGGCGTTGGAAGTTCACCGTTGCCAATCCGGACAGGGCGGGACATAATGCAATAAAGAGTTCGAGATTGGCCGAATAATCCGTGTATCTTGGCTCCCAGGGTGGGTTTGCGCGCCGGCAGCGGTAAGACGCGCTTGTGGCAACGAAGTTCACTCGGGAGCGTGTGTCGAGGCACGACGATCCCGGCCGGCGATGTGAAGAGGCACCCCATGGCGGAGTTCGACCCCTATCGAAAATGGCTGGGCATCCCCCCCAAGGAGCAGCCGCCCAACCAGTATCGCCTGCTGGGGATCGGCCTGTTCGAGTCCGATCCCGACGTGATCTCCAACGCGGCCGATCGCCAGATGGTCCACGTTCGGACGTTTCAGTCGGGCAAGTACTCCGAGCTTTCGCAGAAGATCCTCAACGAGTTGGCCACCGCCCGAGTGTGCTTGCTGGACAAGGACAAGCGGGCGGAGTACGACCGCCGTTTGAGTGGCAGTCTTGCGGCGGATAAGCCGATCCCGCCGCCGCCCTCGCCCCCCGGCACGGCGCCCTCGCGTGAGACACCCCCGCCGCCGCGCACCTCGAGTCCTCCTCCGCCGCCGCCGGACGGCGAAAAAGCTCCGGCGGTCTCCTTGACACCGGCAATTCCCCAGCTCAACGCCGTCGGTAGCACGTTCACCGGCGCGACCCGAACCAGCACCTATGCCGGCCGCCGAAGGAAGAAGTCGAACGCCCAAGGCGTGGTCGTTGCAGTAACCTTCGTACTGGCGGTGGTGGTGCTGGTGGTTTGGGCGATGAGCAAATCGCGGTCGGGTACGCCCAAGGAATCCGAGCCCGCCGCGTCCAAACGCAACGGCAACGGATCGTCCAACGAGCCGGACAACGAACGAACTCGGAAGACGGTTGGCCCCACTCGTCCGGGAAACGGCACGTGGACCAGGCCGATCGTTTACGAGCGAAATGTAGTCGGGAAAGTCCATTCACTCCAAGGACACACGGGCCGAGTCACCAGTGCCGTCTTCTCCCCGACCGGCGCCTTCGTCTTCTCCGGAAGCGAGGACAAGACGGTCCGAAAATGGGACGCGCAGACCGGCCAGAGCCTGCTCGAAATGGCCGATGCCGCCGGCGCCGTCCTGGCGGTCGACGTCTCCGACGACGGCCGGCAACTGCTCGCGCTGGTCGTCGGTGAGAACGAGAATCCGCCGTCGGGCAACGCCGTGTGCACCTGGCAGACGGCGACCGGAAAAATGGATCAACGGTTCGATATCGAGGACGGCGACGTTCGCGACGCCGTCTTTCATCCCCAGCGCCCCGAGTACGTCCTGCTGGCCTATGCCGCCGGGACCATTCGTTTGTTCGACTTGACCTCGAGCGAGGAAATCCGCCAGTTCAACGGGCACGTCGGGCCGGTTCTCTGCGTGGCCTTTTCGGCCGACGGTACGAAGATCCTCTCCGGCGGCGAAGACGGAACGGTCCGCCTCTGGGACCGCGTGGCGGGTACCGAGGTCTACAGTCTGACCGGGCACGAAGGCGCGGTGACCGGCGTGGCCTTTTCGCCGCGAGAGAACTACGCGATCTCCGGCGGCGTCGACCGTACCGTGCGGCAGTGGGACTTGAACTCGGGAAAGGAGTTTCAGGTCTTCGACACGCACCAAGGCGAGGTCACTTCGGTCGCCTATTCGCCCGACGGCCGATACGCCGTCTCCGGGAGTCTGGACGGCACGATCCGGCTGTGGAGGCTCTCCGACGGCAGCGAAGTGTGTCTGGTCGGCGAACACCAAGGCGGGGTGCGGAGCGTGGCGTTTTCGCCCGGCGGCCGCCGCGTCCTTTCGTGCGGCGACGACCGACTCGCGCAGCTTTGGGGGCTCCCCGACCTGTCCCCGCCCACGTCCGTCGATCAAGGTCCGAACGATCCGTCGGACCAACCGGCCGGCGGCGGGCCGGAAGACGACAACCGGCTGGCCGTTCCCGACGCCGACGCACAGCAAGAGGTCGAGAATCTGATCAAGGGCGTGGTGTTCAAGCAGGATTTCGAGGAGGCGGACCGGCCCTCGGTGCAAGCGGCGTTGATCCAGAAGCTGCTCGAGGAGGGTGGCAAGCCCCAGGAGAACAGCGCCGCACCGTACGTGCTGTTTCGTCTGGCACGCGATCTGGCCATCGAGTCGGGCGACAGCGACGCGGCCCTGCGCGCCGTCGAGGAGATGGGCGTACAGTACGACGTTGACCCGATCGGTGAGAAAGTCGACACCCTCGACGCTTTGGCACAAGCGGCCATATCCTCGACCCGCAAGAGGGCTTTGGTCGAGAAGGTCCTCGCGGTCCTCGAAGAGGCCATGGCCGCCGACGATTTCGAGTCGGCCGGCCGGCTGGACATCCTCGCGCGTGCCACCGTGGCCGTTGCCCGCGACGGAGTCCTCTCCAAACGCGTGACCGAAGTCAGCAAGGAAATCCAGGAGTTCAAGCAGGCGTACGAGCCGGTTCGCGCGGCCTTGGAGACCATCCGAAAGCAGCCGAAGGACCCGCAAGCCAATGAAACGGTGGGCAGGTATTACTGCCTGATGAAGGGCGATTGGGAACGAGGCCTCTCCTATCTTGCCATGGCCGCCGACGAGCAATGGAAGAAGCTTGCCGAAAGCGACCTGGCGAATTCGCCCTTGTTGCCCGATCGGCTGGCGGTGGCCGACGGTTGGTGGGACGCTTCCGAGCAGGCCACGGACCGAGCGAAAAGCCACCTCCAGCGGCGTGCCGCGTTCTGGTATAGGCTGATCGAGCCGCAATTGGGAGGGCTCGACCAGGGAAAGGCCCGGCAGCGTTTGGCGGAGGTCGGGGATCTCGACGTTCCGATCGGCGCGGTCGAGTTGCCGCAGTTCAAGGGATTGGAATGCCGCGAAGACAGGTTCCGGCCCGCGATGTTGCGGACGTTCGGCGGAAATAACGCCAGCGAGGCGGCCGTAACCCGGGCGCTGGAGTGGCTCAGCAGACACCAAGACGCCGACGGGAGCTGGAATTTCGACCACACGGGCCCGCGGTGCCAGGATCGGTGTCCCGACAAGGGGACCCTGACCACGGCCCCCAACGCGGCCACGGCGCTGGCCCTGTTGCCGCTGCTGGCCGCCGGCAACGGACCGCGCGACGGCCGGTATCAGAAGAACGTCTCGCTGGGGCTGAATTTCCTCGCGAACCGGATCGTCTGGCACGACCGCTCCGCGGCAAGTCTTTACGAGAGCGACGCCGGCTCCATGCCCTCGCAGGCCCTGGCAGCGATCGCCTTCTGCGAGGCCTCGGTGGTCGCCCGGGATACGAGAACCCGAGCAGCCGCTCAATCCACCGTCAACTACATCGTCAGGATTCAAAACACCGACGGCGGATGGGGCGCGGAGCCGCCCGCGCCGCCCAACGGAAAGCCCGATACCAGCGACGCCGTCTCCACCGGATGGAACGTCGTGGCGCTGAAGACCGCCGAGTGGGCCGGGCTGAACGTGCCCAAGAAGACCCTCACGCAGGCCGGCGTCTACCTCGAATCGATGCGGACCGAAGACAAGACCGGCTATCGCCACGATGAAAAGAAGGCCGCCGACCAAGCCGACGCCACGGCCACGGCCCTAGGCGTGCTTTCCCAAATGTATCTCGGCCGTCCTCGCGACGCTGCCGATCTGGTCGACTACGTCACGGCCCTGGGCGGTTCGAGCCCTTCGACCTCGGGGCAATTCTATCTCAACTACGTCCGCGCCCAAGTCTTGCGCCACCATGGCGGCGACGTGTGGAACGCCTGGAACGAGAAGTTGCGCGACCACCTGGTCTTTACCCAGGGAAATGCCGGCCACATCGATGGGAGTTGGTTCGCCGAGGACAACGGCTGGTCCAGCGCGTCCGGCGGCCGCCTGTTGGCCACGGTGCTCGGTGCGCTGACTTTGGAAGTCTACTACGCTCACCCGCCGCTGTATCGTTAGCCGTCCTTCCGCAGACGGCATCCTCGTTCGTCGCGGGCTGTCTTGCCGCCGGCGTGCCTCCCCCGACGCCCGAAACGTTGTGCGCACGGACCGACGATGGAAATGTAACCAAAAGCGTGCTCTTTGCATCCAAAGGAGTAGAGAAGCAGTGTGAACTGGGTCAAATCGCCAGAACGTGGCGAGGGAGCCGCCTGATGAAAATCGATATCAAAGCCGTACGTGCCCGGCTGAAGGGCCTGCTGCCGCTCGGTTCGGCCTTCGTCTTCCTGGCGGGCCTGGTGCTGGTCATTGCCTGGATGGCCGGCGTCTTCGAAGAAAAGATCCAAGCCGGACAAGTCGATGTCCAACGGGAAAGGGCCACCGACGAGGAAATCCAGAATGCCTACGTCGTCGAGGAAAAAACTAAGGATTACATCGAAGTTGCGGTCGGCTCGCTCAAGGCGGCCGACCGTACCGAGATCTCTTCCCGCGTTTTGGCCCCGATCCAATCGATCTCCGTCACGGCCGGAAGCCGCGTGAACGAGGGCGACACGCTGGTCATGCTCGACCGCCGGGCTTTGGACGCCGAACGCAGCAAGGCCGTCGCCGATCTGATCGGCGCCGAGGCCGCCGTCAAACGGGCCGACGGCGACTACCGCCGGGCGGCCGATCTGTTCGGGCAGAAAATGATGAGCCAGGCAAACTACGAGGAGGCCGTCGAGGCCCTCAAAGTCGCCAGCGCCAAATGGCAGTACGCCAAAGAGGCACTCGTCCTGACCGACGTCCGACTCTCCTACACCGAGATCAAAGCGCCCAAAACGGGCGTGGTCATCGACCGCTACGCCGAACCGGGCGACATGGCCCAGCCCGGCGGCCGGCTGCTGGCCCTCTACGATCCGAGGTCGTTGCGGCTGGAAGTCCCCGTCATGGAAAACCTGGTGAAGTACCTCAAGCTCGGCCAGACGCTCGACGCCTACATCGACGCCCGCGAGCGCTGGGTGAAAACCACCGTCGGCGAGATCGTCCCCCAGGCCGAGGCGGGCAGCCGCTCGTTCCTGGTCAAAGTCGTCGTCCCGCCCTCGGACGACCTGTTCGAAGGGATGTTCGGGCGGCTTCAGATCCCCGCCGGCCAACGAAAGCACCTCTGCCTGCACACCGGCACCATCGAGACCATCGGCCAGTTGAAGTTCGTCGAGGTCATCGGCCAGAGCGGTTTCAAGAGCCGGCGGCTGGTCAAAACGGGGCGCGAGGGGGACCCCAACCACGTCGAGGTGCTCAGCGGAGTGAAACAGGGCGATCGGGTGGTCATGAAGTGCACCGACGCCGAGCGCTGCCCGACGCCCTCGCCGTAAACGGAAACATTGCAAGTGGGAAGCCCGAAAATGGGGACTGGCTCCGTCGTGACATCGTTTTGCAGCGGCATTTCATGTGGCCGACGGTGCCTGTCCCCTTTTTCGGGCGGCCCACCTGGAAAGCCGTCGAAAAAGGGGACAGGCACCGGGCCGGCGACCTCTTTCGCCACTTTGGAGCCGAAACACGGCCCGGAGCCAGTCCCCTTTTTCGACTCGCTGCTGACCAATTTGACGGAAGTGAACCACCATGAATAGCACGGAAGAAAAGACGCCGCTTTCGACCCGCCTGGTCGAGGTCTTCCTCCGCGGCGACGTGGCCGTGCTGCTGATCGTCGTATCGCTGGCGCTTGGGGTTGTCGCGCTTTGGCTGACGCCCCGCGAGGAAGAGCCTCAGATCGTCGTCCCGCTGGCCGACGTGATCGTCAAGGCGCCCGGGCTGTCGGCCGCCCAGGTCGAGGAGAAGGTCACCACCCGGCTCGAAAAACTCCTCTACCAGATCGACGGCGTGGAATACGTCTATTCGATGTCCCGGCCGGGCGAGGCCGTGGTCACCGTGCGCTTCTACGTGGGCGAGGATCGCGAGGATTCGATCGTCAAGCTCTACAACAAGATCCAATCCAACACCGACCAGGTCCCGCCGGGCGTTTCCGATTGGGTCGTCAAACCGGTCGAGGTGGACGACGTGCCGATCGTCAACGTCACCCTCTGGTCGGACGAAACCGAGCTGTACGGCGACCACGAGCTGCGTCGCGTGGCCGAGCAGTTGCAGAACGAGCTGCAGGCGATTCCCGATACGAACCGCGTATGGGTCATCGCCGGGCGCCCGCGACAGATCCGCGTCGAGCTGGACCCGGCCCAACTGGCCGCCCGCAAGACCTCGGTGATGCAGGTGGCCGAGGCCCTACGGGCAAGCAACGTCCAGGTTCGAGCCGGCAGCTTCGAGCAGCAGAACACGGAGTTCGTCGTCGAGGCGGGCACCTTCGTCCGCCACGCCTGGGATTTGGAGAACCTGGTCATCAACCTCGCCGGCAACCGACCGGTCTACTTGAAGAACGTGGCCCGGGTGATCGACGGCCCGGCCGAAGTGGACAACTACAGTTGGATCGGCTTCGGCCCCGCGGCCGCGAGCCCGCACGAACCCAAAGAAGAAACGGCTTCCGCCGAATTGACGCCGCCGGACGGGAAACTCTATCCGGCGGTCCACATCGCGGTGGCCAAGAAGAAGGGCAGCAACGCCGTCTGGGTGGCCGACGCGGTGGCACGGCGGATGAACGAGCTGGCCCCCGCCTATCTGCCCGACGGCGTCCATTATCGCATCACCCGCGACTACGGCGAAACGGCCAACGAGAAGGTCAACGAACTGGTCGAAGGGCTGGCCATCGCCGTGCTGACCGTGATCGGATTGATCGGCGTGGTGCTCGGGTGGCGGCCGGCGCTGGTCATCGCCTTGGCCATTCCGGTCTGCTACAGCGTGACGCTGTTCATCAACTTGTTGGCCGGCTATACGATCAACCGGGTGACGCTCTTCGCGCTGATCCTCTCGCTCGGCCTGCTGGTCGACGACCCGATCACCGACGTGGAGAATATTGCCCGCTATTTCAGTATGCGGGTCGCCTCGGCGCGGAAATCGGTGCTCCAAGCGATCCAGGAGGTGCGGCCGGCGTTGATCCTCTCCACGTTGGCGATCATCGCCAGCTTCCTGCCGCTGATCTTCATCACCGGCATGATGGGGCCGTACATGGCGCCGATGGCGCTGAACGTGCCGCTGACCGTCTCCGTCTCGACCCTGGTCGCCTTCCTGATCACGCCCTGGCTGGCGATGGTCGCCTTGCGCAAGCTCCACGAGCGACGCGGCGAAGAGGAGTCCTTCGATCTGACCACACGGCCCATCTACCGCATCAGCCGGGCCGTGCTGGTGCCGATCCTCGATCGCCGCTGGATGGCCTGGGCGACGCTCGGCGTGGTGGCCGTGCTCTTGGCCGCGGCGATCACCCTGCCGGCCTTCCGCGTGGTGCCGCTGAAGATGCTGCCCTACGACAATAAGAACGAGTTCCAGGTCGTCGTCGACATGCCCGAGGGCACGACCCTCGAACAGACCAACACCGTGACCGAGCGGCTGGCCGAGTATCTCGCCGGCGTGGCCGAGGTGCGGGACTTCCAGCTCTACGTCGGGCTGGCCTCGCCGATGGATTTCAACGGCATGGTCCGCCATTACTTCCTCCGCCGCGGGCCGAACGTGGCCGATATCCGCGTGAACCTGGCACCGAAGGAGCGACGGGCCGAACAGTCGCACGACATCCTGTTGCGGATCCGCCGCGAGTTGACGCACCTGGCCGACGAGCAGGGCGCCAAGATCAAGCTGGTCGAGGTCCCGCCCGGCCCGCCGGTCCTGGCCACGATCACCGCCGAGGTCTACGGGCCGCCGCACGCCGGCCACGACGAGCTGATCGCCGCCGCCCGACGCGTCGAGGCGCGGATGGCCCGCGAGGAAGGCGTGGTCGACGTCGACCTCAGCGCCGAAGAGTACCAGACCCGCTGGATCTTCGAGACCGACAAGACCAAGGCCGCCCACAGCGGCGTTTCGACCCGAAACATCGCCGACACGCTGCAATCGGCGCTAAGCGGTCTGCCGGCGACCGTGCTCCAGGAGCCGGGCGAGGTGGACCCGCTGTGGGTCGAGCTTCGCGTGCCCCGCTCGGCCCGTTCGGCCACCGACGATCTGGAAGAGCTGTACGTGATCGGCCAACAGGGGCAGCTCGTGCAGATCGGCGCGTTGGGCCGGTTCGTCGAGGTGCCGGAAGACAAGACCATCTATCGCAAGAACCTCAATCGCGTGGTCTTCGTCTACGGCGAAGTGGCCGGACGCCCACCGGCCGACGCGATCGTCGACATGCAGACGGATCGGCGGAAGGACGGCACCGATCCGCCGCCGGCCGCCGCGACCACGATCCGCCCGGCCGACGAGCGGACCTGGCTTTCGCCCGGCGGCGGCGATTTCTGGTCGATGCCGGCCGGCTTCGAGGTCGAGTGGGCCGGCGAAGGCGAGTGGAAGATCACGCTCGACGTGTTCCGCGACCTGGGGCTGGCGTTCGGAGCGGCCCTGGTGGGCATCTTCGTGATCCTGATGTTCCAGACCGGCTCCCGCGTGCTGCCGGTGGTGATCATGCTGGCCATTCCGCTGACGCTGATCGGCATCATGCCCGGCTTCTGGCTGTTGAACGTGCTCCTCGACCGGCCCGCGGGCTCTCAGGCCGGCGGCTATCCCACGCCGGTCTTCCTGACGGCCACGGCCATGATCGGGATGATCGCCCTGTCGGGCATCGTGGTCCGCAACTCGCTGGTGCTGATCGATTTCATCCACCACGGTCTGGCCGACGGGCTGCCGCTTCGCGAGGCGATCATCCGCAGCGTGGCGGTCCGCACCCGGCCGATCCTGCTCACCGCCGGCACCACGCTCTTGGGCAACTGGGTGATCACGCTCGACCCGATCTTCTCCGGCCTGGCCTGGGCGATCATCTTCGGCATCCTCACGTCGACCGCCTTCACCCTGATCGTCATCCCAGTCGTCTACTGGCTGCTCTACGCCGGCAAGCAAGTAGGTCAGGGCTCGCCCTGACGCCACCACGCTTGTCGATATCCGCGTGCCCAGGTACGCAGCTTCCGGACGAATCATTCTTACCCACTTCCAAGCGTCGAACGCAACAATGGCCATCCGCGGCATCCGCACCCGCCGGCGAAACCCGTTGCCGTGCAACGCCTTGCGTCAACAGGCTCGACTGCACCGAACCGGCCGCACGCGCTTTTTTCCCGCCCCACGCCACCCCGCCCGGCGCCGACTACCGGTCGTTCCGGTGCGCAAGTCCTTATCTCCGAAAGACTTCGATCGTCCGCGCCCCCTTGACAAACCGCCGTCCCTCGGTTTCATTGGAGCCATTGTTTCCTCGACGCAAGTCGTTTCACAACAGGACCTTAGAGCATTCTTAGACACTTTTTCGCGATTTCGACTTTCCGGGAGCAACAATCCCCCGAGCCGCCCAGGATCGTTCGTAGTGACCGCATTGATGCGGTCTTCCGCCCATTCATCATTCACCACGACCGCCCTCCCACAACTATACTAATATCCAGTACCCTACCGCGTCGCTCCTCCCAAATCCACGCCGCCTCTTGTACCACCCGCCCCGGCTTGCCCTCCCGGCCCGCGGGAACATAACACCACAGAGGACACTGAGGAGACGGAGAAAAGGCAAGAGGGCCCGAATTCCCGGGTGCATGGTTCGTCACACCTTCTCCCATCGTTTCCCCCTTCCTCTGTGTACCTCTGTGTCCTCTGTGGTGTATTCCTCCCTCTTGCCCACCACCGTCAACGGGCAGCCGGCCGCCGTGCCGATCCCAGCGGCCCTGCAAATTCCTCTTGTTGCCGAGCAACACCGGCGATCTTGCGAAACAGTCCAGCGACGTGGTAGGATCCCTTCCGCAAGATCGACGGTGCCACCCGCGAGGCTCTGTTCGGAAGCCAAGTTGCAGAGCAAGGCTTCGTGTGGGCCATAAACAGTCTCCGGGGCCACGTTATAGCTGCACGCGTTGTCGAATCAGCGGCGAAGATTGGTTTGGTTTCCATGTGAGAGGAATCCAAAGATGGATCTCAGCGACAAAGACAGAAAGCGTCTGTGGGCCAAAGCAGCGAACCGGTGTTCGTACCGCTTCGGAAACGAGGTGTGTGATCAGCCGCTCGTGCTCAATGATCAAGGTACAGACGTCGTCGTCGGGAACGAATGCCACATTGTCGGCGACAAGCCCGGTTCGGCTCGCTACGTGGCCGAATGTACCAACCGCAACAGCTACGAGAACGCCATCCTTTTATGCCCTGTTCATCACAAGGTCATCGACGACGGCAAGCGTATCTACACCGTTGACATGCTTCAGCGGATGAAGCGAGAGCATGAAGGAGCCGTCACGTTCCACGGTAACAACCAGGCGGAGCGACTGAGCATTGTCAATTCGGAGTTCAGCACCGAGGTCTCGGGCGCAGATCGCGCAGTCGGCATGGAGGTCAATCGTCTCGCGTCACTCAGCGGCGTTAAGTCAACACTCAAGGCGGAGAACGTCAAGGAAGCCATAGGGTTCAGCACGAACCAGGGCCTCACTGGACGACTCAGCTCGTGTCCCTACTGTGGCCAGCTCGTGCCGGCAGCGTACACCGGTCCACCGCCCCAGAGCGTGAAATGCCTGCACTGTGGGCGCGACGTACCGATGAAATGACCGCCGGGTGCCCATGCTTGCCGGCGGTTCCGGTGGGTGTGGCACTGCTTGCCGCGAAAGACGCTGATACTCTCACGGCGACGCGACTGCTTGCGGGTTGTCAAGTCGCTGACGCTTTCCGGCAAGCAGTGGGTTCGCGTGACCGGAGAGTTGATCGGCGTCTCCGCAAACAGTGCCACACGGCGCCGCGCATGCACGTCTGACGTCACATTCTCCTTGTATGCCTTCAGTCAACGATTCCTCCCCTTGACGCGCCCGGCCGCAGGGCGGGATAATGGGGGTGGTTGGTTGGATCAGGTGCGCGTCTTAATTGTCCTTATGTCACATGAGCGTTTCGATCTATTACACTGCTCGACGACTAAGACCGCTCACGCCCGATGAACGCGTGAAGATTGAGGCTGTCGAGAGAAGTTACGCTGTCGACGAGCAGCAGGAGGAGTATATACGCAGTCGACTTGGGGACAGTTGGGAATCGTTTTGCATCTACGATCTCGATGATCCATCGGAGCCCGATATGGTCTTTGAAGGTGCAACAAAGCTCCCCGATAGATCCGTAGATGCGATGTGGGACACTGTCCAGCATTGGTGTGCCGTGTTGACTGAAATACGCCAAGTGATTCCTGATGCTGATTGGCACGTTCATGTTGACGACCACGACATTCCGTGGGACTCTGCTGCTGGCAAGTACGATCCGTCGCAATAGAACCGGCAGTTGCCACGCCGGGTGCCCGCGAACGGCGGCGAGTTCCCATTCTGTGCGACTTCCGGCAACGATTCCCCGCTTGACGCGCCCGGCCGCAGGGCGGGATAATGGGGGAGTGGAAGAAGAGAGGTGGACGGAACTGCCGGCGTTTCTCCGAAAAACACAGAAAACCGTCTAATAAAAGAGTTGGGTTTGAGATAAGATCAGATTCCAATGACTCGGAATCGATTCAGAATTGAGGATTCCTTTCCCATCGAGGCGAAGAAGGCCTTCGTATTCGCCGGGGACGTCATCGACGGGACTGTGGCCCCAGGAATGTCATTTGATGTCCCTGAAGCGGGTCATCGCTGGACGCTCCGCGTGGTATCCGTGGAGCGCATCAGCAAATCGGACGGTAGTGTATGCGTCGGGCTCGTCGTCAACGACCGTTCCCCTGGCTACCTGCGCGGGATGGGGTCGGGCTGGACAGCCGAGCTGACCTTAAATGACGAAACGAAGAATGAAAACCCAACCATGTGCTCCGCGGGTGGCCCCGTCGATTTTCCGGAGTAGGCGTGGGCACATGAGTCGGCTCGTTCGGAAAATCGTCGGGGTCGCCTAGCGACAAGAGGCGTTCCCCTCAGGCGCGTCCCTCCCGTTGCCGTGCATGGCTGACCATTCTCCGAATACGCTTTCTTGGCCGACGGGTAGCACCGCCGATCTTGCCAGTCGGTCAAGCGACGTGGTAGGATCGCTTCCGCAAGATCGACGGTGCCACCCGCCGATCCCCCTGCGACGCAGTGCGGGCGCGTTTCCATTTCCCCGCCGGGCAGCCGAATCATGGGAAAAATCGATGTATGGAAAGACGATCGCTTATTGTTCCGGCATGTCCACGTCGAAGGTCCTGGCGCTCGGCCTCATACTGGGACTTGGCATCGAAGTCCTGACGATCGGGGGACGATTCGGGCTTGGCGTGCAGACGGCAACGGACACGACCTTCCTGGGAGAGCTTACGTTTGGGTTGCGCATCCATCATGGTTACGTCGGAATCATGCTCCTTCCGATCGCCTGGTTGTTCTTCCGGGAGAATGACGGGCTCCGTAACCTGATCTTGATGCTCGGAATCGGGCTGTTGTTCTCGGACCTCATTCATCATTTTCTCGTTTTGTGGTCCGTCACCGGGTCTCCCGAGTTCGACCTCTCTTATCCAGATCCGGCGCGGAGCGGTTCGGGGCCGCGCGGGGTTTGACTCAGGCTGCACCCAACGCGGCGGAGTTACAACGGAACGGCGGGCAAGCCCGCCCGCTAAACGTTTTTGTCGCGATCCGTTATGTCGAACATGCGCGCTTTGTGCGCAAGAGTCGCCACGCGAGACGCTAAAGCACCGGTTCCCCGCGCCGCCGCATGCGGCGGATGAGACGGCGGGTGCGGCGTTGGACGGCGCGCCAAAGGGGCTTCCAGGCGATCGTGCCGGGGGCAAACGCTGCGGCGTAGGCGCGGAGGAAGCGGCAGGAGATGCTCGGCGTCAGCCAGGGATGGGCTTCCAGGCCGGCCGCCAGTCGGGCCAGGTTCGCCGCGCGACGTGCGCTCGTCAAACAACGGCGCACCCGCATCCCGTCGACGTCGATCAGGTAGGTTTCCGTCGTGCCCACATCGGCCGGATCGCGCGGCGGCACGATCAGCAGGTTGGCCGCCTTCAGGTCCCGGTGCGAAATCCCCTCGGCGTGCATCCGCCCGACCAGACGGCCGAGACTCTCCGCACAACGGGCGGCCAGCCGCAGCCGCTCCGACGGCGGCCGGCCGGCGATCCGCCAGGCGAACAGGTGTACGTTCTCCGACGACTCGATCCACTCGGTGGCCAGGTAACTGCGGGGAGCGAACCACCGCGTGCGGCTTTCGCCCAACGCCACGGGCTGTGCCGTGGGAATCGCCCGAGCGACCAACTCCTGGGCCAGTCGCCAAGACCGCCGTGCCCGACTGCGGCGAAACAGAGCACAGAACGATTTCCACCCGTTCCGAGGGCGATACTGTTTGTAAGCGACGTGGACCTCGCGGCCGGCCACGCACAAGTCGGCCTCCACGATCAGACTCCCATGGTCGATCTTGACCGGCCGATGGAGATGGTGCCAGAGCAGTTCGTCGGGAGCCTCGAGCAGGCGGCGCGATGCGACAGCGCCGGAAAGCGGCAAGCGGCACGTCCGGCCTCCGCCGAAACTGAACACGGCCTGATTGCCGGCGTCCATCGCATGGCCCTCGAGTCTCGGGTCGTTTACAGGAGTTCGTAGTGACCCGATTCATCGGGTCTATTCCTATTCTCGGGCGGTGATTCTGGCACACCGTGGAAAAAGGGGACAGGCACCGAGCCGGCAGCGCTTTTCGGCGGCTTTCACACCATCTGCGGCTCGGAGCCAGTCCCCTTTTTCCACTCACCGCTCACAGTGTGAGTCACTACGAACGGAGTACTGTTAGCGATCGTGGGCCTGGCGAGCAAGGTCAATTGTTCGGGCGGCGACTCTGGGACCCCGTGGAAAACGGGGACAGGCACCGAGCCGGCAGCGCTTTCTTGCGACTTTCACGTCATTGGCGGCCCGGAGCCAGTCCCCATTTTCCACTCGCCGCTTACATTTATCTAACCGTTACAGCCCTGAATGCCGGGGCGATCCGGATATTCAGAGAATTTTGCCCAGAAAGCAAAGAGTCGCGGAATCCGGCTGCCGAAGATAGGTGTTATGGGGGGTGCTTCCTGTCGGCGCTCTGAGATCTTGGTCCGCTGCTGCCCCAAGACACCTCTGCGACTAGAGGCCGACCGTCCGTTTTGGTGGCCCTCCCGAGGTTGCCGTGCGCTTCGAGAGTTTCCCGGTGCTGCGGGTTCCGGAGACTGCTCGCTTGCCGCACGGCGGAACGTATCGGACCATTTGGAGGAGATCGCCATGTTGGGTCCTGCCGGTATCTTGGCGCTATGTCTTGCCGCCACAACGCCTCCCGACGTGCCCGGCTGCGCTTGGGCGACCGACGAGCCGACGGAAGTCCAAGCGACGGGCTTCCAGAGCCAATTGACCCTCGAGCCATCTGCCAAGCTCTCTCTGTCGGTGGTCGAAGAGTACCCATCGCCTGCGGTGGAACTGCGCGTGGCCGGCGATCGAGTCGTTCCCGCGACGCTTCAAGACATTCCATCGATTCAGTCGATGTTCCAAGACTTCGATCCGTTTCGGGAAGAAGCCGAGCCGGGACCGATGCCTCCGGCACCGCCGGGCGCGAGGCTGCCGGGACTCTTGTCGGACGATCCGGCCTACCGGGACGGCATGTCGCCGGACGCGGCCCGGTCGCCCTTCCGCGAGGAAGAGCCCGGTTGCGGCCTGTCGTGCGGCGAAGCGACGTGCGGCGAAGCGACGTGCGGCAAGGCGACGTGTGGTGAGGCGACGTGCGGAACGTGCGATCGATTGCCGCCGGGGGCCCTGCCCGTCTGCTCGCGGGGCGAGGATTTGCGGCGCTGGTACCAGGGCATCTCCGTGGAGAGCTGGATCGAGCAGGGGATCACATTCAACACGGACAGCCCCGGCAATCGCTCGAACTTCCCGGTCGGCTTCAACGACCGTTCGAACGACTATCAGCTCAACCAGGGCTATTTGCTCATCGAGAAACCCGTCCACAGTTGCCGCCCGTGCTGGGATTTCGGCGGCCGGGTGGACCTGCTTTACGGCACCGATTCGATCTTCACGACCGCTCGGGGGCTGGAGACCGGCCGCGATCTTTCCCCGCGATGGAATTCCGGCCGCTACGGCCTGGCATTGCCGCAGCTCTACGCGGAGATCCATGCGCCGTGGGGTAACGGGGTGACGATGAAGCTCGGGCGTTTTTACACGATCCTCGGATACGAGAGCGTGCCGGCGGTCGACAACTTCTTCTATTCGCACTCCTACGCCCTGCAATACGCCGAACCGATCACCCACACCGGGATGCTGGCCTCGACCAGCCTGGGACACTTCACGTTCCACGGCGGGATCACCCGCGGCTGGGACAACTGGGAGGACAACAACAACGACCTGGAACTGCTCGGCGCCATGGACTGGACGAGCCACGACGGCTGCACCGTGATCTCCATGGGCGTCTCCACCGGCCGCGAACAGGACGAACCGCCTTCGACCGCCAATGCACGCACGCTCTTCAGCCTGGTCTATCAGCGCCGCGTCACCGATCGGTTGCAGTACGTCGCGCAATACGACCAGGGGTTCGAGAAAGAGGGCGCCGCCGGCGGACGCGACGCCGACTGGTACGGATTGAACCAGTACCTGCTCTACACGCTGAACCCCTGTTGGCGGTTCGGCACGCGGCTGGAGTTCTTCCGCGACGAAGACGGCGCGAGGGTCGATCCGGGCGGCCGGTCGGGGAATTACTACGCATGGTCGCTGGGCTGCAACTGGACGCCCAACGAGCGCGTGCTCGTGCGGCCCGAATTCCGTTGGGACGTTGCCGAGGGATTGCGTCCCTTTGCCGACGGCCGCCAGCGCGGCCAGATCCTTGCGGCGTGCGATTTCATCGTGCGTTTCTAAAAAGCCGCGACCGGTGGTCGCGCCCTTCGCTTGACGACCGGTGGTCGCGCCCTTCGCTTGACGACCGGTGGTCGCGCCCTTCGCTTGACGACCGGCGGTCGCGATTTTGCGACGGCGCGACGGGCGGTCGCGGTTTTTTGTGGACACGCCACCTGGGACACAATATAATGCGCTCACGATTGTACGTGCGGGAGCCCGAAAATGGGGACCCCGTGGAAAAAGGGGACAGGCACCGAGCCGGCAGCGCTTTTCCCCACTTTCACGCCATTGGCGGCTCGGAGCCAGTCCCCATTTTCCACTCACCGCTTACAGTTCGAGCAATGGGCTATCGTTGTTTGGGCCCGCCCCGAAATCCTGCCGCGTTTCTGTTCCTTTGATACCCGTGAGGCTGATTCCGTGAAGAAAAACACCCCTTGTTGCACGTTTGCTTTGGCTGCTTTGTGCTTGTTGCTGTTTACCGGTGCCGATTGGCTCCAGTTCCGCGGTCCCGGGGCGTCGGGCGTTTCCGAGGACACGGGCCTACCGACGACCTGGAGCGCGACGGAGAACGTCGTCTGGAAGACGGCCATGCCCGGCTTCGGAGCTTCGACTCCGATCACATTGGGCGACAAGATTTTCCTGACTGCCTACAGCGGCTACGGACTCGACTCGGCCGAGCCGGGCGACCAGGCCGACCTGGTGCAACACGTCCTGTGCGTCGATCGGGCCTCCGGCAAGATCCTCTGGGACAAGACGAGCAAGGCCCGGCTGCCGGAAGAAGAACTCGGCAGCATGTTGGCGCTGCACGGCTACGCGTCGAGCACCCCGGCGACCGACGGCAAGACGCTCTACGTCTTCTTCGGCCGCTCGGGCGTGAAGGCGTACAGCCTCGACGGCGAATTGCTTTGGACCACGCTGGTCGGCGACGGCACGGACGGCTGGGGAAGCGCCACCGCGCCGATCCTCGCCGGCGACCTGGTGATCGTCAACGCCAGCGTGGAAAGCCAGTCGGTCGTGGCGCTGAACAAGACGACCGGCGAAGAGGTATGGCGGGCGAAAGACGTTCCCCGGTCGTGGGCCACGCCCGCACTGGTCGACCCGGGCGACGGCAAGCAGGAACTGGTCGTGAGCATGGAGTTCGAGGTGCGGGGTTACGATCCGGCCACCGGCGAGCAGCTCTGGAATTGCACCGCCGTACAGGATTACGTGGTCCCGACCGTGATCGCCCACGACGGCGTGGTCTTCGTCACCGGCGGGCGGAAACCGCTGACCGTGGCCATCCGCGCCGGCGGCCGGGGCGACGTGACCGACACCCACCTGCTCTGGGAACTGAGAAAGACGTCCAAGGTCCCCACGCCGCTCTACCACAACGGGCTGCTCTACTTCATCGACCATTTGGGAATCGCTTATTGTGTCGACGCGGCGACCGGCGAGGTGATCTACACCGAGCGGCTTTCGGGCACGGGTGTGGTCTACGCCTCGCAGGTGTTGGCCGACGGCAAGCTCTATTCGGTCAGCCGCACCAACGGGGCGATGGTGTTGGCCGCCGGCAAGGAGTTCAAGGAACTGGCCCGAAACGACCTGGGCGACCAGAGCGTCTTCAACGCCACGCCCGTCATCAGCAACGGCCAACTGTTGCTGCGCAGCGACAAGTTCTTGTATTGTATCGGCAAGTAGTGTTCCGGACAGAAATGAGCTTGAACGTCCTTTGGCGAGGGTGGCACGCCCTGAGGAACGAAGGGCGTGATCGGGCAGCTCTTCCACGCCCTTCGTTCCTCAGGGCGTGCCACCCCTTGAGTTCCTCAGGGCGTGCCACCCCTTGAGTTCCTCAGGGCGTGCCACCCCTTGACACATTTCGATTGCTGGGACATCATTCGAATAACTGCCTTGGGGCGCTCGACCGAGCGCAGGTCGATGTTTCGTCGACCGGGTCCCGTTGGACTTGCGGCAAAAGCGATAGACAGTAGCACGCTACTGTGCAAGGCAGCCGGGTGTCGCGGGCCGGCAACGGCTCGCGACGCCTGCTTTTCTTTGGAGGTCGCCGGCGGGGAGTTTCGCTATGGGGTTGTTGAATTGGCTGCTGAAAGGCCGCGGCTTCGGCACCGAGGAGTTGGCACGGCGACTGGGCACGGACCTGCCGCAACTCGAAGACGTGGTGCCGCACTACCGTGAGTTCGGCATCCCGAAACACTCCGGCGGGGTGCGGCGGATCTTCGCGCCGGCTCCGGACCTCAAGACGTTGCAGCGGCGGATTCTCCGTCGGCTGCTTGCCCGGCTGAGGGCCCATCCGGCGGCGACGGCCTATGAGCGGGGCCGATCGATCGTGACCAACGCCCGGGCGCATCAGGCCCAGGCGGTCGTGCTGCGGTTCGACCTGGTGGATTTTTTCCCTTCGACGGGCGAGGGCCGTTTGCGGCGATACTTTCGCCGGATCGGTTGGAACCGTCCGGCCACGCAGTTGCTGTTGCGATGGTGTACCTATCGCGGCGGCCTGCCGCAGGGCGCGCCGACCAGCCCCCGGCTGAGCAACCTGGTCAACTACCGGCTCGACGCCCGGCTCTCCGGCATGGCGACCGCGTTGGGAGGAGTCTACACCCGGTACGCCGACGACATCACGATTTCGTTTGCCGAGGACGATCGGGGCAAAGTCATGTCGGTGCAACGGTACGTTCGCCAGGTGGTCGAGCAGGAAGGTTACCGGCTCCACCGCCGCAAGAAGCAGAGCGTCCGCCGCCGCCATCAACGCCAGACCGTCACCGGGCTGGTGGTCAACGATCGGGTGAATCTGCCGCGCGAAGTCCGCCGGTGGCTGAGGGCCGTGGAGCACCGCACCCAGAGCGGGTCGGTCCTTTCGCTGCGCGACTACAAGCCGCTGGAGCGCCGCAGCCGCAAGAGCCCCACGCTCACGCCCGCCCAGTTGGAAGGCTGGCTGGCGCTGCAATCGATGGTCGATCGGCAGGGGCGGGACCGTTTAGTTTAGCGGGCGGGCTTGCCCGCCGTTGAAGTATCCGGCTTTTCCCGCCGGACTAACGGCGGGCAAGCCCGCCCGCTAAACGTTCCTCGAAATACTGTGCGAAACGCGGTTCGCCGGGAGTGATACCGCCTGCTTGCATCCCCCGCCACGGCGAGTTAACATGCTGGAATGTTGCGGTCGTACGGGCCGCCCGCGTCTTTCCCCAAAGTCGTCCGTCCCATGGAGCCGTCATCATGCTGCGATCCGTCGTTCGTTCCCTTGTTTTGCCGATGGTCGGGTTCGTCGCCTTCTCCTGCATCGCCGCGCCAGCATCCGCCCAAGGCGCCGAAAAGCCCAACGTGCTGTTCATCGCCGTCGATGATCTGAACGACTGGACGACCTTCCTGGGCGGATACCCGGGCGTGAAGACGCCGAACCTCGATCGGCTGGCACGGCGGGGGACCTTCTTCACCAAGGCCTATTGCTCGGCGCCGGCGTGCAATCCCTCGCGGGCGAGCCTGCTCTGCGGCGTCCGGCCGTCGACCTCGGGCGTGTACTACAATTCGAATCCCTGGCGGCCGAAAATGCCCGACGCCGTTACCCTGCCGCAGCACTTCATGGCCGGTGGGTACAAGGTCCACGGGGCGGGCAAGATCTTCCACGGAGGGTTCAAGGACCCGCAGTCCTGGCAGGTCTATTTCGATCGGCCCGGCGATCCGATGCCCAAGACCAGACCGGCCAACGGCATCCCCAACACGGCCCATTTCGATTGGGGGCCGATCGAAGAGGACGACGATGCCATGGGCGACACGCAGGTGACGAACTTCGGCGTCGAGTTTCTCGGCCAAGCGCACGACAAGCCGTTCTTCCTGGCCGTCGGGCTGTTCCGCCCGCACCTGCCCTGGTACGTGCCGCGGAAGTACTTCGACGGGTATCCGCTGGGCGACGTCGTCCTGCCCGAGGTCAAAGAGGACGACCTGGACGACGTGCCGCCGATCGGCCGCCGCATGGCCGGGCCCGAGGGCGACCACGCCAAGGTGCTCGAGTACAAGCAGTGGGAAAAGGCCGTGCAGGGCTACCTGGCCTCGATCACCTACACCGACGGACAGATCGGCCGGCTGCTGGACGCGCTGGACAAGAGCCCCTACGCCCGCAACACGATCATCGTGCTCTGGACCGATCACGGCTGGCACCTGGGCGAGAAGTTGCACTGGCGGAAGTTCACGCTCTGGGAAGAGGCCGGGCGGGTGCCGATGATCTTCGTCGTGCCCGGGCTGACCGAGCCGGAGACCCGCTGCGAGCGGACCGTCAGCCTGCTGGACATCTATCCGACGCTGGCCGATCTGTGCGGATTGCCGGTCGGCGAGCATTTGGAGGGCAAGAGTCTCAAGCCGCTGTTGGAGGACCCGGCGGCGGAGTGGGACCGGCCGGTGGTGACCACGCACGGACGCCAGAACCATTCGGTCCGGTCCGAGCGTTGGCGCTACATCCGCTACAGCGACGGGACCGAAGAGCTTTACGATCACCAGAACGATCCGATGGAATGGACCAACCTGGCCGGCGACCCGAAAGCGGCCGCCGTGAAAGAGAAGCTGGCCGGTTCGCTGCCGAAGGTCAACGTTGAAGAAGGACGACGGAAGGGAAAATAGCACCAAACGGTTCTTGACATCGTTGCCGTAAGCTCTGGGGTGGCACGCCCTGAGGAACGAAGG
>Ga0307378_10004079_pt1 | contig 21058 bp, 11 predicted proteins | sample UN1MG_FD_202238 | JGI IMG/M metagenome (GOLD analysis project Ga0307378, IMG submission 202238) | Soil microbial communities from Risofladan, Vaasa, Finland - UN-1 | ecosystem: Environmental > Terrestrial > Soil > Coastal area > Acid sulfate soil | place: Finland: Risofladan, Vaasa | collected... | reverse complement strand
GCAAAATAGGAAATACCTTGTGACTTGTAGAAGAAATAAAGAAAGATAAAACAAAGTACATTAGCTAATATGATTCCAAGAGGCCAGTATTTAAGAGATTGTTCCCAAGGAGTAGAATTTTTTGCTAGGTAAAATCCTAAAGCAATACTTGCTTGAAATAATATAAAGAGAACTAAACGAGACAATAACATTAACCATGGGGTAATTGTAAATGTTCTAATTTTCTCTTCTGTGGTAATTGGTTGTTCATTAGCTAATTGATCTAAAGTCATAATGGAGGAATTAATGAATTCACTATATTAATCATAGCTAACATTCCCTATTATTGAATTAAAGTATCAATAACATTAGAAGCGAGTGAGAGATAATTCATTTCTCATAAAGAAAGAATTGGCGGACGTGAGCGGATTTGAATCACTGATCCCCCTCTTAAGGATTATTTAGTGATTGTTTCTTTTCAGCTATTTTCCTTTTTAGGACAACTAGTACTCTAACTCCAATAACAATAGATAGTCCTATACCAAACACTATCAGTAAATTATGACCTAAATTACTTTCAACATAGGTATAGATTATGATGGTGCCATTAAAAGTTATGAAAAGACAGGTTTCTGTCACTGTTGTTTGATTAATATATTGGTTTTCAAAATTTATTTGCCCTATCCTTTTCAATTTTTGAGGTTTACTTAGATCAAAAATATAGAATTTTTTCCCTCCAACAAACAATCTATCTTCTTCAATATCCAAATCTTGAATATTTTCTTCCTCATTGGTTGCCCAACTTGAAAATTCGTAATCAGAACAAATTGTTGGGTGTAAAGGATTTGTGCAGTTATAAATTTGAATCCCAGACTTATAGAAGGCTCGTATAATATAATTACCATAAAGTTCACTATCGACAGAATGGAATTTTGTGCTATTAATTTCTCCTAATAAAATAGGATTGACTGGATTTGCCAAATCAAAAACTTTGACACTTGTAGAAACAAGGTACAAGAAACCATTATTTACATGCAAATCTCCAATTGATGAATTATAACTCGCAATTATTTGTGGAGAAGACAAATTATGGCAATCAAAAATAAACAATTCATCTAAGTTAACAAAAGTGTAGTTTTGATAAACAGACATCCGACTAAACTTTTCATTTACAAGACCTGATACAACTACCAAAGCAGAATCTCCCAAGAAAGTTGGATTGGTTGGGTCAGTAATATTGAGAAGTCTTATGAAAAAATTATGGCAGAAAATATTTGCCATATTAAGGAGCAAATAGGAAATATTGCCACTAATTTTGAAATCAAAAATTCTTTCAGCAACTTCTAATTCATAGCTTCCAATAACAGTAAAATTCTCGGGGTGCTGAATGTCAATGATTTGTATTAAATCAACATTTTCCTCTGTTTGTGGTGGATCGTCTAAAAGAAGATAGAGTAAACCATTTTGTTCATAGAGGATTGAGCCCATTTCACCTTCAGGTATTAGGGAGGCATCTATTTTATCTAAGTTATAAATTCCATCAACCATAAGAAAGGTACTATTCAATGAAACAAAGAGAAAAGAAGAAGAAAGCAATAACAACATAAGAAAAAGTTTGAATGAATTTTTTCTCCATTTCCATTTAATATCATCTCTTCCCAAAACTCCATCACCACAAAGATATTATTTGGTATTATATTAGAAATAAGATTTAATTTATTTTTCGTTCGTTCGAAAAAGTAAAGTGGCGGACGTGAGCGGATTTGAACCGCCGAATATTTAGAGATTTATTTCAGCTCTATATTTTTCTTCTGGACCATGTCCAGGGGTAAATTCACTTATTTCTATTGTAATTCTATCATCATCTATTTTTATTATTGAAAAGGTATTTGTAGGAAATTCATTCCCAGGAATGCGACTAAAGGTTCCACTTGAAGAAATTATTATGGGTGAATCTAATCCTTCTAATTCTGTTGTACCTCTAATTCTTCTACCTTTAGCAAACTTAAGAATCGCTGGAATATGTTGATGTCCATGTAAAACTAAGTCTACATTTAGTTCCTGTAAACCTTTAATTACACTACCAGCATCAATTACGGTACTATTATAAGCAAATGGATTTTTCTCGATTTCTTCTTTAGATAAAACTATAAATTCTGCAACAGGTATTAAATGATGATGTAAAATTGCTATTCTAATTTGATTTTCTTTCTTAGGACCTATCTTTTTTACCTTATTCTCAAGTAACTCTGACCAATTAATATATCCAAATTCCTTGAATTCATTTCTGAAATTAGCTGAATTCATCTTTATTATTTGTAATATTTTATCTCCTATTGAATATTCTACTACACCTGTAATATCCTTTTTTTCACCGTAAAATTCCTTAAGAAAATTCTTGAAAGGTCTTAAATGAGAATAATCGACTAGATCAGTTTTATCAAGTGGAATATCATGGTTTCCTGGAACTAAAACAATTTTATCTTTAGATAGATTAAAAGATTCACATATTTTAGTTAAGAAATCTATCACTGTAATTTGTAGCTCATTTGCATCAGCACATGATACTAAATCACCTGTAATTATAACTAAACCAATTTCATCTACAATACCTTCTTTTAAAATATTGATCAAGTTCTTCTTTCCACTCCCATTTTTTATTGAGTAATTATGAAAGTTCTTGCCAAAATGTAAATCAGATATATGTAGAATATTTGGTTTTTTTAATGGGATTATTTTTGGTTTTATATTTTTATGAAAGTTAATTTCTTCATTAGGGAAAAATGAGCATTGATCATCGTCTGTTTCAGGAAAATTATTATCAAAATAATCCTTGCTGACTTTCTGAAATGATATAATTTTGAACCACGCTGGAACCATTCTATTATTATAATATATTGGTGTTTTTTCGGTTTCAGGTGAAAGAATCTTTTCTCCTTCTCTATCAATTTGTACTATTTTCTCGATATTTGCTTCATAAAAACAATAAGTTTGTATATCACAGATTCCTATCATTATATTTTTCTTAGAAGCAATTTTTCTATTTAATGCATCTATTTCTTGGATTCGTTCATCTTCATCATCTTTTTTCCACCAACCCCACCATACATAACCATACTTCTCTATAATGGTTTTATGTTCATGAATAGTATTATATAAAACTCCATCAATTTCTGGATTTTTAAATCTTAATGTTAAGAGTTTTTTGCTTCCATTTATCATTTTAAACACCTATTAATTTTTCAATTAATTCTAATGCAGCTAATTCTTCATTATTATTCGAAAATTTAGATATCAGATGTTTTGGGTTTCCTCCCAGTTCAATTTCTTTAAGGAATGAAAATATTCTCTTAAAACCATAAACCTTCATTACCCTATTTCTTGATGTCCATAAATTTATACTATTTCTAATATAGTGATTATTACTTACACTTTTTAGAATAAATGATCCATCAGAATAAAGAGATGAAACTTTTATAGTAGCCCCGTTATCATCAATAAGTTTCCTTAAAACAATAGTTTGATTGCCAATAATGAATCTTTGCCATTTATATTCAAGTGGATATTCAAATTTCCTTCTAGTGCTATTGTTTAATATATATAAAACGATGAAATCACAAACACGCCAATTCAATAATTGTGGTAAATTATAGTAGGATAGTGTTTCTTGTTCAAATAATGGTGTTTTATAATATATTTTAAATGGCAATTTCCAGAAGAAACCAATTTCATTCATTAAATTAAATATGTCAGTTCTTTCAAAGTTAGCACTTGGTCTAACCAATTTTGGAATAATCGGTAAAATAATCCTAGTACCTACTTTTGAAAATTTCAAACTTTTTAATAACCAACTTTTGATTACATTAGTATACCAAGGTGGATCCATTATTATGGTATCAAAAAGAATTGATTTTTTATTATATTGCATGAAATCAATATTAATAATATCATCACTAATTTTTGAGTAATAATTACAAATATGTGGATTTCTATCTATAAGTGTAATATGACAATTTCTATTTATTAAATATTTAAAGACACTTGGTGTGCCAACACATAATATATTACTCCTTTTAGTAAAGCAATAATTAGCTAATTTCATTGCTGATTTATCATCAAAACGCCAATCATAATCAATAGGATGTGGTTCAGGTATATTTTCGGGTTCATTTGTATAAATTATAGTTTCATTTGTTATTTTGTAACACCTATTATCAACTATATCTTTTACAAGTGTTGGAAAAGCGCCTTCACTGTTTTGACATATTTCTTCAAATGTTAAATTCTTATCAAGAAATTCTTTAATAATTTTACTTATCTTAAAAAGATAATTAGTTTCCCTTACTTCCATAAAGTAAATGGTACATTAAATATTCATAAATTATTCTCTAATTAGAGGGTTATTTTATCGGAAATAAAATTCTATAAAAATTGTTGTTTATTTTTTATGAAGTAAATGGTTTAGGGGGATTCGAATCACCAATCACTTCCTCTGGATATTAATCTAATTATTTGTTTTTTTGGAAATTAATTAATGAGTAGATAAAATAAAATAAGAGAAGAAAACCAATCAAGACTAAAACAATACCTGTAATTCTTTTTGGCAATTGTGAAAAATAGTTTGTTATCAGATTTATACCAGCAGGTAAGAATGCAGATGAAACTAAACCACTAAAAATAATTATATTTAATGATTTTTGAGGTTTTTTGGGCTGACCATCATAGATATATCGATTTATTTTCTTTAAAGTATCAACGGGGAAATTCTTATCGCCAAGTAAGTCTTGTACTTTTAACAAATACTTGGCAGCACTATTAGTATTTTCTTTAGCAAAATCAATAAACTCTTTCTCTTCACTTAATGTCTTTCCTGCATTAGTGAAATTATCAGTAGCTGATATTATTTTATTAAGAAAAATAGATATATCTTCTTCTTCTTTAGAAAAATTAGTCGTTTTGTTAAATAATTTCCTTGCTTTTTGAATAGCTTTAGGATTATCTCCCGCACATGATATTCTAACGTAGAATAGGATTCGATAAATAATGAAGTAAAAGAGAGACCAGGTATCTGCTTTCCAAAGTGATTTCCAGATTTTTAAATATAATTTAGATATTTCATTATAAATTTGAGTTTCTTTTTTGGGATTTGAGATTAAATAGGAATTTACATAACATTTCTTTATGAGGAAATAACGAGACCATTTTATTATTTTTTTTATTTTCAAAGTTTTCCATGAATTCTCAGCATTTTCATAATGATTAAATGAATTATTATATTCCTTATTAGCTAAAGAAATTTCACCTTTTAACAAGGATATAAATGATTTTTCAACCAAATTATTACTATCATCTAATTTCTCTATTAATTGTTTGTGATTATTATAATCATTAATAAACCTACAAATTTCATTAAATAATATCTTTAATTCAAGTATCCAAAATCTATAACGAAATAAATTATTGCGAGATGGATATTTTTCGTCTCTATTATTTGAATGCTTTAGAAACAGAGTTGTTAATTCAAAGCCTTGATTAAGAATTTCAAACTCCTTTTTCCTTTCTGTTATAGTATAACATTTTTCCAAAAAAGAAATTAGTTCATGTCTTAATTTACCAATTTTTTTCCATTTTAATCTAACAATATGATTTGCTATAAACGTATAAAATGGTATAGTTATAAAAGCAAAAATTTCATTTATTACGCAAATAAGAAGTACATCAAATAATAATTCGTATGAGCTATTCTGTATAAATAGAACAAAAAAGATCATAAGAAACATTAAAATGATTGTTTTTAAAGAGAAAATAGTTGATATATCATATTGATTAAATCCAAAAAACCATTTATTCTGCAATTTTCTATTATACATAATTTTGACATAAAACATATAAAAAAATAATGAGAAACTTATCAATCCAATTACAATCAATATTATTTTTAGCGATAATACAGATGAAATAAAAGATCCATTATTAAATGCAATATATGAAAAAATGGAAATTGAAAAGATTCCATTTAAAACCAAAATAATAAAGAAAATATTATGTATAGGATCTTTTATTATATTATTAAATAAATTCTTCTCAGTTGATCTTTCAAGATAATCTAATAAATGAACTAAGTTTTTTGAATTATTAAAATAACTTAGTCTTGAATTGATGTGTTTTAGCATATTTTTACGTATGTAATTTTGAATGTGTTTCTGATATGTAAAGATGAAAATAAATGTGATTAAAATTAAGAAAAGGGAGATATCATTCAAAATTGTAGTGACTCTAGTATAAGTATTATTATTTATTCTAGTACTAAAGGTAGTCATAATAACAATTATCATTGAAAATGTGAAAAGAGATAATGAACTAATTTTTACGAATTTTTTAAACCATTTAAATTTATCATAATCTATACTAATATTTCTTGAATCAATAAGTAATTCCACAATCAAATTAATCCCTAAATCAAATGTTACAAATTACTTCAACTTGTCTAATTTTAAATATATTCCTATAAAAAAATCAATAAAAATAAACTAACTCTATAAATACAGATTGAAATTAATTAAATGATATTAAAATTGTAAGATAATATAAGATGAAATTATCATTTATTTTTTTGATAGCAAAATAATAATTAAAGAAAAAATGAAGTATTCTTAATAAGAAATATGTTATAATAGGTGATTTAGTTTGGAAATGAATTCTTTGGTTGAAGAAATTATAGGGGATTATTCTCTCAATAATTTCTTTAAATTATTATGGGAAAATGTAAATGTTAGTCAATTATTTTTCTTACATAAAACAGAATTATTCCCAATTGAATATAATTCATGTGTAGATATGTTGGCTTTTCAATCAGATACTGAAAGACTAAATATAACTGACTATAGCTTGAATAGAAGCCAATATAATGAAATTCAGAAAAATGATCAGACTTCTAAATTATTGACCTTTAAAACACTCGTTTATAATGATTCTTTTCAAGCAATTTTGAAGGTCATATTTGAATACATAAAAGGAATAGAAACAATAAGAAGATATTTTCGTGATGAAATTGAATTGGAAGAATTTGTTGGAAGAACAAAATCATTTCTAAAAGAGATTTTAAATCAAAACGATTTTTTTAATACTCAATCATCTTCTGATTATGAAAGTGAATTTTTTGAAAATATCTTCAGAGGATTTAGTAGGGAAAAATTAACCTTGGGAAATTTAGTAAGTTCAAATTTAAAGATGAGTTTTATTTACTTATATCGTTTCTTATTTAGTAATCCAAATTTTCCATTCGATATATTAAATTTAATTAAAATTAAAAAAGAAGATTATGATAACATCTTAGAAAAATTACAGGATTTAGATTTAATTGAATCTCAATTCACATATTCAATTTGTCAATTATGTAAATATAATGACTTTCAATATTTTGTTAGCTTATCTAACATGTATATTAGTGATCTTAAATCAACAAAAATTATTTGTCCACAATGTGAAGAATTAATGACAATTAGAAGTTTATTATTCTTACATCCATTAATATCTAAGATTATAGTTTATTTTCCTGATGGGCTTTTGAGTGTAGCAATTGCATGGTATTTTGAAAAAAACAATATAAAATGGGAACATAGTATTTATGGTGAAAATAGCATCAGGGAAAAGGATTTCATAATTGAAACATCAAATGGGAAGAATATTCTTCTTGAATGTAAAGTTATCAAAAGAAAAGAAAATGAAAATAGCATGAAAATCGTTTTCAAAGATGCTATAAAACAGATTACCGAGCAATTGATTGATCTTAGAAAAAATGAAAAAAGAATTGATTACTGTCTAGTTGTTTTTAATCTAGATTTGAATCCTTATAAGAAAATTAAGAAAGAAGTTTTGAATGAAAAACAAGTAGAAAATTTAGATATTATTGGATATAATAAGTTACAAAAAACCTTGAAAAATCTCTGAACTAATGGAATGGAATTGGCGGACGTGAGCGGATTTGAACCGCCGATCCCCTCCTCTGTAGAATTTACATTAATGTCTGATAATTATGAACCTAAACTATTAACTATATCTATGAAATATATCAGAACACCAATAAAAGTTCCAGTAAGAGCTGTGAAAATAATCCCAATTACAATTAACACAATTCTATATGCTGAATGGATTCGATTTAAACTGTCATTTGTATTATCCTTGAGATCATTTAATCTGGTATTGGTATTTGATATTTGACTTTCAATAGACTTTATTCTTTCAATTATACCAGCTCGTTCAGCTATTAGTTCCCATTCCGGTTTTCCAAATACACCCTTCATTTTTGAAATATCATCAACTAATTGTTTTTGAAATGTATCTTGTTCCATTACATGTTTCTTTAAACTAGAAAAATCAGTTTCAAATTCTTTAATCCTATCTAATGTATAATCTTTGGACTTATCTTCCGCTAAAGCTTCTTTAATCTCTTTTATTCCTGCTTCTGTTTTAGATATCTCATTTTTAATTTTTAGTCTTCTTTCTTTTGTTTTAAAATTAGAATTATCTAACTCATCAAAATCATATTTTGATGGTAATAACTTTAGATATTCCATACCTTTTTGATAAAACTCTTCAAGTAAATCAACATAAATAAATTCTAAATGAAGAGCGATATTTTTTTCCTTTTCAACCTTTATAGCATCTTGAATAAGCTTTAATAGATTATCTTTTTGATACTCAGAGTAATCTTTCATTTGAGCTTTTATGAATGCCTCTATTGACTTGTTCTTAGTTTTTTTCAGAAATTCATTAATTTCGTTTTTTATGTAGTCTTTTGATTCATTAAATGAATCATCTTTTGAAAATTGTAAAGAATGCATTAAAAGATTGATTAGATTAAATAGAACTAATTTAGAATTAAATTTCAATAAATCAATATAGAATTGAACTATATTTTTATTCCTGAAATCTACATAATAGACCCTTTTATCAATAAAATGATATTCATTAAGTGAATTATATGTTGAGAAACCAAATATAACATCATCATTTTCAGCTAAATGGTAAATATAATTTATTGCCTTTTTTTCTAGTGCATTTATAATTTCGTTCTTTGAATATGTTATTTCAAGATCTCCTATCTTCATTGTATAATTATCCATGTTTTTTTCATCCATATTATTTTTCAAGAAAAAATTAATTAATCATCATTAGACTTTCACAAGACTATCCTTTTTGAAAAATAAAAGGATTTCAGTGTAGTTAGATTATTTTCTTTTATTATTTGAAATAAAATTGTAAATAACATAATCCATCAGTGATAAATAACCATAACATTCTTTTCCAATTTCTTTTAAAATAAATAAAATATGAAATACAGATGTAAGAGTTGATAAAATATCATTATTAGTTTTTGTTCCAGAATTTTGATTTTTTTTAAATGATTCTTTAAGCTTTTTCTTAATATCACCTTTTGTATTTCTTACTATTTTGGGGAAATGTTTTGATAACATTTCTAATCCAACTATTGGCTCAACGTGAGCGAATATATTTCTGATTTCGAAAAGTTTGTTTAAATTATCACCCCAAGTAATTCCACTCAATAATGCATTAAAGTCATTAGGAGGATATTTAATTAAAGTATTTTTTATTAAATTTAATCTATCTTTAGGATTCCCTTTCAATTCAAGATTTTTAAAGAAATTAATTGATATAGGATTACAGTATTCTGTTACCAATAGGTCATAGATCATATTAGTGTAATTATCAATATATGAATGTAAAGCAAGGAAATAGTAAGAATTAATTCTATTAATAATATTAATAATTTTATTTTGAAACTCTTGAGGGATTTCAATTGGTTTTGTAAAATCGGTAATTAGCTTCTCTAATTCAATAGTTTCTTTTGCTATGCTTACATTGTAACTATCTATTAATTCTATAATTAATTTCATGGGATTTTCTTTTTGCGATTCCAATATTTGATCTCTTAATTCCTTTAGAATGGGTGATGCTACTAAAAATAAATTTGGAATAATATTTGTGAATTCAGCAAATTTCATCAAATCACTAAAATCATTTTGAAACTCCTTGCCAGGTTCTGAAAGAAAATGATTAAATTCTATATTATCTTGTGATAAGTCACTTTTTAGATTCAAAACAAAAGTTTCAATTGGATTATTCGTTATTTCTAACATTTCCTTTTCCTAAAAAAATATCCATAGATAAATCATATAAGTTTTTTCTAGAAGATAAAATAATTAGAATGAAAAATAATGGCGGGTGTGAGCGGATTCGAACCGCCGACCCCCTCATAAGGAGCAATTGAGAACACTCAATTACTTCTCCGCAGGGAGGTGCTCCATCCATGCTGAGCTACACACCCAAGAACCTATTTTTATTTCTTTAAAGTTTAACTTATAAAACTATAGGTTTCAATTAAAAATGAAATAAATTAAAAAAAGGATAGGGTGAATAAGGCACACTATCCATGCTTTGGTTTACTTGTTTTACCAAGTTTCTTGCTTCCTTGAGTTTCATCTGAAACTTCTCCACAAGCACACCCCGCTAACCCAGCGGTGAGGTCAATAGATGACTGTAACTTATTCAATCCTTTTTGGAGAATATTCTTAGCAGCATTCAAGTCCCTATCAAGAACAATATTACAAAAAGGACATTTGTGTATTCTTACTTTCAAGCTCTTCTCAACCTTCTCCCCACAATTGCTACATTGCTGGCTTGTATTTTGAGGATTGATTAAAATTAGTTCCTTCCCTCTTTCTTCTGCCTTATAGCTTAAAAGATTAGTAAACATTCCCCAAGATACTTCGCAAATATTTTTAGCGATAGAGCTCCATTGTATCAAATTGGAAATTCGTAAATCTTCAAGAACAATAATATCATAATTATCTACCAATTTTGTGGTTTCTTTATGTAAGAAATCTTTGCGTTGAAATCTAATTTTTCTATAGAGTTTTAATAATGTGATTACTTGTTTATTCCAATTATTTGAACCCAATTTTTTTCGAGTTAAATTTCTTTGCTCTCTCAAAAGTTTCTTTTCCATAGTTTGTAACCACATTGGATTTTTAATTTCTCTTCCATCACTTAAAACTCCATATGTTCTTATTCCCAAATCAATACCCACTGCTTTATTTGAATCAATTTGATATATTGGTTTGGATTTTATTTGTTGGAAGCTAATATGAGCATACCAATGGTTTACATCTCGTCTAATTGTACAAGTTTTAAGTTTTACTTCTTCTGGTATTGGTCTATCTATTACAATTTTCACATAACCAATTTTTCCAAGGTATAGTCTATTATTGACTATTCTGAATTTTTGCCTTTTTTGACCTGGTGATGGATAGGTAAAAGAATTATATTCTCTTATTTCTTTGAATTTTGGTTTTCCATATTTAGGATTGCCTTTACTAATCTCTCGAGTGAAATTAGAAAATGTTTCATCTACTCTTTTTGCGACATTGATTAAGACAGAAGCATAAGCTTTTTCTAAATATTGATTCTCTTTTCTTAAAATTGCTATCTGTTTACTTTGATCAAAATATGAGATGTATTTTCGTTCTTCTTTAGGCAATTCTTTTTGTGTTTCCCAATGATTGTATCTTTGTTGAACAAAATTATTATACAATCGTCTGCATGTTTCCAACCATTCCTCAAAAATTACTTCTTGCTTTTTCGTTGGATAGATTCGATATTTGTAAATTCGATAAATCTTTTTTTGTTCAGACAGTTTAGTTCAATCCTATGGTTTCTCTATGTAAATACTATGGTTTAGTAAGTATTTAAATATTATGGAAACCATAGTAAAGAATAAGTGTGATATAAATGCCATTAGAATTCAAACGAAAAGTTATAGACAATCACGGAAGTTTACAAGTAAATATTCCAATCGAAATAAGCGAACACTTAGGAATTAAGAAAGGGGATACTATTGCTATTTCCCTTGATAATGGTCGGTTTGTCTGTCGAAAGATTGATTAAAAATATTAGCATCTCAATAGTTCCTAATGCTGGAGCGTTGTGAATAATTGTAAGTGATGAACAGCTCCGACATGAATCTGTTCCAAGCAAGAGCATTGAGCTATAATCTAATTAAGAATCAATACATTACAAAAGATGAGTTCAGATACTCTATTCCTTAAACTTTTCATATAAACCCATAGTATACAAGATAATTATTGTCATTATTTTGCCTACATTGTTGTATTTTCTCCATCCCTTCTGTTAGAATTCTTCTTGTTTCTTGTCTTCGTATCAAACATTCTGCTATTGTTAATTTGCATTCTTTACAAAAATGAAATTAGGAATTAAATTTCTCTCTAAAAACATTTTTTACATCTGGATCCATTTTTCACTAATTAAGAAAATATTCTAATGAATGCACTAATGACAATTGTACATTTAGCGATCTGCTAACCATATATTTCTTTTTCTTTGGCGCCTCTTTTTGTTCATGACTACCGAAAGTAATGATCATTTAGTTAACTAATTAGTCAATCGTATAGCTTTTCAAAGCAGAGTTTAAGAAGGACCAAAGGAATACTACTTTAGGAAAAGTATAATGTTCGAGTATCTCAGTTGGCAAAAGGATCCGTTATTACTTGATCCTGAACCATTGGAACAAAATACCTGGCTCACAGCGAACGATTTGTGCACTCAAGGAAAGAAGGGGCAAATCTTTTCTCCAATAGGTCACTTGAATCTCTATTCTTTTATGCTTCGAAAGATCGATTTTGTTTCCGGTGAACGGTTACTACAATCTTTTCCTTATATTGTAATAGATGAGGAATGGTGTTCTCTCCTTCGAAAACAAACCTTACTGCTAGCAGAACGTACTCACTATTATTTTCATAATGCGTTAACAAATATTCCTATTCACAATTGGCAGAAAAAGATTATCGAGTATCTCGAAAAACAACATCGTCTACCTTTTCCACTCTTTCGGTTAGCAGATAATTGGCAAGATTATTTCCTCGAAAAGCAATTCGTTCAATTCCAATCTGCTCGTGGTGAAGATTTTCAATTACCACTCTATCTCACTGAAGATCTGGCTTATCTTACTGGTGTGGTGATGGGTGATGGGCATTTAGCGGATTATTTTATTAATATCATTGACTCTTCAAAAGAACATATTAAAAATCTCGCAGGATTGTTACAACTTCATTTTAACTCTAAGATAGAATTCTTTGAACAACAGAATGCACAAGCTTGGAATGTCAATATACTCGGAAAATGGATTGTCCGATTTTTTAATTTTCTCTCTGGGCAACCTATTAATGAACGGAAGTATCCCCATCTTTGCGAGCCATTAATTTTTCAAGAACAGGAACTTTTCAGAAGGGCTTTTTGGCGTGGTTTAATGGATGCAGATGGAAGTTATAAAACAACAATTGGGTTTGGCACAGCATCAAAACGGTTATTGATTGATTTTTCTAATTATTTAAAACTCCATAATATTCATTATCGTTTTTACAAACAAGATAACTTTGGAAACATAACACATAGTTTGGTAATTGTAGGTCAATCCCGAAAGGCTTTTGCTGAATTAATAAGTTCCAATCATCCAACAAAACAGCAAGAGCTATTAAATCTCTTAAATCGCAAGATAAATCGCTTTACTCAAAATTCTGCTACTTTACAACAACAGGGATTTTGGGGAGGACAAGTTTTAGGCGTAAATGAACAGAAACTAGTCAGTGGCTTTTTCAATTTAAATCTAGTTCCAAACTTGAGCTTGGCTAATTTAGGTTCATATCTTTTCGGCTTGCGTGATAAACATGAGCATAACCAAAAAACATTGGCAACTCAGCTTACTATCACTCAAACGTTACTTTCTAAATATGAGCGCGATTTCCTAGCGATTCCAATAACGACTTTACTAAAATTGTTGGATTTTTATGATATATTACTAGAAAACTTTCTAACTGAATTTTCCAAGTTATGTTTTCAATCGCGAAGCTCAAAATGTACAATAGAAGTTCAACCAAGCGCTAACTTTCTTATAATGCTGGAAGGACTACAAATTAAAGAAAAGGGATGCATTATAATACAAAGAAAAGAAGATGGGAATTTGGATACTTATAGAAACCAACTAAGCGATTATTTTATGATAGATATTCCAACAAGAAGATTTCATAATTCAGCACTCAACACCTTTGTACGAGAGTTTTTTATTTTACGAAACTAATTAATTGAGTTAAATTTAAGCATAAAAACCTCAAAAGCTCACGCTTTGGGTCGTGTTCGCATCGACGCTACTCATCGCTTACAGCGATTCGTAACGCGTCAGAGCAAGTTTTTATTGAAAATCTAGCACGAAAAAAAGTCCAATTTGTTTAAAGTCTATAATCAGAAAGGAATCTCTTTTTTTCTGCTGTTTATAAAGCTTTTATTTTTATCAGCTATTTCTTTAGCTCTTTTTAAATAAAAACCGACATAAATCAGTGAGAGAGAATCACCTGAAGAATAGTTACTTTCTCTCAAGTGAAAAGTGTTGAGTTCATCTTATTATCGCAAAAAGAGCTTTCCTCTTTCCCTTGCTTTAGGGATTACTCATGCTTTAAATGATAATGACGATTGGGAGAGCAATTTTCTCTCTCCTCTTTCCTTGCAAGATCAAAAAACCTTTCTCTTAAATACAAATGATTTGGTTACGATTTGTTTCAATCCTCATCCAAAAGAGCGAAAACCGAATCCTACCTTGTTCTCGCTTGCAGTTCGACGTGTTTTAGCTTTAAAGAGTCATTCACCTTTTCCAGTCATTATTGTTGTTAAAAATCGTGATGAAGGTAGAGCTTTTGCAGAGGAACTTGAGCGATTTGCTTCTATTGGCAAATTATACAATATGATTTATACCATCAAAGATAAGTTCTCAAAGCAGTTTCTCACTAACTATCATACTGAAGCGGATTTCATTTTACTCACTTATCATAAGCTTCGAGAAATTGTTTTCAAGAAAGCTTGTCCTGCAACAGAGCAGATTGTATTCATTAATCCTCTAACCAAATATCGCTGTGCTGAGGAAGTTATTTTCCTCGATGATATTATTGGAGGTCTTCACAGGCATAAATGCCGCAAACCACATTTCTCCTACATGTTTGATTGTGCGGCATTTCCCTTATTAACTCAAGAGGAATATAGAGAGCTACTTAACGTTGAACATTGTTTATTCTTCCAATGTGAAGAACCAAAAAGAGGTTATTATAATAATACATTGAAAGATAGGTTAACTTATTTGACTGATGAACATATACAATTCTTCTCTTTACGTGAGCTTTTTCGAGGAAGGAAAAATCTAAAAGAACTGGTTGAACGCTTCAAAAAAACTATTACATACAAGCTACATTTATACAGCAATAACCTTTATCCGAGTTTATTCTCACCCTCGTATCTGCCAAAAGAATTCAATCCTATAATAGAAAAGAAACTTTTAGAAAAAAAAGCCTTTATGCACATCAATAGTATATTGAACTTGTTCTGTAAGAGAGTTACTAAAACAATTACTGGTAGAATTAATTATAATGATTCCTTAGGTGAAGAAAAACTCTTTGAATGGAACGAACCGATCGAAACAGCTCCCTTTCTGCAGCTTGTAGAGAAGAAGCAAGATAGAAACTACTATCTCACATCCTTAGGTGAAGCAGTTCTTATCTCTACTAGCAATCGAGAAGGGATTCGGAAAAATTTTTCAGACTTTCTTATTGATTTAGCGAAAACGCTTTACAAAAACAAAGACCCAGCAGCAAAATTCTCACTAAAAGAGATAATAGACTTCTACTGCATATTGATTGGAAATGATCCCGTTGAGCTTCCAGAACAACTCAACAAACAATTAATCAATAAAAGAGGTTTTAACACAAAGGAATTCAATGATTTACTAGAGAGGTTTATCGAACAGAGATTAAGTTATAAGATTAGTAATTATGAGGGATTGGCTTCCATCCAGATATTAGGTGCTTTTGAAGAGCTAATGGATGTTCAAGCACTTCACTTCTTCCAACGGTTAAAGGAGTATAAAAAAGAGAAGAAACAGTCCTTGAAAGATAAACTTCAAGATGAAATCTTAAAGCTAGCGCAATATGACATTTTAACTGTAAAGTTTCTGTGCCAAAAGTATTGGCTTGATTATCAACATGTAAAAAAAGTATTAGAGAAATTAGTTTCGGAAGAGCTGTTAGTCACTATTAGAACTGTAGATTGTAGCGGAAAGGTAGAAGTAAAATACTGCACCCAAAAGTTGCTTGAGAATTTTCCTTATCTAAAAAAGATTTGCGGGAAGTGTAAATTTTATAATAAACAGCTTAAAACTTGCTCATTCTTACGATTAGTTGCAGTAAATACTCCAAGTGCTTTTCCTACCGAGTATCAAAATTACATTCGTAAACCAATCAAAGAAAATACTTCTGCATGTGAATTTCATGAAGATGAAGGGGATTTTGAATTTATTGAGAATAAAATGAAGTTCACTCTCACACAAGAAAGCTTAACCCTAAAAATGCAAAAATTCACAGCAAACTATATCTTAGGACAAACTCCTCAAACTGTTTATCTCTGCCTTGCTTGTCAGAAAGTCATCGAAGAGTTTGGTTCAGAAAAAGAATTATTCTTTCCAAGAAAAAGGGTTAGTTGCCCGAATTGTGCTACTGCTTATCTTCAAAGAGCAAATCAAAAGATAGTTATTCAGATAGAGCAAAGACATCTCCTAAGGATGAAATATTATCAGCTTACAGGCTCTGTTCCAAAGATTTTAGAAGAGAAAGATCCTTCTTATGCTTTTGTTATCTATGATACAGAAAATGTGGAATTGGAAAAAGAGGAAGATGATAATTTTATACTTGTTATAGACAAACAAAAGATACCACTTGTAAAAGTCCAGTATATCTTTTTTGCAGGAAAACGATACAAAGTATTAGAAGAAGTGCTGTTAAACTTAGAAAAGATTGAACCGAATAAATATCATTATGCTATAAAACGAGCAGGAAAAGAAACAGAAGTAGAAGACCATCTAACAGATGAGCAAGTGATTCAGCAAACCTATTCTTCAGAAAAATATCAGTTTTTACAAGGATTGTTCACTTTTCTACAAGGAAAGGAGGTATTCAATTCACCAATAGCGACAACAAGACATCTTTCAAATATTGCTGGGATACTTCATATACGGAATGATAATATTGAACGGGATGAACCAATTGAGAGAATTAACAGACAGCTCTATGAGATGATCGACCTTTTACTTCGGATTCAGACGGGTGTACGAACGAGTTATTACGGAAGGCAATTAGAAGCTCTCAGCAACAATTTCTTTTTTGAGCTGGTGAAAGAAGAAGGAGTAAAGGTTGGACTTTGGACTTATGGGAGAGTTTCCTCAAGGTTAGTCAAAGATATGTTCCTCTCATTCAGTAAGAAGAATAGCAATGCTTATGCACCATTTGATGTTCTATTGAATCAACTTGTGAAAGTCTTTCGTTCAAAAATAGACCTGCTTTTTCAAAAGATTGGTTTGGATCCAGCAAAGCTTGGGCAGGGATTGTATCATAGAAGGAAAACAAAATCAGATATTGATAAGCTAGGATTATATTTTGATCTGATAGAACCTGTACGTGTGCTAGTGTTGATAGTTTTTTACAAAGCAATGAAGGAAGGAACACTTAGTGTAAAAGATAGCACACTAGTTCTTGGGGGTAATGCCCAAGAAATTTTTCAAGTTCAGTTTGCTTCTCTAGATAAAATTAACCAAATAGCAGAAGAAGCACTAAATATGAAGGTTTTATATGATGGACAAATCTTTCCTTTTCTACAAGCTTTTGAAAGGTATCTTCAGTCATTCAGGCAAGCCATAGAGAATTGCTATGAACAAAGTAACATGGGGAAAAAATATACAGCACCAGAGATCATCCAACTTTTTAGAGATAGTAATTTTTGGCCTTTTGTTTTTTGTCCTGAAAAGTTTGTGAAAGAACTTATGCTTGTGAATAAATTCACCACTAAGTTTTCTGATTTTCATGTAGGGGTGGAAAACCTAGTGTTAAAAAACACTGCTCTTCGAGATTCTACTCGAGAACAACTCATGGCAAAATGGTTACAAAGTAATAAAAAAAGAGGAGAAGAAAAGATTAGCTTAACAGCTTATCAAAAAGTAAAGCAGGAAAGAAGTCTACTTGTAATATTGTTACTTTTATATCGAGGTTTACAAAATGACTTATTGTTCAGTTACTATCCAACAGCTGACTTTCAAATTGTTCTAGGATTAACGCAAAATCAGGTGCAAAGGCTTCTTGCTGGGTTGGATAAACGAGGATTATTAACAAAAGAAAAAGTAGGAAGGATCTGTTACTATCAATTAAATCTCGAAAACAGTGCAATACATGAACTCCTCTTTAGTGTTGGATTAATTCCTTGTGATAATGAAAAACAAAAAGAGATTCTAGAAAGGAATAGTTTGAATGTGCTTACCCAAGTAACAAAATTAACTGATAAATACTTGAATGCAATACACCTCAATCACAAACCTTGCTGGTCAGGTTGGCATCCAAGTATCAGTATTCAGTCTGTTTTAAATTGGTTACAAGCACATTTAGTAGTTTGTAAACAAAAATTTACCATATAATGATTAAAGGATTAAAATGAATGAGTTAGATGAAAATACTAGAAGGTTTTCCTTACGAGAGACTTTTCCTTTCAAGATAGATAAACCTCGAAGCTGGATAAGAATCCTTACCTTACCACCTAGTGAACCAAAAATAAATACTCAGTATCCTTGGCAAGATATACTTCCTGAAGGACTAGCGAGAGTTGTAGAGGAACTCACTCAAAGTGCTTATCCTTTTGATCATCAAGTGGAAGCAATAAGATATCTTATAGAGAATACATCTACCAAAAAAGATAGAGATTTAATAATTAATGGTGGAACCTATTCAGGAAAATCCCTTTCATTTACTCTACCAGGCATTATAAAACTCCTTACAGGAGAGTTAGACTTTTTTGTTGTATTTTATCCTTCAAAACAGCTGTTACTTGATCAATTCGATCGGATGAAAGAGTTGGTGGTGAAACTTGAAAAGGAAACTGGTATTCAATTAACTGTAAAAAAGTATAGCGGGGATATTACAAAAAGAGCTGGTACTACTTCATGGTCTGTTACTCGAGATAATGAATTGTATGAAACAGAGCAAAGACCACCAACTATTCTACTAGCAACATTTGATAAAGTTTGGTATCAATTAATTACTGGACAAAAATCCCCTCTTCTTGAAAAAATACAATCTTGCCAATACCTAGTTTTTGATGAAATCCATGCCTTTGAAGGATTTGCTGCAGCAATCATTAAGGGATTCATACAAATACACAAGATAAACAACCTAACTTGTGAAGTGATTCTATCATCTGCAACAATTGATGATGTTACAAGTTTTAGGGATGATTTCTTACCTGGTGCAGCAATCATTACTTGTCCGCCAGTTCGAGGTGAACAGGAATTTTTAGGGACAACGAAAGAACACACATTACCTTTACTAGTAGAATTATGGGAGGGATTAGAAAATTTGCCTGGGAAGATTTGTTTGGTTTTCCTTGATTCAAAAGAGGAAATTGAGATATTAACCGATAGATTGTGTACAAAGTTAAAAGAAGATCATCCATACTTTGACACTAATTCTGTGGTAATGATACATGCAGACTTACCTTATGCTCAAAGAAAGAAGGTTTTAGATGAAGTACGAAAAGAGCAACAGAACAAGATACGAATTTTACTTTCTTCTTCAGTTTTAGAGCTGGGTGTTAATTTACCAAATATCCAAACAGTGGTCAATATTGGGATACCTATCACCCAAAAAGATGGTATTGTTCAAAGGATGGCTCGAAATCGTTCAAAACCAGGCGAAAAGCGTGTGAATATCTTTTTGTTTGACTTGTCCAATCCACGAGATAATTTTTACTGGGAGAATATAGATATCTTACAGAACATTTTGAAAACGAATGCTTGTAATCCTATTCTCTACCCAAAACAAAATCCCAAAATCCTTGCGGGATTATTCATCTTGCATTTACGTTATGATATACATGATTTCCAGCAGATCATGACTTTCTTTTTGAAAGAAGGAAAGCAAATCCATGAACTAGTCCGACAGCAATATACTAAATTGGTTTGTTTTAAGGTGTTGAAAAAAGAGAATGGTAGTGTTTTGTTTACTGGTGAAGGGGAAGAGATTTTGGCTCATCAACTGAAAAAAAATAATGTTCTAATTCCTTTTTCTATTAGGGCAATCAGTACAGATTGGGTCATACAAGTAAGTGAGGGATTAAATACCAAACATTTACATGAAGGAATGAAACAATTAGGGAAGATTTCAAGTAGAGATGTTTTAAGGAAAGGATTGCCGGGAAATATTATCACAAGAAATAAACAGCAATATTTGGTAACAGATATCGACCATCAACAAAAGATTATCTTTGTAAAACACTTCCTAATGGAACCAGCTAAAGGATTTAGTTTATCACTACCATCCAATCAATTATACAATCCAACCATAACTGTAGGTGTTTTTACCAAAAAAATTCCAGAAATAGATGCAATGAATATCACTTTTGGACAATTATCGTTAATTAGAAGACCAAAGGTTATCGTCAATACTAATCCAGAAAGGAACATCTCAAAAACTAATGAACAAGAACACAATCAATTTTATTCTTGGGAAGAGCTAACTGAAGATGAATCAGAGGAATTAGCACTAACTGAGCAAGCGGAGGGGATTTGCATTAATCTAGGGATTACATTACAAAAAACATTAAAGTTAAGCAATAAACAATTGCTCAAATTGTTTGGAGAGATTTTAGTTTTAGAAACAGAAGTAATTTTATCAATTCCTTCAACAGAATTTGGATTGGTTTATAATGATAATCAGATGGCTATATATGATAAGGGAGAAGCTAATGGTAATGTTGAATATCTATACAAACATCTTCAAACCATAGCAGAAAATGCAAGAAAAAGATTGAAAAATTGTTCTTGTGAACGAGGTTGCAAAAATTGTTATGGTGAAATATTGGGTTTATTTCCTAAAGGTGCAAAGGAAAATTTATTGCAATTGATAAACCA
>Ga0307378_10004078_pt1 | contig 21060 bp, 24 predicted proteins | sample UN1MG_FD_202238 | JGI IMG/M metagenome (GOLD analysis project Ga0307378, IMG submission 202238) | Soil microbial communities from Risofladan, Vaasa, Finland - UN-1 | ecosystem: Environmental > Terrestrial > Soil > Coastal area > Acid sulfate soil | place: Finland: Risofladan, Vaasa | collected... | reverse complement strand
TAGGCACCCACGTACCTTAAGCGCCGTGATCCCCAGCTTTTTCAAGGCGACGTTCGCCCTGCGTAGCCCGTCCTTCTCCTCATGCTTCGTCCGCCAACCGAATGAACTAGCCTGCGTATCAGAGAAACGCATCGCCATCATACCGCCTGGCGCCTGGTGGGTATCGTACCACTCCCAACCTTCGGCTTCTATCGTATCACTCACCTGCGTGAGCGTTGCATCATCGCCTGGCAGGATTACCTCAAGCGCACATCGCTTCTCACGCCCGAGGTCTTCAGTTATGAAGCGCGCTATTGCATTCAGATTTATTTTGGCCATCCTCATCTCCTTTGCTGCACTCGCGTGAACAGTTCGGACAGCCATGCAGTGTAAGCCCACATGGCGCTGGTATCGGTATATTCAGCCGCGCGCGTACATCTTTTGCTACCTCGGTTTCGCCTTTGACCAGCCCCGCTGAAGCACATTTTGCGCAGTGGAAGAAAATCGCACCAGTGTGCTTCACCTTCTCATACTCAGCCATGAGTAGGTCTTTGCGCGCCTTGATTATCGCTTCGCACGCATCACAGACACCGCCAGGAATGCGTTCGTTAAGCGCAACCTTGTCACGCGTAAACTGTTTCAAACCACAGCCCTGACATGTGTTGTCGTCGGCGCCGCCGTAGTGGACCAAGCCACATTTGTCACACGTGTCTTTGTAATCACGGACACCAACCAGAATGACCCCTATGTCAGCGTCACAATGCTTACAAATCATCATGCGCGGATTGACTCCGTGTTCCTTGTGTAGCTCGATCGACTTCTCCGGCGCTTCCGCCATGGTTGAACCCCCTTAAACGCCTTTACCTGACAGTGTGCCCAAACGCGACAACGCCTTGACGACAGGCAGCCGGCTGAAGTACAGATCCCACATCAACATCCGGTAATTCTTCATCTGCTTCGTCTTAGCCAGGTCCTTCGCATCCGGCGGAAACAGAGTAAAAAGCATTCGGTTCAGTGATACCTTCCGGCCAACGTCCTTACAGTACTGATCGTGCGCCGATAACGTAGCCACCGTCCTCAGGACCTTCGTAACGTCAGTGCCCTCCATCTTTGCCTTGCAGATGCAGATTGTGTGCGGATTTTTGTGCTGCCAGCTAAACGCGTACTCAACCCCGTGGATTGTAATTTGCATTACCCATCTGTCCTTTCCCGCAGGCATCCCTGCGTCAACGTTTTCCCTTATTTTATGTCTTTGATGGCAGGGCTGGGTTCCCCCAGCCCCACCGTTTACCAACCCCTACGCATACGCCGTGCCTGCGCTATGACTGAGCGCATCGACGGTAATGGTTCGTACACTGGTACCTGTATTTCCAGGTTAGGCAAAGGAATAACGCTGTGTACTGGTCTTGGTATCACCGGTAGTTGCATGCGCCCCCCAGTAAAGTCCGACCACCGGGTGTCTATCCAATTCACGACATAATCCACACGCTCCTGCATAGCATCACTGCAGGCATCCCAATAGGAGTCGCAACGATCCTGACATACGTTTTCGCGGCCAACCCTGACTCTGTTGGCCACCCAGCGTGCATGGGCAGCCATTAACTCATTGTCTAAGGCGTCGTTGCGCCGGCCAATCTCCATCCGGAGCTCAAGGCTAGCCCCGGGCGGTACTGTTTCGTGCTCGTCGAACAGTGTCGGGTCAATGGGTCTGCTGGTTTCATCCCACTCGTCTACCCAAACCCCCTCTCCATCACATGAGTCACAGAAAGACTGTACTTGATCCTCCTCAACGCAACATAGCTCGGGTACACTGATGAAGTTATCACGCCAGTTGATGTAGTTGGCATTAGTGAACCGTATCAACGAATCACGAACATCAGCGACCGGGAATAGGTTCACAAAAGTCAGCATATCCAGATGACCGTGCGAGTCTGCTAGCGATACCGATTCACCAGTCGAATTATTGTAAAATCGGACCAGTTGATACAACCAAACATCAATCCAAGCCCCGTGTGCGCGCGACATGTCATAGTCGTCTGCCTCGTCCGTTACCGTCAACTCAACGGGTTCTGTCTTTACGCCGACTTCGTTAAGTGAGTGAGGATCAAGCATGAATACCGAGATGTTAGGAACCGGCAGCGACGACACTGTGCCTCCTTTTTACCACATGAATCACACTCGTCGTGCCATCCACGATATCGAAGAATGACTCCTGGGGTACGTCTGTGAGCGTACGCTTACCAAAGCGTTTACCCTTGTTCATCAGCTGGTAGAACACGATGAGTGACGCATGTGCCGCTGAGAAGTTCGTCATCAGAAGCTGCGCTTCACCAGAAGCTATCTGCTCTTCGCAGCCAGCTTCCCGGTCACCACTTGTAGTGGTCGCAATCTCTGGATGACGTGTCAGAAGATTCTCGGTCACATCCTCACCCCGCTCGCGAAGGTAGAGACATGCGTTGCCGTCAATCTTCTCATTACCAGCGGAGATCAGCGCACCGTTCTTAAGTGATTGGAGTTGTTCTGCCAATCGCTTACGCGCCGGGTGATTGTCAACGGCTGCAAAGCATAGGCTGTTCTCAGCCATGACCCTGCCAACATTGGCTGTAACCACGTAATCACCAATGCTGACGATGTTCATGGCTGGCAGTTCGTATCGGAGCTTCTCAGCCTGTACGACCGCCTTGTTAACACCTAGCGCTTGCGCCGGGAAGTTCTGTCGATCTGTGTTACCACTGTCGTATTTGTCGCCATCACAGAGACGCAGTTCCCCTATGAAGCCGACTGACGCCAAGTACCTGGCCAGCGGAGGGATCAGCCATGAGCCGATCCCCCCGCAGCCAATCACAGACACCATTTCAAGTGGCTGGAACATTGGTTTCCCTGATCTCCTCCACGGCTTCCTCAAGCCGTTGTTTAGAAATTTCCGACTCAGCTCCCTGTTCACTGACGATCTGATACTTCTCATACGACTCTGCTGACGCTGTGCAGAGGAAGTTCTTGAGCACAGTTGGGTTGGCCAACAGCCGCTCCAACTCAGGCTGAAGCAAGGATTCCGCGAACTCCATGATCTCCAGATCTACTTCGCAGACCTCAACCAATGCCTGGATCTCCCACGACATACCTACGCCGTTGGTGGTCCAGTAGTGATCGATCAGTCTTTGGATTGGGGGGACATCACCCGCTCCATCAGCCGGTTTAGAATCCGGAGAGGTCGATTGTTTGTCTCCCTTTCCGCTTTCTTTTCCGGCCCCCTCCGACGGAGCCTCCGTTTTTCCCACGATGGTTTCCGTCTTTGTCGGCTTGGTTTCAGTATTGACCAACTGCGTCCTGTGCCGTGCATTAAAGTAATCGTCTTCATCCCAGTGACCATGACGCGATAGCGGCATGTCAAACCCTGCCCCCGGCCCCGGCCCAGGTCTGTATCCGTTTATTGGCGTTCCCTGGTAACCGTACCCTGTTGGTACACTCCCGTAACCGGATGCATAATTCACTTCCGTCACGCGTTCCATCCAGCGCCCGTCAACGTTGGGTCGTTCGGAGTTAAACGCGATACAACCGCTCGGTTCGGCCTTCCACCACTGACCGGCAAGCATCCACCTGCAGGCTATCTCCGGTGTGTTCTGTGACACCTTACCAAGCGTGATGTGCAGCCCGTCAAACATAAACTCGTCTTTGTCGTCAGTGCCAGAGTGGAAGGCACCAGCGTCACAGTGCGAGTGTATGCTGCCGAACATGCGGTAGTCGCGCAGACCTTCAGGCACCGGCTCGGTCTGCAGATGGGCGATGGTCATCTCCTCGACCCCGTTACCGGGAATCCAGATCAATGCCTCACCCTTGTCCAAGTCGTATTTAACGGACATCCCCTTGGTGTCCTGGGGCGGAACCTTTACCGCCCACTTACGGGTAAGGGGATTGAAGAGCAACAGAACAACTGCCTCACCCTTGTACTTCACGTATACATCAGCGAAGAAGGCGTGGATGCGGTTGAGCATGTGCTCAGGGAACTTCGTAACGTGAATCTTCACTTCTTCCTTCAATTCAGCCAGATCGGGTAAAGTGGGGCTCTTGACCGTAGCCTCATAAAACTCGTTCGTGACCCTCTTGAAGGCACCGTTGGAACCGATGAGATAGCAATTCTCGTTGGGAATCACCGTCTCCGTATCTTTCTGGACATGGATAATCGGGAATCCGCTCACACTCAACCTCCGTCTCGGGTCTTTTGTGGTGAAAGGGATGCAGCAGAAAGCATCGCATTGAACGCGACATTGCTCTGGTCAGAGGTAAGTTCTTCCTCCAACATACCATGCCCTTTCAGAAAACAAGTGAACTGGGCGGCCATAACCAGCTGCGGCGGGCCGGACCAAGTGGAAAGTGTCCAACGGGGCAGCTTCAGGAACTGCCCCAAAACGTCTTCAATGCTGTGCACTTTCGCAGCTTGAAAACCAGTCAACGATGCCAGAAGCTCAATCTGCAGTTTCTCGTCCGCCCTGGTGTCTGCCATTATCTACCTCCACTGGTCATGAACTCAACCATGGTCCGGTAAGTGGGGTAAACGAAAGGCTTGTACGTCGCCTCGACGTGGATGCTCGGGGTATCCCGTGTCTTCGCATCCCAGTCGACAAGACCTGTGTAGGGCATGCCGGTGAAGTCGGGCATAAGGTCGTCGTTCCAGTTTGAGTTAAGGACGTTGTTTCTCAACTGGTTGACCCGTTTCCACTCGGGCAGCCGTACATCCACCTCAACATTACCGAGGCAGAAATGCCCTTCAACGTACTGGTTAGGCATCGGCAGCTTGAACAACTCCAGCTCCGTCAAGTTTTCCACTTCGTACGGTAACCGCTTGACTGCAGTGAGGTAAACACCAGTCAGGTTCTGGCCAGTGAACATGAACCACCAGAGCGTCGCAGGCCAGCTCAGGTTGAACAGTCGCGGTGTGCGGGCGTCCCGTGCTCTGTACTGGCAGGGCTGCACATGCGCCTGCATCACGGTAACGTAGGTGCGGTAAATGATGTTGTCACGTCGGCGCACACTGAAGGTGTCAATGCAGTCTGGCGGCAGAAGGCGGCTGGGACTTGGTGCCGATTTCTGCAGCTCGTTAAGCCAGTCGGAAGTGGACACAACACGCTCGCGAATAACGCGTTCGATAATCGTTGCGCCATTCTGGTGGACAATGCGCCGCAGCTCAGGATGAGCCATTTACTTTATTCTCCAATGCCTCTAAACGGGCTTCCATGGCAGCCCCGGCAGCAATCGCGTTACGCGCTGTTTCGATTGCGCCTGCTACCTCTCTTTTGTTGAGATCATCAGCCATCTGTTGTCGCTCGTACAGACCAGACAGCCTGTTGTTCAAGTCGATTACTTGGGTTCGCAGCACCTCTACCTTATTTGTCGTATCCTTTAGCAAAGCGTCAAGCTGGGGGTCGCGCTGAACAACTTGTCGTTGCCTTGCCGCCAGCAGATCAATGAGCTCCCGGAGCGCAACCAGCTCTAACCTTAACGGAGTTAAGCCGGTAACGAGTGCAGTCGTGATACCAGTCTTAACTTTGTCGTCGATTTCCGTCGTGTGTTTCGCCAACTCAGTCCGCACGGATTCGACGCCATCGAGGAACTTCTGCATCTCCTCCATAGGCGGCATGGATTCGATTAACTCCTCGAACCGGTCGATGTATTCCGCCAGCTTGTCCCGATTGAACTTTATGTTCTCGATCAGGATCAGCCCGATGTTCTCGCCGGAAACACGGAAATCCTGCAACGCCTTGTTGAGCCTGGTATGAAGCGTAGTGTAGTGATCACTCATTTCACACAGCTTTGGCGCCTTATCCGGAACCGGCCCCTCCTCAGGGTCCAACGCAGAAACCAACATTTCGTCTGCCACCAACCCTCCTCTCTGTTACCAATAAAAAAAAAGCGGACGCGTCCTGGAAGGAAGACGCGCCCGCTTAAATGAACTAAGGTAAGGTGAATACGTCAGACGAGAAGGCTTAGCTGCCCTTTTCGCCCGAGGTCTTCACGAACTCAACGACGTCGTTACCGGCCAGCGTGTGGCTGTCGGTTACGCTGACGCCGTTGACGCGGACCTGCGCGCCAGACGGGATCTGGAAGAAAGCGCCGAGGTCACTGCGAACCTGACTGACCGACTGCCCATCGTACGTTTTCACGACGGAGTTACCGCCGAAGATGACTTTGACCACTGTGGGTCTCCTTTCGAATTGGGGATAATTCCCCTAAAGCCCATTCGAGTCGGAGAGGCACACCACGATCAGCTCACGTAATTGGGGAACCGGAGCCGTCGCCTTCCAGTGGATCGTACCTAATTAAGTCGAAGATTACTCCAGCCGTGTGTAGCGAAGAACATTTAGCAGCAAAGAGGCGCGGGTCTTCTCAAATGTAGACCCGCTAGGCATCTGCTAAATCTCGTCAGTAATATATTTGGCAGCAAAGAGTTGGGTGAGGTTCTTACATTATCAGTGTAAACCTTCCCACATCTGCCAAATTCCCTTGGCACCGCTCAGTTACGTGCGGTTATCAATATACTACATGATCCCGCACAACCTGTCAACGGTGCCGCCATGCCCAAATCGCAAATCCCGCACAAACAAGAAGGAAGATACCGCCAACGTACGGGGAAATGTCAGCTTCATCCTCCGATGCCGGTTTCTCCTCCGCTTGAATGTCTTCTGGTTTACCTACTGGTACATCAACTTTGGCGGGCTCAGGTTCTGGTGCCTGTTCAACCTTCCGCCGTGTCCTTGGTTTGGCCTTCGCCTTGGCTTTCGGCTTTGGCTTGGCCTTTACCGAATTCGGTGTCTTCGTGACCTTAGTAATCCGGGTCATGAGTTTCGCGCGTAGGTCAATACATTCGACCCGCGTATGATCATCGAGCTGCTCTTCGCTCTGGGTAAAGAAGTCATCCAAATCTTGCAATGCGCGCGCGACTTCTTTGGGTTTCGCTCCATCGTTCTCGACAACAGTCCGGATTTCCTTCAGGTCCATTTATGTCCTCCCGTCGTTCAAGCGGATGTGCGGGACCACCCCGCACACCCGCCTGGTCAGTTACTTGAGGGAGACTGCCGATATAACGTCAACCCAGGTCTTCCCACGCTCGTTGAAGAACAGATCCATGAGCGTAAAAACGTGGTCACTGAAACCGCCCACGTTAAACGTCCGGCTGTCCTTCTCCGGAAACTGGGAAGTGCTGTTGGCCATAGTGTCGATCGCCATCAGCTTCGCCTTGGGATTGAAGCGCTGGTAGTTCCGCCAGTAGTCCCCACGGTAGCCATGCATCCAAGACTCGTTGTCCGACACGTAGATGACCGCGTCAGCCTTGATCTTGTGCGTGATCATATACTCCACCGGGAGACCGCAGTCCGTGCCGCCACCGCCGAACATTGAGAGCTTCTCAGCGTTGGTCATCACACTATCCCTCGGGTTCAGGGACTTGGCGCTGTGGATCGACGTGTCAAACGGCAGGATGATCGCATCCTTGTTGACACGCAGCAGGGCAGCCGCAACCAGTGCAGCCACATCCACCGGACGAACTGCAGACGACGCGCTACCGTGATCGCCAGTCACAGCGCACGACGTCATGGACCCGGAAACGTCCGGACAGACAACAACCTGTCCATTAATCTCCGGTACGTTCTGCAGGCTGCAGTCCAACGCATCCTGCAAGGCTTCACGGATTGGCGCCGGCGCTTCCGTTGCCATACGGTAAGCCATCAGCAGCTGGTACGGGAACGCCTTGGCCTTGCGGATGGCCTCTTCGTCCCGCAATTTGGCTGCCAGCCCGGCAATGAACCCCTTGCTAGCATCCTTGAACACACCATGCCGACACAGCGTATTCAGGTTCATGCGCAAGGCATGCCAGTTCATGGTTTCAGCCAGATGCTCCCACTCACACGTACCGAGCGGGTGGGCTGTGAACAGGCGGAAGTCGACGCCTCGCGGCGGCATACCTTCGCCTTTCTTCCAGGCTTCGTACTCCCAGAAAATGTCTGGCAAGTACCTGAAGCTGTATGACTTACCCACGACCCAACCGAACATCGCCTCCCGCTCGTGATCTTTCGGTTTGGGGCGTGCCAGGGACAGAACATCGTGCAGACTCGGGTCGTTGCCGACCGAGCCATTCAGGATCTGTGCAGGGCTGGCATTGTTCAGCCAGTTACCCACAAGCCGGCGCGGCAGTGAGCCGAGGCTCTTCCGGCCAAATGTGCCCGACCGGATCATCTTCACGAACTTGCGGACCTGAACGGCATTGTCCACAACCCTGCTGAAGATGGTCTCGACCAGTTTGTTGGCGCTATCGGTCTTCTTCGAAGCCAGAAGCACCAACAGTGCCACCGGCATGTCCTTCATGAACCCCTGCGTCCGTCCGTAGACGGCGCACTTGGCCAAGAAGTCGTCTGACACCTTACCACCCAGCGCCAGGATCATTGCCAGCTGATCCTCAGCCCTGGTGTAGTACGTGTCCGCGAAACAGCCGGTACACGTGTACTGGGCCAGCGCGTGCTCAGGCGCCATCTCGAACGCGGTGCCCCCAGCCTCGTTGACCGCAGTCGCCACCTTGGTTCTGGTGGGCGGAGCAAACATCCCTCGCTTCATCTCCGATCCTCCTGATAAAAAAGAAAAAGGGAACTTTACATCACAGGTACACCCCCAGCGCCGACCCCCGCAAAGGGATCGGCGCCTTGTTCCTAAGGCTTGTTGTTATTGATCCCCCGCATGGCCTTACCAGCCAGTACGGCGATTCCGACGACCGCCAAAGCGGCCACGAACATTCCTAACAAACCCTTCATGTTCTTCTCCTCCTGGTGAGTTTACACAAAAGCGCATACGCTCTAGCTATACTAACGTGTGTAGGGGGGGTCTTTTACTCGATACCCAGGTCAAGTGGCATCACAAATTCGTCGGATTCTTTGACAGGGGGGGTATCAGGGAGTGGGGGTGCTGCTGGCGGCACCACTGGGGGTACCTTCTTTGGCGTAAAGCTGGCAGCTGGCGGGACTTTAGCAGGGTCGAAGTCATTTGGTACCCTAAGTACCTTAATCGTGCCCCTATCGTAATCCTCACGTAGTGCAGTAATGGTCTGATGCCGTCGGTTAGTTACGCGTTCCTGCTCATCTATCCAGACCTGGAGGCGCCAAGCGTGGGATATACGCTCTGTGTAGTAAGCCAGCTCCCACTCCCTGCCCGGTTTGTCCCTACACAGCACAACACACGGTGTTAGGTCCTTCATCTACGCACCCCTAACAACTTGCATAGCTCTTCCTTGATCTCTTCCCTACCCTCATCGTAAGCCGCATCCATGAGGGCTAATATAAACGGAGGTATGCGCAACTTCGCGTTATGTCTCACAAACCATAAACCTTTGTGACCGTCAATCCACGCAGGCACTGGTGAGTTCTTCAGGTTCTCCAAATGCTTTATCTCGTCCTCGGTCAGCGGCTCCTTTTCATCAGGCATTCTGTATCTCCGAACAAAAAGGGGGCGGGCCAACACAGCACCCGCCCCCTACTACCCCGGTCTTGATTAGATATCGAACTTGGTTAACGCTTTCTGCGCCTTGTCGACGAGGGCGCTCAACGCCTTCTTGGTCTCCTTTAGGGAAATCGCCACGGCGGACTTCACCTGGCCATCCTCCATCTTCTTCCAGTCACGGTAGGCATCCGCGAACTCGTCCAGCTTGCGGGCCATGTCCACACACATGTGGTGCGTTGACTTGACCACCTTGGACGCCGTGACGCCACCACGGTTATCCACCTTCTTGCCGCGCGCCTTTGCTGTAGCCTTGGCCTTCTGATTGAACGCCTTGACCTGCTCCTGCAGCTGCGGCGCATTGATCTTGCCGGACGAAACCTGTTCTTCCAGCTCACGGCGTTTGTTCACGTCCGTTACCGACAACAGGAAGAAGACGTTGTGGAAAGAGATGTTCAGCTTGACACAGCGGGCAACATCTTCCTGGGTGTAACGATGGGCGAAGCGGTGGTATGCGTACACCAACTCCCTCGACACGCCAAACGCCTCAGCCACGTGGTCAGCCGTGCGGTTGCCGTACTTCTTGGTGTTCGACAACAACTCGTCAACAAATTTGCCCTTCTCCCAGTTCAGCTGGAGATTGTCGCTGTTAACCTTCATGGTCCGCGACTTGAACTCCTCGACGCACTTAGTAAACAGCTTGCTGGCTTCCGCTTCCTCCGCCTTTGTCAGCGGCGCATTGCCAGCCACGGCAAGCGCATTCTCACCATCCTTGGCTTCATCCTTGTCCACTATCGTGGCTTCGGCTTTCTCCTCCTCGACATCGACTTCGACCTCTTCTGTTTTCTTGGCCATCTTTGTAGCCTCCCTTATCATTCGCCCAGGATCGAATCCAATGGGCGGTCACCCGCATACTCGTCTGCGGAAGCAGCAGCTTCCCTTGTCAGCCGAGCAATCGATTTCAACACAATCCATCTTTCGTGAACATTGAACAGCCCGTGCGCAACTTCGCGCATCGGTATGGACAAGCCGCATGAGTCCAGCTCAATTAACGCATGGCGCTCTTCGACAGCCAAACCTTGGTTAAGTATGTCAACAATGTCAGACTGCTCACACAGCGTCAGCATGACCTTGATATTGCGCATGAGCCGCGCCAACGGGCGCATCGCGGCCATACGCCTGAGTACAATCATGGACTCGTTGGAAACACCATGTTCAACCGCTTCCTTCAGCAGCTGGCGTAGTTCGGCCGCAGGGGTAAACGACCTGCACCACATCTTCTCAGGCTGGTCTACCATTTGATCAGCCCATCCCCGCACATGGCGTCCATGAAACATTGGGAAGAGTCTATGATGATCCCGCGATCAGCAGAAGAAGCACGCCGCAACAACCTGAACTCGCCAGGTGTAGCTGACAGGGACCACACATTGTGTATAACAGACATACCAACTTGATCGAGCATGAAGAACATCGCCAGACTCTGATAACTGTTATCAGCCAGCTCATTCATGAAGGCGTCCCACAGCTTGGTCTTGGTGGGCCGCTTAATCAACTCCATCAGGTTGACATGCATTCGTCTGGAACAGAGGTATACCGTCGGTGAGTGGTGCAAGTTGAACCACTCAAAACTCATCTCTACATCCAACTCGGACTCACGGGGAAAGGGCACTCCACTCCGCGAGTAGAGACTTTTGAGTGACTTTAGCTCGAACGTATGGTCGGCTCGGGCTACTTGCTCTAAGTCGTACTTTTCGGCTCTTGTGAGGAACCCCATTACCATTGCCCTCTTGCTTGGGCGGTGTGACACCAGCAGCTGCAAGCGACAGCAGTTTCTTCTTGGCCTGCTTGTCCCCTGCATCCACCAGACACAACATCTTCCTTACATCCTGAACGAACTCGCCGGCTGACTCGATGACATCGCAGTCTTCCAGCGACACGAAGAACATGAACGCCGGTACATCCAACGACTTGGCGGCGGCGTTTATGAACCTGCCACTCGGGCAGTCTGGCCGCTGCTCGCGGTAACAGATGGTGGATTGGGCAGCCCGTAAGCCGTTCTTGGCCATGGCTTTGCCCAACCCAATCTGCGACAGCTTGCGTGCTTCCCGTATCAGCCGGAGGTTCTTCCCGAAGTGGTAGTCGTGCTGATTTCCTTTCGGCACGGCCATCACTTTCTTCTCGGGTGGCGGCCATGCGATGAAGCGCTCCAATGAGCCATCTGCCAACAGTTGCTTGGGTGAGCACCAGTAGCCGTGCTTGCGCTTCCCGAAGAACACCAACACCTTACAGTGATTACATGGGTCGTGTGGGTGGCCATGCTTGACCCTGCCCACAATACCCTTACGGGCCACAATAAACCCGCGTTCCGTAACAATGTCGCACGCCGCAGTAACTTTCACTTTTAGTCCCTCTAAGCTAATCGAGTAGCATAATAGCTCAGAGGGAACTGTCAAACGTCTTCAGCCAAGTCCTTTGGTTTACTCAGTTTGCCTGATTTGACTCCCTCTTCCTTGTCTGGCTTCTCTTCACTTTTCCTGGCAGCCTTCTTGCGCTCCCTGACCAGCTCGGGCATCTCGCCATCCCACTTGGTATGGCGCGTGATGTGCATGAACGTGCACAGCTTGTCGACCCACTCAGGGTTGCTGTCGATGAGCACGCCCAGCTCCGAATCGGACACGCCTTCAACGCCCAGCGCCTCGCTGCTGTACTTCTTCTCACCACTGCCCTCAGATACTGTAACATCCAACAGATTGCACAGATCGGCTGGCTGCTTGTCGATGTAGCTGTGCATGCTCTGATTAGCCAACAGCAGTTCGCACGTCGCTGCCGGCCAGTCAAAGTATGTCACCTGCTCGCCGTTCTCGTCATGGAACCAGCAGAAGTTGACCGTGATGTCGCGGCCATCGCAGCCAAGCGAACTCTTCTTCAGCTTGATCTTGATGGTGCGATACTCGGTGAACCGATCCATACGCTTGCCTTCGCGGAAGATCGTCTTGCGACTGCCACTGTTCGTGCGCGTAACCCACAGGTACAACGCCGAGTAGAACCGGTGTGCATCGCCGCCTGGCGTGTACTTGCCAGATGGACCGCCTGTGGTGCTGACCTTGTCCTTCAGGTGATTGACGATGACAGCCGTGATGGGCCAGCCTGCCAGCCGTGAGCTGAAGCTGCGCAGGTAATCGGTCCAGCCCTTGGCCAGCACGGCAACCGACGCTGAAGCGAAGCCTTCCTTCGTGTGCTTCTCGATCAGGGAATCGGATGTAACGCCGGTCATACTGTCCACCAGCAACGCGGAGATGGACTTGGCCCCTTCCTCCTCGTTCTTCTCGTACAGCTTGATCACGGATGACATCTGGCTCTGTGCCTGTTCGATGGAGTCCGCGCGACCGATCAGGAAGTGATTCTTGTAGCTGTCTTCACCAAGGATGGATCGCAACAGCACAGGGCTGTACTTGCCACCTTCGCACTCGACCAGTTTCGTCTCACCGCCGGCGTTCGAGATCCATCGCGCGATCTCAAAGCCCAGCGACGACTTCTGCGAGGCCGGTTCACCAGCCAAGCCGACGATCCTGCCGAGCGGAAGCACGTCCAGGTCGAGTAGGTACATCAGACAGAAGGATGGCAGCGGGATGCCGACAGCCAGCTTCTCACCCTCCGAGGCGACGTAGACATTGGTATCGCCAAACTCGCGCTTCTGCGCGTCAATGGATGCCGACAGGAACTTGGACTGTGCCATAGCTCCACTCCTTTATGAAAAAGGAACAGCCTCCCCCGCGTGTAGGGGGAGGCTGCCCTGGTAATTGCTGTTACGCCTGTGGTTGTGTTGGTGCTTGTGACTGTTTCGCCCGCAGCAGCGCCTGCGCCTCGGCCAAACGCTGTTTGGCCTGTTCAGTTGCTGTGGTTTGCGGCGTCTGGAACGGTTGCTGAACCGCAGGTGATGTCACCGGCGGGTTAACGTTGACGCCTGAATCAAAAGGGATGGAATCGCTCGCCTCGTCACCGAGTGAGAACTCGTACCCTTCATTACCAGCTGCTGGTGCAGCTTGTGCTGTTGCCGGTGCGGGCGGCCTTGCGGGCGCGGGCATCGGTGCAGCGGGCTGCACTTGCTGTGGCGGTTCGTAGTATTGCTGGGGCGGCAGCTGCTGTGCAGGCATCTGGCCGTACCCTGCTTGTGGCTGTTGTGGCTGTTGTGGCTGACCATACGCCGCAAAGCCAGCGCGTTGATTCATCCGAGCCAACCACTTTCCCCTTACAACCTTAGGCATCAGGTCTGCCATGACCGTCTGCCCGAAGACGTAATCAACAGCTTCAGGCGGGAAGTGATCAATCAGCAGCTCCATCTGCTGTTCTTCGGTGAGGTAGTTCAGCACATCATCCCACGGCCGGAAACTCTTCTTGGCCAGCTCGAACGGGATCGGAACTGCCTGTAACGGTGTAACGGCGTAGTGTGACAGCATGGCGCCATTCTGGGGCACATATACACACTGCAGCATGCGCCCAGCACTGGTGCTACACGGATCGCCGATTTTGTAACGGCTACTGAAGTCATCAGAATTGCCTGCGAACCCGTCGACTTCGGTGTCGCACAACGCCTCGACAGCCATACGGGCACTCTTGGGCATAACGAACAGTACGGGGGTGACCGGTTTGTACTTCCCGGTCACGTTGTCTCTGTTGACGAAGCCTGCGTTCTCGAACAGCATCACCTGGAGTAAACCAACGTATTCGACGCCGGGCAACGCCCCTTGTTTGTCTTTCCAGCGAATCCACTCAGGCGGTAACGACGTGGGTGAATTCTTGATGGCATTGTACATGGTGTCAGCAAAGCGCTGTATGGGACCAGCGTACTTGCGGTCTTTGCCCAGTACACGGCAGAAGGCGGTGAACTTGTTGTTCACGCCCGCCATACGGATGAGCTTCTCGGCGCGAATCCAGTTACTGAAGTCGCAACGATCAGACGTCATCCGCCAGGGCATTTCGGCGTTCTCGCGGATCTCGGGCAACACCCGGATCAGCGCGCGTCCCTTCTCCCCCCGGGGAGCATGGACTTGGTGCGGTGCACCTTCTTTAAGCAGCGTGAACCCAGAGAAACGCTCCAGGCCACCCGCCGACGGAACGGTGCTGGCATACGACTCGGACATGCTACTCTCCTTTACAGACATACGAAGTATAACACCACACAAGTGGTGCCTTTTTTTCGATCGGTACGGAGTACGTATCCTCGGTACGAAGTACGCAGTTCTTAGTGCTCAGCCATTCGTTTTGCGTGCTCTGGCCTTACACCGGCAGCAATCAGCTCCTCTGTTGAAGCTGACATACCCCACCTTATACAAACTTCCCGATCGATGTCAAGAACGAAAGGTTTGGACCGCTTGTGCGTGTGTGGCCACGGCTCCCACGATGGGATAATGGTCATACGCGTCATGCAGGTCGGGAGGACTTCGTCGTAAACAATGTGTGCCTGCTCAGCCAGTACTTGGATGAGTGTGGCGTCATGAACGGCCAGGACGATGCGATAGTCACACCGGCCTGAGAACAGCTTCCGCCATTGGTACATGTTGGCTAATGCTACATTGAGCGCGTCAGCTACCGTCCCTTGGATCGGCATGTTCACAGCTTCGCGCTCCCAGGCAGCCAGTTGCCCGCGTTCTTCATCTGGCTTGGCCATGAATCGACGCCGTCGTCCATATGCGTTCGATACATAGCCGGGTTCAACAACACAGTTTTTACAGTAGTCAACGTATGCCCTGACTTCGGGATACGTCTCATAGAAACCGTCTATGAAGCGTTGCGCCTCCTCAGGGGATAGCGCAATCTTACCGTCAGTCTCCGCCGCAATGGCGCGAGCTACGGCCTTAGCACCGCGTTGATACGCGATGCCGAAATTGATCGTCTTAGCAGCCACGCGTATGGAAGAATGTTCTTTCTTCCAGTCACCCGGTGGTTTCTTACCCTCGTCGAAACCCTTCCACTTTGGCGCGCCGAAGTAGTTCACGGCGCCCCGTGCATGTAGATCGCTGTCCGCGTCCTTGACCAGCTGCTCACAGCCGGACAGATACCCCAGTGTGTAGATCTCGGCAGACTTGTAGTCGGCCTCGATAATCACATGTCCTGGCGGCACTGTGAACGCGCTGCGTATCGATGGCAAGTCGGCGCCAAGGATACGCTTCAGCTCAGCCTCCTGCGATTTCGGCAAATTCTGCAAGTTTGGCTTCGAACTCTTGTGACGGCCTGTCTCCGACGTCTGGGACAAGCTCGTATGAATGCGTCCGTCACTCGAAATGTAATCAATCAGCCCCCCTGCAACACCGCCTTCCAGTGTGAGGAACTGTTTGCATACCTGGTCAACCACAGCGAAATCATGCAGCAGCTGAACGATGTTCTCATGCGGCCCGGCTTGTATCGACTCCAGTGTCTCCAGGTCAACGGCAGGCGTATACCGGTGGATCTCCTCAGGCTTGAGGTCGTTCCACATCCTGGACGGCTTACCGGTGGTTTTGTATGGCATCAGTTTCAGGTTGTCGAACAGAAGCTCAATCTTCTGCGGATTGCTGCGTGGATTAAAGTCCGACACACCGACAATGTCACGTATCTTGTTCACCAGCATTTCTTTACGCTCGTGGAAACGATGGGTCATCTCAACCAACCGATCGCGATCCACCAACGCACCAGTCCGCTCTATCTCGTGAATCGGATAGTTGCACGGCATGATTACGTTTTCGAACAGACACTTAAGCTGCACGTGTTGCGGTAATGCCAACATGTCACGCAGGACCTCGTAACAGCGGAACGTGCAGTCAGTATCACATGCCGAGTAAGGCAGCAGGATATCATCGGGTATGTCCAGATAGCCCCTGTCCTTCAGTGTGGCAGTGGCATCATTAGCCTTGACCCAATTAAACAGCGGCCAGTCGTAACGGCCCATATCCGTGAGCCGTGTGGATAACGACTCCAAACCGTGTTCGGCATTCTCATTCAGACAATGGTCGGCCTGTATCGTATCAAAATAGAAATTGTCTTCCACGTTCAACCCGATGTGACCCAGCCATTTGAGTTCATAACGCCCGTTGTGGAAGATAAGCCTCGTTCGCGGATCGGTGAACAACCGTTGCAACTCATTGATGATCTTGACCCGCTCAGCCTCATCCTGAACGGGCCAACCACCCTTTTTCAGCAAGCTGACCACACAGGCTGTCTTTGCCGCCCACGAGAACTGAACGGACCTGACCACACCCGTACGGAAGTCAGCCCCGCCGGTTTCGCAGTCAACCGCCAGCGGAATCTCCCTGTTCTCCGCAAACAGTCTATCCGTTACTACCTTCAGTTCATCGTATTTCTCCACGTATATGTATTCGCGGTCTGAGCAGTCCAGCTTGACAACGCTCTTGCCAGCATGCAGATCGCGGATTCGTATCATGTCCGACTTAAAGCCCTGCCGCAGTCCATTTTCACGGAGAATCGCAGAAGGGTGGATCGTGGCGCACACCATGATCGTACCTGGCGGCTGATCTTCCAGTGTTGCCAGGTTGCTCATTGGTTTGCGCACGCCTTCAAGCCCGCGCATCAGCATCACCGACGAACGCATCAGCTGAAGCGTAGCTTCCTTGCCAGCCAACGCCTTGACCGCATCAGCACCCATTAACACGATCAGCTTGGGCTTGATGAGCGCGATCTCGTTCAACAGTAACGGCCAGCAGTAGTCGACATACCTCTTCGGCAGGTTCGACTTTTTCATAAACGACGGCAAGAACTTTACCGCACTGGTAACGTACCAGTCATTGATCTGCGGGTAGCCTATCTCCTGCGCCACCTCGCGTATCAGCACACCTGCCGGGCCGGTGAAGTTGAATGTACTTTTAATCTCAGCTTCAACCGGCATCTTACCGATCACCATTACATCGTAATGCCGGTCAGGACCGCGATGCCAATGCCCGAACGAGTTACCGGGCAGCCAGAGCAGCGGCTCGGTAATCTCGCCATTGTTGTCAAGTATGGGCATCATGACTGGATTACACAACATCACCCTGATCATTTCCGCTATATCAGAAAAGCCAAGATGACCACAGAATTGACCAAACAAGCCAAAGTCCCGCGACTTCTCACCGGTCTTCCTATCCTCATGCTCTGGGAAGGCCAACTCGAAAGCCAGGGGATCAATTACGACGTTATCTGGATATTGGTATTCGGCAAGCTGCGGCATTCTTCGCAATCACCTCCTCAAGTTCCTTGCGAGTCATATCAGCTGGGTCTTTCCCGTCCGGAAGGGCGACGGAGAAGATGCCCGACTTGAACGCAGTCGGTGAGAACAGGTTCGTCGCCTTCTGCATCTTGTCCACGGCATCTGAATCCAGCATTAGACAGACACATCCATTATTCCAGTACGAATGAATCAGCTGGCGTTGTATCGTGCTGACGGACGTGCCAAGCAGTGCCACAGCACGATGGCCAACCCTAAATGCGTCGAACACACCTTCCACGATTACACCCATGCTAAACTTTTTAGCCCGATCACCATTGAACAACATGTGGCTCTTAGGCAGCCCGGGCATGGTGTAATACTTCGGCGTTACATTGGGTACCAGTGTACGTGCCTGCCAGCCTACCAGCTTGCCTTCCCAGTAGAACGGGATGATCAGCCGGTTGCTTACCAGGTAGCTGTCATGCTCATTGCAGTACTGAACACCCCAGTCCTTGTATAAGTAGTCAGCCGTGAACCGACGCGCGACGATGTACTTGATCGCTGGATGCGTCTTCGGAAGCGTGTTAAGCGGTACACACTTCCCCGGCAGTGCGATCTCCCGCATCTCCGGAATAGGTTCAAAACCGAGCGCCGGCAGTGATGACATCTTACCACCGATGTATGGCTTGAGTTCCTCTTCAAGGTTGGCTACGTTACAGTCCTCGTTAAAACAATGTACCAGGTCCCTCGTGGGGACATCACACTTGGTGCCCCACCGGTAGTTGACGAACAGCCGGTTCCGCCTGTCGCCGCATACCGGGCAACAAATCCTGTACTCCTCACCGCAGGTCAGGTCTTTGTACCTCAGCTTCCCGGTAAACATGTCCTTCTTGGCGATCGTTTGTGCGCGTTCACCCTCTTTGGAAATCAGTACCTTGCCAAAGCGGGCTCTCAGTTTGTTATACAACTCAGGATTTAGCGGTGTCTTCATATGCGTACCGCTCCTACATTGCCCTCGTAATCGGTACGGTCCCTGTCCCTACGCGATTCCGCATTGGCTTTAGGTATGTTATTCTCCGTGCCCCGTTCCACGAAACGCTTCTGCCGGGAGTCAAACACCATGTTAGTTGCTTCCACAAAAGTGGCGATCTCGCCCAACAGCTTGATCACGATCTTATTGGTCTTGGCGCTTCTCGCCTTGGAGAAATTGAGCGGAGCCATTCCCTCGTCATCCATCTTGCTGAGTACGAAGCATCCATTCATCCACCAGGCAAAAGACTTCAGCTCAGCCGCCTCATTGAACTCCAAGACCTTGTTCTTCTTGGAACCCTCAGTGAGATTAAGCTGGTGCGTCAGCCAGCCCCATACATCCAGTTCAACACAGATGATCTTCAGCCTGTCGACTTGCTCCTGCATGTGTGACCGAAGATCCTTACGCTTGCCATAACCCAGTTCAAGGCTGTCGTAGGACCGGGTAGCCATAGGCAGAAACCAGTCAACGATGACCGCGTCTACCTTGATCCCAAGTTCGTTCTGTTCCTGCTCAACCAGGACCTTGATCTGTTCCGCACCCGTACAAGCGCCCCTGGTCATGTCCTTGTAGTGTAACTGCTCGTTGATGATCTTGGACAGGCGTTCAAACCGCTCGCGTTCCTGCTCACTGAGGAACGACATGTCACCGTTCCACTTCATGATCTTCTCAAACTTGCGCCTATCGGCCTGCGCAACACAAGCATAGACCGGAACCATGTACTCGTTGTCCGGCGGCTGCTCGTAGCTGAAGAACATGATGTGCTTGCCAGAAAGCGCGTAGCTGACGGCGAGCTGGTTAGCCAGTGTGGTCTTACCGCCGCCAGATGGCGCCAGGAAGCCATACAGCTCACCCTTCCTCGGCCCGCCATTCATCATCACGTCCAAGAATGTAATACCCGTAGGCTCGCGGGGTTTGATACCGATCAGCGGCCCCGTATTGGTGCTGAAGGGGAACACCGTCGGCAGGGACGTTAGCGAGTCAATTTTGTTGGCTGTATCAATGATTTCCCAGAGGTGCTTACGCTCCAACGCGCCAGTCTGAGCCGCACGGATGAGCTGGACACCAATCTTACGCTCACCAAGAAATCGCTTGAGCAGCTCGATCCCGTACGAATCGATCAGGTCATGCTCCCCGACACCGTAGATCAACTCTACCGTGGCAAGAACGCTGGCGAGGATATCGCCGCCAAAGTATTCAGGATTGTCCTCCCGCTTCTTGTCTATTGACGCGCGCATAGCGGGTTCAGGTATGGGGGTCTTGTGCATTTCAAAGAACTCACGCGCGACAACCCATACCAGCTTATAGATCATCTCGACATCCGGCAGGAACTGATCGTGCTTCAGGTTGTTGAAGGCGGCCTGCATGACCGACTTACGTCTTACGACGTGGCAGATCAGCATGTCCAGTTCTGGTCGAGAAAACGAATTAGTCAGTTGGATGAATGACATTCGTCATCTCCTTCGGAAGCCAATCCTTCAACACCTTTGCATAAAATGGGCGGAACATCAACATCTCCTCAGCCGCAGGACGCAGCTGATCCGCCAGTTCTTTCAGTCCCTCGGACCAAGCCGTGGCAAAACGCACGACCGGTGACAGCTCGTACAATTCATTTGTCAGTATGCTTTCAAGCTTCTCGCCAGTGTTAAGAAGTGTCTTGATCTTCTTCGCATGCAACTCGACTTCAAGTTCAATACGATCTTCGATCTCAGGCAACTGCTTATTGTAAGCATGAATGAACTTAATGGACGTGACTTCCCTGTCGTACACGTCCGGCCGGTAACATGTGACTGTGTCGAAGACCCACTGAACGTACTGGTATGGATCAATGCCATAATGAATCAGTTCGTCAGCTGCCCGATTCCACAGCAGGTAGTTGGGCTTGGTCATTCTGGTGTACGACGGCTTAAGCTTATGTCTCAAATGGACATAGGCTTCTATGAGCCGTTTTGTAAACAGCTCCAGCTTACGCTCGTTGTCCATGTCTCACTCCGTAAGGTAGGCGACAGATGACTTGATGTAACGGACCTGCCATCCGCGTTTGCGGTAATCAGCAGCCCTGCGATCGTAACGACCGCCAAGGGTCTTATGGAACTTGTCGTCGATGTCGATCACGATGCCAATAGTCTTGCCGTCCGCCGTCCTGGTAACGCGCCCAGGCAGCTGCGTATTCGGAATGGTACCACCCTGCCCATCAGCACGAACCAGCACATTCAGTCTGGGGAAGTCGACGCCTGTGCCCCATACGCTGGTGGCTATAGCACGCTTCAATTTACCTTCCCTGAAGTCCAGCCGCATCTGCTCACGCCGGTCTGATGTGATGGGATGGATGCCTTTACGCAGCATGCCCATCTTCTCCCAGCGCAACCTGTCGTCGCCATCCATGTTGGCATAGACC
>Ga0307378_10004077_pt1 | contig 21067 bp, 13 predicted proteins | sample UN1MG_FD_202238 | JGI IMG/M metagenome (GOLD analysis project Ga0307378, IMG submission 202238) | Soil microbial communities from Risofladan, Vaasa, Finland - UN-1 | ecosystem: Environmental > Terrestrial > Soil > Coastal area > Acid sulfate soil | place: Finland: Risofladan, Vaasa | collected... | reverse complement strand
CCTTGGGTAGAAATTTGATCTGAGCTAATCAGAACTAACAAATATTAGCAATTTCAATTTACTGAAAAAAATTAACTACCCAAAAAAATAACTACAAAGAACCGCATAGGGTGCGAAATGTCTGATAAGTAATAGATTTGATATAATTTTTTTATCTTTTAAGGCTATTTTTTACCCCTAAACCATACTTTTTAAGGTAAAAAAAGGCACTCTAAGGATTGGAGGTCAGAAAAGAGGAAACGGGGGGGAAAAAAAAGGGAAGAAAAAGGGGACAGATTTATTTTATTGGAAAAAGCGAAGTCGAGTAGACGGGAGGATTGCACCTCTTCGGTGACAATCCTATTCCCGGTTCTACGCCAGACAATTGTTTCTCCTCCTCGATACATCTGCTGCGGGTACGGCCGTGTACGGGTACGGCGTGTACGGGGCCGACGGCGTACGGGACCGGTCCACGATAATCAATTGATCTAATATAGCATTGAATCCAGCCAGGAACTTAATCTAAACAGGATAATAGCCCTAAGCATTTTTTAAATAAGCAAAGTGCATCCAATGGAGTAACCTTGCCATCCTGATTTACATCTGCATTATCAGAACAAGGGCCTGCTTTAAGATAACACCTAAAAGCTATAAAGGCATCCTGGGGGGTAATTTCACCATCTTCATTAAGATCACCGGTTTGCCGTTGTTGAGGAGGTGAATAATTATTTTGATTTACACATTCCCTCGGTAAGCAATTACCTGAAGTAAGTCTAAAAGTATGGTTTAATATATAATCTGAGGTCTTAATTTTATCCCAATAAAAAGAGTTGGTAATGACAAGAGGAGTATTGTCACAATAACCGGCTTTTATAGGAATAATATATGCTGTTGAGTTATATTGGGGAAAAGGGGCCATAGAGAAATAGATTGAATCTTTTGACTGATCAAAATATGAGGCCACAAAATCTGCATTTAAATATTCGTGCGGCGGATCAAAGACAACTTGTACCAAAAATCCGTCCACTTCAACTTCCTGCATAGTCCGTGCGTCAATTACCGTGATATTGATAAGCGAGTTCTCTAAATATGGCGCGTTTCTCCTACCGGCTCTTGCAGAATCACCACTGAAACCAACTGCCTCACCTGTATCACGCACACCATTGCCATTAACATCATCAAAAGCACCGTGGGCAATAAATATTCTATCAATATTTGTTTGAAGGGCAGTATTCCCGGCAGCAAAAGTACTGAAAGCTTCATATACATCCCTTAACGAGTTTCTATTTCCACCGGTTCCGGGGGCAGTGTTTTGATTCAGTACATTCCAGAGCTGAGTTATGGTTAGATCAACAAAATCATTTTCAGCCGGATTTATGGGATCTTCCAGGTCCCATAAAATACCAGCGATAGCAAATTCTTCATCAAGTCGCGTTGGTCCACGCATATCAGTTTGCCATTCCAGATCCCACCAACACGGATTACCCCACCCTCCATACCATTGCGGGGGATATGGTGGAAGTGTTCCCTGTATTGGGGTTGCTGCTGGTATCGTTGGATAGGCTGGAAATTGACTTGCAATTTCACACGACATAAATTCAGCAAATCCCTCTGTCCATCCAGCTACCGTATCACTGTTAGCGAAATATCCTGCATGATACCCATCCAGCGAAGAGCTCAAGCTGGGTAAGGTATTATCACCTCCGATCAATGAGTCTGCCATTATATGGTGGGAGAATTCGTGCCATTCTCTGTTATCAGGTCTATTCCCGCTCGTAAATCCGTTATCAGTTGCGTCTATGGATATACTCGAGGGGGATACCGTACCCCAGCCAGGTGGTTGAATCAGTTGTGAAGTATACCATGTTCCACCAAACGATTGGGGGGCATCTCCATATATTTCAACAGGAGGGGCATGATCCAAATTCAGGGTTAAAGTGTTTAAAGCAAATTGAACCGCTTGATTTAGATGAAGATACATAATTGCAAAATCATCCAGATCATCTTTGTTTGGAAGAATACACCACTTTATCCCTTGATTATTAGATAAGTCAATATTCAAAGTTCCTGTAGTGCTCTGAAGAGGCGGGGTTGTCGCAGAGACAAAAACCTGCGAGTAAGCGCGTGCACTTTTCATAGCTATAGCTGCAACAAGAGTACCCGGACCTTGGCTGATACCAGGGCCACACAAAGTAACCGTAACAACAGGTCTTCCCCATCCCAAGCTATAGTTGTTTAAATTACTATCTACTGGGCCTGGAGGAAAAGTCTGAGGAAAAGTATAATGCCCCGATGAATCAGTATATGTCCAGGTATCAGCAGGCCCCCTTTGTCCACCCCATTGGGGATCACCCTGATAATACAGGGTAACTTGTGCATTTGGGATTCCATGCCCATGTCCATCTGTTATTATCCCGGATAAACTTCCTGTTGATTGGGCATTAAGATCGCTATTTATAAAAATGCTGCAAAGGGTAAAAATGATAAATACTGTCATTATTGACCTTAATAAGCCTTTGATCCTTAATAAGCCTTTGATCCTTGTGCTCATTTTTTTCTCTCCTTTTTAAGCGGTACCCAATTTAAGTGGTACCAAAAGTTATCATTAAGTGGTTCTTTCGCTAAGTACATGCCGCGGGAATCACCCGCCCGGATGTGAGGTAATCACAAAGCCCCCTCACCCCGGCCCTCTCCCCATAGGGGCGAGGGAGTTAAAACGGCACAGCCCGATGCGATTGGCCGTTGCCTCATACACTTAGCGAAAGAACCACTAAGTTATCATTGGCTGATTAACTCAGGCAAGAAAAAATAGTGGATGCACAGGAGGATGCGCAGGTGGATGCACAGGTGGTGGGAGAGATCGTTAACAAATTTATCAGTTCAGATTTGCGTATTCGGTTCAGATTTGCGTATTCGGTGGAGACCGATTTATGAATTTGACCGCATAAAACAGCACCATTGATTATTAACCAATGTAACCAATGGTGCTGTTGTGTTACTCCATAAAATCATCCGGTTAACTAATTGGTTGATACGGTTTGGTTAATACGTTTCGGGTGAATAGGATACGGATTCTAAGCCTAATGTATTCAGGTAAGCCATCGGACACAGGTAAGGATTTGGTAAGATGTTACCATTTCCCTGTCCGTCGTGGAAACTTACCTCAACAATCTGATCCCATTTCACGGTAACTTCTTCAGCCACTGATACAAGTAGCTCATCAGAATGACTATCGTAGACCTTAACCTCTACAAGCCAGACACCCGGACAAAAGCCCCAATCTCCGTAACCGCTCACCCATGATACAGACTTCTCCACACGCTCAATCTGGGGGTCGATGAAAATATTACCGAAAGTTTTCGTGTGGGTTTCCACAGTATACTCTGCATCCGGCGTACTATCATGCTCCAGGAATGTAGCTATGATTTTGATCCGGTAAAAGTTACTCCCATCCCATAAGGGATAAAGGTAGCCGTTATAGAGCAAAGTTGAGACATTCACGATCATCGAACCGCCATGAGCGCGCGCCAGTTTATAATCTGTTCTAGCAATTGCCATGCTATAGCTGCATAACACCAAAAGGCTGCAAACTGTCAATGCTACCATAACTCCCGTGCAAGTATTAATCCGCTTTATCATGTTAATCTTCTTTATCATCCTTATTATCCTTCTTTCTGCTCAAGCCCGCTTTCCGTGGGCTTTTGATAAATTTTAATCCCCCCACTCTACCAATTATCGTGGAGCTGAAAATCTCTTCCTACAAATCCCTTTGTTTTGAATTTCCTGTTGCAATAACAAAAAATCAGTTCCTGAAATCATTCTTAGCCGGGGTGTTATCGTCGGTTACTGAAAGGGTTGCTTCCGGCGCTCTCTGGTGCTCAAAAACAACTGAATCAGCATTGATCTTTTTAAGTTTAATAATGTGGAAAGGGTTAGTAATTACACACAAGGGGCCAGGAACCTCATTATCTTCCACCAGTACATGAAGGCACTTGGATTCTCTATCTGTATTGACCGCCAGGACTTTGGTACTTGGTCCACCACCCGATGTCTGATGCCCTAAGATAGTAACAGCTACCATCTCTTCCCAAAATCTGATATCAGGCAGTGGAGGCTGAGGTGTTATGCCGGCAGTGTGCTGTGTCCAGAAATACGCCCATGTCTTTCTATCTCTGATCAGCATATCCATCCCGGTGAACACCGGGTCACTATAGCGGTAATAACTAATCTCCCCCTGTTCCACCGTCTTAAATGGAATAGATATGGCTGCCTGTGAGAATGCGGATGGAAAAAGAAGAAAAAGCAAGCCGAAGATAACAAATTTCCTTACTCTCATAATACCTCCTCCTTAGTTTTAGGGTTACCTGTTATTGGTTCAAAAGGAAAGGCTTCTTTTCTTTCCCGTTGCTAATCATCCTCTGCGCATGGCTGCCTGCATTAACCTCAGATACCGTTGAGAAATCTGTTCCCTTTTCAGAGCAAGGTAAATCAGATTGCCGATATCCCGCGGGGTCAGGCATCTATATATCTCTCTATCCATGCGGAATTTTAGTCTATTTATTATTGGAGTAGTTATTACCCGGCTCATAGAGAAGACCTCCTAACCATTGTAGTTTAACTAAAGTATCTACAAATAATTTTCTCATAATTATATCATTGCATAGTCTATGCCAAAGGTGCTGGTTTCACTCCTCAACCTACAGCAATGGCTTATATTACAAATAGTTATAAGCATAAAGTTATAATCTAGTACAATGAGCCAAACACTTTTAATAGAAAATTGAAATCCTAAATGTAAATTTTTGTTTACATACATATTTGACTGATTATAGAAAAGCTCTTTTGAAACTGAGAGTTATAGATGTTAATAATGTTAACGGTTCTCCGGTTTTCTCAGTTAACGAGGAAGAGTCTTTATCTTTGAACCGCTCCAAACTGCCCGTTAAACTTCCCTGACTTTCGCATCAGCAGACACATCAAACATTTCCACTACCGGACATTTTCGGAGCTGATTCATCTTCACCCTATGCTGATTCACCTTCACCCTATAAGGATTACGGCCTGCTGCCTCCTCACGCCTCTTGAGATAAAGTTTCCGGCAGAAATTTCTCGTTATGGGAAAAAATATCATTAATGGAAAAAGATAAAGTGAAACATTTAACCCTTTAAAAATGACGGGCTGAGCTGTATAATTTTAATATGAGTTTTGTACACTGTGCGCTAAATGCGCGACCAGTTAGCGTCCCCTCCCTTTTATCCCGACAGTTCACGGGGAGAATCATAGGCACTTATACAACTTACTTCCTTCCCGGTCACGGGAAGGCCCCCGGGGCGGGGGATACTCCGATAGTTGGATAATTATCGAGACATGTACTTGGATAGCATTGAAACCGGAGGGAAGAGGATTGCGTAATTTTTTTCAACTTCAGAGTATGTAGGGTATGAGAGATCAAGATAAGACTAAAGAACAACTAATCCAGGAACTGACCGCCTTGCGTCAGCGGATTACCGACCTGGAATCCGTAGTGGAAGCAGGGCAAAAGTGTGCACACAAGGAGCTTAAGGAGCTTGCTGAGAGCGAGGAGTATATTAAGGGATGGGCTGAAAATAGGCATCAGGTTTTTTGGCTCAGAGCAGGGGATGAAATAACTTACATCAGCCCTGCTTACGAAAAGCTTTATGGGCGAAGTTGTCAGAGCCTCTATGAAGATCCTGACTCTTTCCTGGAAAGCACCCATCCTGATGATAAAGAGTACGTCATGAAGTCCGTGATGCTTGAGCGGGAGCAAGGAGAGCCATTCTGTGAGGAGTACAGGATAATCAGGCCTGATGGAAGCATAAAGTGGGTTCTGGCTCGATCATTTTTCATCAGGAGAGATGGCCAGGGATTAATGTCTGCGGGCATAATTGAGGACATTACCGAGCGTAAAGACGCAGAGCAGACCCTGCGGGAAAGCGAAGAAAAATTCCGGCTGGTAACGGAAAACATCGAAAATGTTTTTTGGATGAGTACGCCCGGTGTTAAGGAAATACTTTACGTCAGCCCTGCCTACGAGAAAATCTGGGGCCGTAGCGTGCAGAGTGTATATCAGTTTCCGGAATCATTCATCGAAACTATTCATCCTGATGACAGGGAACGGGTACTCAACGGATTTAAGGAGCATGCCGGGGGATTCACATTTGATTTTGAATATCGCATCGTGCGGCCCGATGGGTCTATTCGCTGGATTCAGAATCGCGGTTTTCCAACCCGTGATAATAATGGCCATATTTCAAAAGTGGCTGGTATATCCATAGATATTACCGAGCGAAAGCAGGCTGAAGAGGAACGGGATAAGTACCGCTGCCATCTTGAGGAGTTGGTCAAAGAGCGCACCGACCGGCTGCTTAAGACTAATGAACAACTGCAGGCTGAGTTCATCGGTCGCTATCGGGCTGAGGAGTCGTCACGGTTCGCCAGCGCGGAGCTTAACCAGATTTTCGATGGCGCAGCCGAAGGAATCGGTATTGTTGACTTTGACCGTAAGTTCCTTCGGGTCAACAATGCCTTTTGTACCCTGGTTGGCTACAGCAGAGATAATCTTGTTGGCCACTATTGCTCTGATATATTCCACTGTCCAGCCTGCGATGCCCCGAGTTGCCCAGTCTCCCGGATTCTTGCAGGAGAAAAGATTGTTGAATTCTACAAGGAAATGGAACGTAGTGACGGCATAAAAATTCCCTGCATCATGTCGATCATTCCCTTCCATGGACCGAGGGGAAAATTGCTCGGCGCCAGTGCCTTTCTCAAAGACATCAGTGAGTGGAAAAAGGCAGAGGAACTGCTGCGTGAGTCTGAGGCCAAGTACTCGGCACTGGTAGAGCAGGCCCAGGATGGGGTCGTTATTATCCAGGATGAGGTTTATAAATTCGTTAATACGGCCGCAGGCTTGATTACCGGCTATGCAGTTGAAGAATTAATAGGTATGCCTTTTTTAGATATCCTGGCACCTGAATCAAAAGAAATGACTACCTGGATCTATACTTTGCTGCTGAGCGGCGAAAAGGTCCGCCCCCTGTTCGAAATAAAACTTCTATGTAAGGATGGCAGCATAAAATATGGAGAGGTTTCGAGCGGCCTTATCCAATATCACGGCAAACCCGGCGTGATGGCCATTACTCGTGATATCTCAAACCGCAAGCGGATTGAGGGAGAAAAACAAGATATCCAGGCCCAGCTTATTCAGGCCCAGAAGATGGAGGCGATCGGCCTTTTGGCCGGAGGTGTAGCCCATGATTTTAATAACCTTTTGACCATGATTCAGGGGCATGCCACACTGGCCCTGCTGGAAGTTAGTGAGGCCGATCCCATAGTAATGGACCTGAAGGAAATCCGTATAGCTGCAGGCCGGGCAGCCAATCTGACCCGGCAGTTGCTCCTCTTCAGCCGCAAGCAGCCAACTGAGCCTGTTTCCCTCAATATCAACAGCACGGTTGATGAACTGCTTAAAATGATCCATCGCGTTATAGGCGAGGATGTTACCATCACGGTCGATCTTGAGCCAGACTTGTGGACGGTCCTGGCTGATGAAGGGAATATCGAGCAGGTTATCATGAACATGGTAATCAATGCCAGGGATGCAATGCCAAGGGGAGGAGAGCTCACCATCAAGACCAAAAACCTGACTCTGGATAATGAACAGGCTAAGCTTATCCCCGACTCACGGGCTGGTCAGTTTGTGTGCCTGTCAATCTCCGATACAGGATGCGGCATAAGCAAAGAGACTATAACCAGGATCTTCGAACCTTTTTTTACTACCAAAGAGATCGGCAAGGGCAGCGGGCTCGGTCTATCCGTGGTCTATGGCATCATCAAGCAACACGAGGGGTGGATACACGTTAGCAGTGAGCCAGGTAAAGGCGCAAAATTTACCTTTTGCCTGCCAGCTTCTTTCATGAGTCCGGAAATAAAAATTAAGGAATCGGCCTCGGTAAAAAAATTTCGGGGTAAGGGTGAACGTATTTTGTTGGTAGAGGATGAGGCAGGGGTCCGTAAATTGACTGCCACCATGCTCCGCGAAAATGGCTATGAAGTTTTTGCGGCTGCAAACACCCGGGATGCCCTCTCTATCTTCGGGCAGGAAAGAGGGAACTTTGATCTGCTCCTGAGCGACGTGGTCCTGCCCGACCAGACTGCCATTGAACTGGCTGATCAGCTCCTCCTTCTCCGTCCCAGACTCCGCGTCCTCTTGGTCAGTGGCTATCCGGATAAACAATCACAGTGGGCCGTCATACAGGAGAGGGGATTCCGGTTCCTCAATAAACCCGTTTCCCTGATCGACCTGCTCTGTACCATAAGAGAAGTCATAGAGCCAGAAGAGAAGTCATAGGGCCAGAAGAGAAGTCATAGAGCCAGGCATAAGCTGTGAGAGCGAGTAATGGCTATTATTTAAATCAAAAAAATGGAGGGGCGTCCACCTACCACGCAGTGTCGCCCCCTTGACTCATGAGCCTATCCCAAAATAGAGCCAAGGGCTTCCTGGGACAGGCGATACGCCTGTCCTGCCTAATATATATGAGCGATTTCAGGTCTACCTCATTATTCTGGTCTACCTCATTATTCTGGTCTAACTCAACCTCACTATTCAGGTATAAGTCACTATTCAGAAGTCACTATTCAGAAGTCACTGTTCAGGAACCCAGAAGCAGCTATACCTCATTCAGGTCTCGGAATTTAACCTCCTTGGTATGGTAATACTCGTTGATTATGGTTTTATAAATCAGCCTGTTTGGAAAATATGGCGGATTAAGAAACATGGTATTATCGCCATTCAATATCTTAGATAAGGCCGCGGCTGTACTGGCTGATCTGCTCATGCCAGCATCACACTGACACACAATCAGGTTTACCTCGTTTATATGGCTGAAAACAAATTCCAGTATACTTTTGGCATGGTCCACACTAAAGATCCTGTCTCTTGGTATACTGGGAGCACCAAAAGTATGCAAACTTCTATAGCTTACGCCATCTTCCGTATCCCAAATCGCTACTCTCAATATCCCCTTGCAGTTCCGTTCCGAGATGTTCGGAAAAAACTGGGCATCATCAGTCATTGATATGATTATGTGTGGAAAATCAAAGTACGCTTTTTGGATATCATACCTGTTCATAACCAATATATTCATCATCATGTTCCCTACTTTTGGTCGCTCATATTAGGCCGTTGAAATCGTTGCTCTGTCTATTACCGGAATATGAGCGACTTTGTTTAGATATTGTAGCGGTTTTTAGTTGCAGACTTCTTTGCAAAATTTATAAAAGTTCATAATTTCAAGTACTTAATTAAGGTGGAGAAATTAGACATTCGGAAAATATTTTATACTGTAGCCACCAGCGCCAGCGACCATTGAAGATATTCCTTGGAGAAGAGATTCCTCTGAAAAAATTCCTCCCTTAGAAGGGTGCTGGCCATTATAACGATTTCCAATGGATATGAAATACCGTATAAATTTTCCTTTATTCTTACTTTGTTGCAAAAACGATGCCTTTTGCCTGGTTCCCCCTGGAATATTTTAAGCAACTACAAGCGGCATGGATCAGTCTTCCACATTTACCCAGGGAAAACAGGCTCATGCTCTTCTTTTTTCTCCATTTTTAGTTATGCCTTCAGTTTAAAATTTCAGCTTGAAAGCTTTCTGTAAAGTAATTATATAATTTGTAGAATATTAATACAAAAAAGCTTTCCAGAAAAAGATTACGTTTATTTTTCGTTTCAGATTTCGATGAAGTCAGATGCCAAACGTAATGCATCAAGACAGTGCTAAGGCTGGAAGCAGAAACGAACATTAGGGGTCTTTATCTGGGGCGGAATGCGGTAGAAGGTGTTTTTATTGGGATATCAATGTGTTGTTCTCGCCAAAAGCGGTAAATATCTTATGCCCTAAATTAAGGCGGAAGATACCGGATACCGGATACCGGATACTGAATGCTGGATACCGGATGTTGAATGTTGAATGCTGAATACTGGATACTGGATACTGGATACTGGATAGCTTAATATCCACCACACACAGGGCAATGTCATTTAGGGAATTAGCTATGAATTAGCTATAAATTAGCTATAAATTTGGCTTAAACAGCTAAATTTTACCCTGAATAGAAAGTGCAATGAGGGATGAGGGGCTGACAAGGGTAACGGTAGATGCATCGTCAGGAAATACTTTTTACATCATTCCCTTTTTCAGAATATATTTTTTGGCAGGCTCTCTCAAATTCTCTCAAAACTTCCTCCACAAGATGCCCAGCTTCAAACCATCGTTGACAGGCCTGATACTTTTCCTTGTAGATTTCAAACAGCTCCGCCTTACGCATCGGGCCGAATTTCAAGCCTCTGCTCGTAGCAGCTTCAAGACGCTCAGGGTTCAGATCGAACAGGATTTCGCTCACTCTGCTCTGAACCGCCTGCCTGAAACCCTGCTGGGAAATTAAAAAGGCATCCTTGATCTGATCAAGGTAGTCTTTCAATAAGGTTGACTGCTCTGTTTTATCAAAAATGGAGCCGATAATCTGACCGATTGGCTCAATCTCGGTCCTACGACCAAGGAGAGTAGTATCAATGGTATCAGTGATCTGATTAAGAGTGTCATTAATGGTGTTGAGGGAAGATGCCAATTTTGTCAGAAGCTCGGTTGAGGAAAGATCCTGCCGGGCAGCCTCCTCTCCCAGAAGGAGAAAAAGCAGCTTTGGAAGCTCCGCAGGTCCGTGTCCGGGAAAATCAGGCAAGTCCTGAGAAGGATGAGAAGGAATAGATGCTCGCAGGAGCTTGCTTTCATCCAGGGCTTGAGAAAGTTTTTCCATAAAGGGCAGTCTTTCATCAGGAGAGAGTCCTTTAAATCTTTCCTCAAGATATTTTTCAATCATTGGCTCAGACACTGAAGGATCCAACTGATAGATATTTTTCAAGTCATTGGCCAATTCTTCTAAGGAAATCTGGCTCATTATTTAGTCTCTTTTCGTTTCGTATCTTTTTTTATTTATTTTTGCCCTGGATCTTTCTCTCTGATCTCAGAACAGTTACCTTGGCCATGAATTCATCCTGTTCAGACCCCTTGTCCATATCAGTCTCTTTGGCGAAAAACTTCTCGCCAAGCTCATTATAAGGGGTGCCAAAATCGTCAGGAGATGCCAATATACCAAGCTTGTCGGAAGGGGCCAACGTACCAATCTCATTGGAATGTGCCCAGTTAGCAAGTTCATTGGAAGGAGTCCATTCGCCAAGCCTATTGGAAGAAGCCCACGCAGATAATTCCTCTTCTCCTGACTCAGGCTTGAACGATTTTTTCTCAGCCTTAACCCCTTCCCGCCATTTATGTATGATCCTGGTCAGGATATCATGAATAGCACCATTATTTTCTTCTGGGCTATTCTTATACTCATCCAGAAAATTTTTACTATTAACGACTCTCCGAGGATGGACATGGCCTTCCGAGCCGTATCCGCTCTGGCTTCCAAGGGAGAGATTCCCCTGGAACAGGGCGTTTTTCACTTCTGCTCTTAAGGTCTCTACCTGCCGCCAGAATTCCTCCCTTGACCATTGAGAAGAGTAATGAAGGCTTGCCCTCAGCAAAGACCACCCAAGATTGAGAGACTTCTCCCAGAGAGTATGACAGCTTTTACTTATTTCTCTTCCATCGGGGTTCCAAAATATATTCTCAGGGGAAAATGTTTGGTGTGATAAACATCCGCCTGAAGGATAACCGCCCAGACAACCGCCGGAACTGGCCCCGTTCTCATTTGCCGCCGCCTCTCTCAAAAGCTGATACACCTTTGAAATGTTTTGCTTCCGATTGACCAGGAGTGTGTAGAACCAGATAAGCCCGAGAACGTGGAGTCCATAGGATGGCAGGATTCGAGAGAAAGATGAATTTTCAGAAGGTTTTTCCCCCAGGCTCAGGATCTCTACGGAAAAGCTCCAGAAAAGGGGGAGGAGGCTGGGTTTATTGCCCAGATTGATCCAGATTTGATCGAGAGATAACCCAAGATCCGGTTTTATGCTGATGCCAGAGCCTGAAGAAGGGGTGGAAATCTTTTGAATGATCTCACCTAAGAAAGAAAGTTTGAGGTATAAAACCTCAAGAAAGTACTTCTCGGCCTGGTCAAAAAACATGAGTGCACTAGTTGGACTGTATTGCCTTATGGCATTCAGGCAGCCCGCTCTTCCCAATTCCTGCCTTGATGCAAGCTGGGTTTTAAGCTCATCTAAGGAGGCACCTGAGATAAGGGCCAAAAAATCCAGGGCGTGGATAGACATGGCTTCAACAATAAACATGTGGAAAGGATAAAAGGAAAAAGGCACAATCCGTGTTAGAAAATGGCTGTCCATGCCGTAGCATTCCTGCATATCGGGGCATTCACGGCAGAGAAACCGATGATCGAGATGATCTTTGTTCTTGATCAAATACCGAAACCCTCTGATTAAATCCCATCTGTCCTTGAGCAGGGGGGAGACAAAACTTTCCAGCCCAAAAGTGTAAAAATCGGAGCTTTTGCCGGAAGCAACACATAAAGGGCAAAACAAATATCGCTTCAAGGATGTTGAATAAGGCTGAAGTCCCAATTTAATCAGAAGAGTATCATCATAACATTGTTGTATGGGGAGACCACATACAGGACAAGGCGGGGCAAAAAAGAGCCTCCTTTTTTTACAAAAAAATAAGGATTGAAAGGGCAAAAGACACCCCTTTTGCCCTCCCTGCCTTTTTTGGCACTCCCCCTCCCCTTCTGACTGTTGCTGGCCTATCTGGCGGGCAAGAGTAATGAAAGAGCTGTTTCCTTTCCCACTCTCGTTTAAAGAAAACGCACTCTGCCAGAAGGCATCAATATCCTGGTTGCCTATTGGCCGCAATTCATCTTTGGTCAGGAGATATTGATCTTTTTGAACCAGAAGGAATACTCTCTTGATTTCGCTCCCGGTATCAGTTACCATCCGGGCCTCAATCAGGCGGGTGAAAGGGTCCGAGTCAGTAATAACCAGGAAAGGAAAAGGTATTTTTCCCAGAGCAGACGCATCCTCCGTAATCAGAGAGAGCCTTAAGGAAAAGTGAGCTCCGGTAGAATCAAGCCTCTTAGAATCAAGCTTCTTAGAATCAAAGCTGCTAGAATCAAGACTATTAGAATCAAGACGGTTAGAATCAAGATAGGGAAGTAAAGAGGCTGCATTAAGATTATCTTCCATATGTATCATCTTTCATTATTTTTATACCTGCTAAAATAATAATAAAAAGTATGAAAAGATACGTGAAAATCCTTATTGGAGCAATCTGCAAAAGCTGGGATGAGGGTAATATTTTGATCTGAATTAAGAATATTTGTAGCCTATTTGGAATAGAATCATACTCATTCTATAGCATATTTCATACCTCTGGGTCAATTACCTTATCGTCCAGAAGTGTCTGATACATCGGAGATGTATCGCATATTTTTTCCGGAACACTACAAAAAGTGTAACTACTCAGGTAGGCCATAGGGGCAAAGTCAGCGGCTGCGCCCAAGAATATGCACAAAGTTGTCTTGACTATTTGCTCTTCTTTCTTTGCCCCTTTGTGCCTTTGTGTCTACCTGAGTAGTGACGAAAGTTCAATAATAATTATCCTCGTTCCGAAAGGAGACTCACTGTCAGCCGATTTAGTTAATAAAGGAGCATCACACCTACACTATGCATCGACTCTGGGTTATCGTACTGAGTCTACTTTTGGTTTTCTCTATCCAATCTGGCGGCTGGACAGCATCAGCAGCAACATCAACAACAACATCATCATCATCAACATCATCATCAACAACAACATTATCAACAACATCATCAACAACAACATCATCAACAGCAGGCGGAAAAGAAACCTATATTCATCGGATGGAAGGCTATAGGCTCAATAAGAGCCACAAGGCAAATCGCTGCACGAGCTGCCATCCGAAAAGTCAGCGCAGAAGGGGTGGCTGCGGATCTTGTCATGAGCAGCGGCACGATCTTCCTAAAAGGTTAACCTGCACGACATGTCACATCTTAGAGTCTTTCTTTCAGATTAAAAATTATCGTCATCTTTTGAATGATTTTTTGCGGGTTGGAGTCCATAAGACCCTTTCCTGCCGTGAATGTCATCCGAATGGCCAGTTTAAGGGGAATCCACGAGAGTGCGTCCACTGCCACATGGAGAGGAGGCAGGACGCTCCTCACGGGATGAAGCTGGGCGGGGATTGCCAGCAGTGTCACACCCCCTATGGCTGGCAGCCGGTCAGGTTCCAGCATCCCAACTTCAACTTGCAGGCAGCTCATCGGGGCCTTAATTGTCTGGATTGCCATCCTGGTTATGAATTCAAAAATGCCCAATCTTTCTGCTACAGTTGCCATAAACGGGAGTTTCACGGGGGTGGAGGATTTGATCATGCAGCAGCAGGATTTCCCTATGACTGCCTTTTATGCCACACGATAAATTCATTTGCTCCGCCAGCGTCTTACCGTGACCATCCGTCCGGGCTTATTTCCCAGGGAAATCACCGAAGCGCGTCCTGTCTGGATTGCCATAAGCAGGGCATTTTCCACGGACTCAGTGATGAGTGTCAATTCTGCCACCAAAAAGATTATGCTGCAACTGCCAACCCAAACCATTCATCCAGCGGCTTTCCCCTCGACTGCACATTGTGCCACCGTTCCCAGGACCCATCATGGGAGAGCGGCGGAAGGAACCACATCTGGCCGCTTCGAGGGACCCACCAGACCCTGGCCTGCACGGACTGTCACAAGGACGGGGTCTATGCACCGGGCAAAAGCACGGTCTGCTTCAACTGCCATCAATCCGACTATGAAGGGACCAGGAACCCGGATCACCAGGCGTCTAACTATCCCACAAACTGTGACCAGTGCCACCAGGATAGTCATATCTCCTGGGATCAGGCAACTTTCAATCATCCCTTGCCCCTGAACACTAACCATGCAGGCATTGCCTGCACGGAATGCCATCAGGACCCAGCCAATTATGCCGTTTTTGTCTGTACGGACTGCCACCAGCGTCAGAACACGAATTTCATCCATCGGGGGATCAGCGGATACAACTATAACAGCCAGTCCTGCTATAACTGCCATCCTCAAGGCAGGAGATAGATATATATGGGAGAGAGCAATGGTGTGGTAGAAGGTAAGTATAAAAAAGATAAGAGCGAGAGCAAAGCTGCGATAATATACTTGTCCAGGAAAATTATTTCCCGCCGGCTGGATGCCTGTTCCACTGCGGGCCAGGCTTCCAGCCGGCCAAAACTTTTCTGGATAGCTATATCCGGCCCTTTGATCCTGGTGATTTTTTTCATCCTCATCGGGCGTTCACGGTCAGTTTGCCTGGCCGCTGACGGGGCTGACGGAACTTACGGGGTTGACGGAAGTAACAGGACTGCTGGAAGTAACGGAAGTAACAGGACTGCCGGGGCTGCCGGGACTGCTGGGGCTGACGGTGCTGCCGGAATGATACATTTTCGCGGCCATGTGAGAGCGAATTTTTCTCAGTATAACTACACAGGAGGAGGAAAGAGCAGTTGGCAATCAGGAATGCGGTGTGATTTGGAGTCAACCAAATTTTTGGTTGAAGGCTTGGGTATGGAGACAGATTTTCGGTATCGGCATTACAACAGCCAATGGAGGAGCAGTCTGAAGTCGTTGTACGAGTTGGCTATTTTCTATAGGCCATCTTATCAGGATCAGGGCCAGGTACAGGGTGGGAAAGGCCAAGACCATGTTCAAGACGGGCTGGGGCAGGGCCAGGGTCAGGGAGGACAGGGTATTTATTTCAAATTGGGGCGATTCAACCTTTATGATCTTTCCGGCGTCGGCGAGTTGGATGGCGGGGCAGCGGGGTGGAGCTTTTCAAAGAATTTCCTGACTGGCCTCTATCTGGGATGCGAACCGAATCTGGCTGAGATAAAAACTAACCCCGACTACCACAAAGGGGGGCTATTCCTTAACTATCGTGGTCTAAACGGATTAAGTGCCATCTTTTCCTGTAATCATATCAGGTTTAAGGGGCTTAGCGAGCGTACCTTTCTCTATGGCCAGGCTTTTTTGCCTATCTGGAAGCGGATTTACAGTTATCAACATATAGAATATGAGCTTGGGCCGCAGGCAAAAAGCCGCCTGACCAGGCTCTTCATCAATACCCGTTTGGACCTGAGCAACTCCATTTCCACAACCGGGTCCTACTACTACGGCCAGGGGTATGATTACCATCAAATGGTTCTTGAAAAACTCAAATCAGGGCAGACACCTACGACTGAAGACCTTGAGCAGTTTTACTGGTATGAGGATCTTGGCCTTCGTCTCAGTCTCAAAGTGGGCCAGAGACAGCGAATCAGTGGCCATGCTTCCTTGGCCCGCAAGAAGAGGGATGGTGACATTTTGCCACGCTATGGAGTCAGTTACTTTATCGATGACTTGTTCGGCAGCCTATTGGGGGACTTGTTGGGTGGCCTGTTAGGGGGGGGCTCGCGGCATGGCATGGTAGGAGGAGGGGTGCGCTTCATGAGGACCGTGGAGATCCAAACCATACGGAACATGCTCTCCCTGGATGTGGATGCCGACCTGAACGACAGGCTTACCCTGGGGCTTAGCTACACCAATTATACCTTTGAGTTCGTGGAGCAGGGATCAACCATCGTTTCGCCTCCCGACTCCCGTGAATACAACATGAACTTTTCCGTTCGGCTCAACCGACAATTTCAGGTGTACGGATTTATCCAGTACAGCGCGGAAAATGTAAACGCGGGAAGCTATAATGCGGCAAACGCCAATTGCTGGCAGAATTATTTGTCCCTGGTGTATCGTCTATAAGGATTGCGGTCAAAATAACTTACCCATTTGAAATACGCTCATGTCTAGCCCAAATTTCGCATTTTAGAAAATATAGTTAAGGTAAACAATGTGTTAAGGTCTCAAGGCACTACACATATCTCATGAGTTTTTAAATTAGACGATGGTTTTGGCTACAGGTAAATTTGAATAATTTACTCCCAATTTGGCATAAATTTTTTGGTGAATATCTTCCGGTATACCCGCTTTACGCAGATTAATCACCGGACCTTCAACAGTGGGTAAGGTAATAGTAGAGTAGGTATGGCTAGTGAGCACACGCTTAATGGTTGGCCAGGAGGTATGATCGTTCTTTTTGCAGAGGGTGAATTCTATAGCATGGAGCAGGTGGTAGGCAATAATAGTAATGAAGATGTGGCCGTCAACCCGATCCTCCAGATGGTGGCGGTTAGGACGTAAGCCCAGATTGCTTTTAAAGTTTCTGAGTAACTACTCAGGTTGTTTAGGCTGTAGGTTGTTAGGTTAAATGCCGACAGCCTATCTACCTGTTTTTTGGCTGTTAAGCTAAAAGCCTTTCTTGCGGTTCGTCCAGGGCTTCGAGGAAAGCTTGGAATGCATTGTCTCTACCTACAGCCTATCTACCTACAGCCTATCTACCTGAGTAGTTACGTTTCTGAAAGCATTTCCCCCCCCGGTTAACATCATGTACATATTCCAGATCTTTTCTTCTGACAAATCATCACGGTTGGTTTTTAATTGGGAAATAGCTTTGATAAGTGTTTTCCAACTTTTCAAGGCAGGATTTCATTTTTAAATAGCTTATTTCATAGGTGTTTACCTTGGCTTTCTGCTTGTTGAGTGAATTAATGAGCCGCTTGGGAAACAGTTCTCCATCAGGGATAGAAAAATCCGGATAAGTCTACAAGTGTAAGTATTCAGCCAAAAAGGCATCAATCCCGGATTCCCGCGAAGGCGGGAATCCGGAAGCCTTGATATTACTGGATTCCCTCTTTCGCGGGAATGACGGGTGGAGGTTGCAAAATTAGCTATATTTCAATTACTTATAAAAAAGTACAAAAGTACAGTGGTTAACAAAATCAAGAAATAGTTCTATGATAAAGATGAAAATGGTTAAAATACTTACTTTCGGTGAAATTGGCCGATGCAGTTGACAAGTAGTCACCGTAAAGCAAAGCCAACCCTAAAATCAACCCTAACAGGGAGGCGAAAAAACGAAGAAGACACTAATGTCGAAGAAGACACTAATGTCAAAGGAGACACCAATGTCAAAGATGCCAAAGATGAAAACCAAGCATGCTTTCATGAAGCAATTGCTTGTTGATGGAGTAAAGTTTATTTTCGGGAATCCAGGTACTTTAGAGGAAGGGTTCCTGGATGCGATGTCCGATTTTCCTGAGCTTCACTATATTATCGGTTTGCAGGAATCGGTTGTTATGGGCATGGCTATGGGCTATGCACGGGTCACCGGGAAACCGGCAATGGTGCAAGTGCACACTATGGTTGGGCTTGGCAATGCCATGGGTATGCTGTATGAGGCACAGCGAAGCAACCTGCCCCTGGTTATTTATGCTGGAGAAGTTCCATCGAAGTTTACTTCCTATGATGGATTTTTTGCAGGCGATCTGGTCGATACGGCCAATCCGATGACCAAATGGGCTTACCGTATCACCCCAGGTGATGATACGCTTAACGTGCTGCGAAGGGCCTTTAAGGAGGCCATGACTCCACCGCAGGGGCCGGTGTTTCTGGCCATACCTATGGATGTTTTTGAAGAGGAGATTGAGCCGGATATTTACCCCACCAGTTACGTGGACTGGCACGTGAGCCCGCCGCCTGAAGACGTTTCCGCCATAGTCCGGGGATTGATGGAGGCGGAAAACCCCATGATCCTGATTGGGGACCAGGTCCAGCTTTCCGGTGCCCAGGAGGAACTGAGGAAACTGGCCGATCAAATCGGCAGCCCGGTATACGGGGCCGATTTTACCTATCAGGGCAGTGCCTATCACAAGGCCCCTCTCTTCATGGGCACCCTGGATTTTGCCTTTGCCAAGTATAACCATCCTGTTACCACCAGGGCGGACGTGGTCCTGGCTGTCGGCACGTCCCTGTTTCCTGAGATGTTTCCCAATAATGGACCATACTTTCGTCAAGGGGCAAGGCTTTTCCATGTGGACTTGAATCCCTGGGAAATTGGCAAAAATTTTCCCGTTGAAATCGGAATCATAGCTGATCCCAAAGCGACTTTAGAGGCTATATCGACAGGGATAGAACTGCACCAGAATCCTGAATTCCAAAAAAAAGCAGCCGAGAAAAAACGCTATTGGCAGCAAAAAAAACAGGAAGATTGGGAGACAGTGCAGGTGAAGTACGATCATCTTCGCCAGGCAAGGCCCATGCACTCATCCCTTATGATGAAAACCATCATGGAAATGCTGCCTGAAAATGCCATTGTCTTTGATGAATCAATAACTTCGTCATCAGCTCTGGTTCACTATATTCACACTGAAAAACCGGCACGCTACTTCAGCAGCCGGGGACGGTGCCTGGGTGTAGGCTGGACCGGAGCTGTGGGCGTCAAGCTCGCCTTTCCCAACCAGCCTGTCCTGGCCATATCGGGTGATGGGGCAGCCCTTTACGTGATTCAGTCTTTGTGGACCGCGGCCCGACATAACCTGCATATCATCTTCCTGATCTGCAATAACCAAAGCTACAGAATCCTGAAGCTCAACATGCTGGAGTATTGGGCCGAAGAAAACATGGAACTTCGCCAGTTTCCCAATCTGAACCTTGACTATCCCGTCATCCGATTCGACGAGATTGCCAAGGGGTTTGGCGTAACATCATGGTCGGCAAATGATCCTGACTCCCTGAGAGATGCCCTGAACAGGGCCTTGGCTAATACAAACGGACCACATCTTATCGATGTCCGGATCGAAGGTGCGGTGACTGATGAGATTCAATCAATTATGGGAAAAGCGAGGAAAACATAGAAGTCAGAAGTTAGGAGTCAGAAGTCAGAAGCCAGAAGTCAGGAGTCAGAAGTCAGAAGTCAGAAGCCAGAAGTCAGACAAATACAGAATTCAAAAGCCAGACAAGGACAGAAGTCAGAAGTTAGATAAATACAGAAGCCAGTATTCAGAAGTCAGAAGTCAGGATAAAAATCGTTTATGCTGACTTCTGGTTCCTGACTCCTGCCTCCTTTTTTTACGAGAGAGGATCAATGTGATGCAACACAACAAACTGATAATAATAAGAAAAGCTATGAGTGTCATTCTTATTCTGTCGGCCATGATTTTGCCGGTCATGCTGAGCTTATCGGCTGCTCTGGCTGAAGCGAAAGCATCCGGTCTTGAAGTGCCCGGTCTCACGGAGGCAGCATCAGGATGGAAGTTGAAAGAGGCCAGGGTGATATGTTCCGGCGAAACCACCGTGATCGGAGATGGCGCCCTTACCGGCGGCCATGTGATCGAGGCTACAGCCATACCTATGGGCCGCTACTCCTCCACCTTGGGGAAAGGCAGGTTTCGGATAACCTTGACTGCCTTCCTGCCCAACCAAAGCTTACCTGGCCAGAAGCCAGAACATTGGGAAGTACGAGGGATATGGTCCATCACCAATGAAAGCACTACGAAAAATGCCAGGGGAGTATCCACCACCCTTACTGTAGCGCGAGGTAATCTTTTCTCTGAGCTTCCCTTTAACCCGGTAAAAAACCAGGGCATAGTCAATGCCCTGGTCACTCTGGTGATGTCACCGCCTCACAGGCCATTGAATGGCGGTGGTCAAAGATTCACTAGGGGGCAGGGCACTTTTCTGGGCAATGAAAGATTCGATGGCTTTATCTTCATAAGCACTGGGAGCCCTGGAAAACCTGGGGGCGAGGGGATCGCTGTGAGCCCTGGAAGTCCTGAAGCCCCTGAGACTTCTGAGCCCTTTGAGCCCTTGCCTGGTAACTTCCCACAGGGCAAAGGGGTGTCACCATGAAAAAGCTGCGGTATTTTTTTTACAAAGGAAAGCTCATGAAATGGAATCTAATGAGAGGAGGGCTTGTTCGACCTATTGAGGAGATGGAGCATCCGGACTGAACTGAGGAGATGAAGCATCCGGACTGATGAGAGGACGCACTGGGACGGAGATCATATTTATTGATAATTGTTGCCCCTGCGCAGGCAGAATAGTCAGTATAGCCGTATTGATTATTAAAAGCCCTTACCCTATAGTAATACGTATTGCCCAGGCTG
>Ga0307378_10004076_pt1 | contig 21069 bp, 9 predicted proteins | sample UN1MG_FD_202238 | JGI IMG/M metagenome (GOLD analysis project Ga0307378, IMG submission 202238) | Soil microbial communities from Risofladan, Vaasa, Finland - UN-1 | ecosystem: Environmental > Terrestrial > Soil > Coastal area > Acid sulfate soil | place: Finland: Risofladan, Vaasa | collected... | reverse complement strand
GAAGTTTCTTCGGGCACCCTTGCCTTCGTCTACATGTTGCCTCCTTTCCGGCTCATGGCTGGACTTTCACCAGCTAGTTATCGACCATGCCGGTCACACGGATTCCCGCCTTCGCGGGAATGACGGGTGTTCGGCTGTTTTAACGAGAGTACGACTGGTTTAATGGGAGTACCGCTGTTTTAACGAAAGTGCGGTTGCTTTAACAGGTGTGTGGCTGTTTTAACTGAATACCTTTTCGACTTAACCGGTATGTAAAATAGGCACCACAGGTTGTCAGGTTTTGAAGAGCAGCCGACAAGATTGCAGGTTTTATGGAGTAAAAGTCTCCATCAGTCAATTGCCCGGTTCAGACGGCCAAAGTATCCAAACATGATAATGTAACGGCTCTCACCTACCAAACGGTTTTAATAGAAGAGAGCTTTTGGAGAGTTTCATCTTTTGTGATGAGAGGAAGATTAAGATATTTTGCTGTTGAGGCAATTATTTTGTCATGGAGTTCAGGGATTTCTTTCAGCGCAACCATTTTCTGGAGAATGGGATAGTCGAGTGCAATGAGCACAAAATTTTCACTCATATGTATTCTTTTAAATAGACTTTTAAAATTAAAGGTAACACGCTTTTTATCAAAGATGCTCAGTGATTCAGCAATAACGATCGAAGGAATAAAAATAACGGCTTTTCCTTCTTCACATTTTTCAAAAATCTCTGAAGCTTTAGCACTGAGTTTTGGGCTTTCTGTAAACCACCAGAGAAGGGCGTGTGTGTCTGCAACGAAGTTCATAGACATTTTACAATTCTACTTTGTCATAAAGCGATTCTTGGGCAGAGGCAATATCTTGTTCACTAATTTCCACCCCTTTGAGAATACCTTTGAGCGAGATAACTTTTTTTTCAGAAGGTGCGAGACCTTTGAGAACAGATAGCTTCAGGTTCATAACCTCGTTCTCAATAGTTTCGATTTTATGAAGTATTTCAACATTACTTTTGGTATTTGCATGCTTCATGGTATTTATCTCCTTCGTTAATAGTATGAAAATCTTAGCACAAGGAATGCTTCTTGTCAAAAGAGTAAAGCACGGAAGCCCGAAAAAGTCAATTAACAAAACTATTATCGGATATTGATTTGATGCATAATGAACACATTATAATTATTATGTTATAATTATTACAATTATTTCATAACTGATCGAACATTAAAGGATAAAGAAAGCTGATGAGATCCCATCGTATCATTACCTCACCCTCTATCATTATATTACTCTTAGTATTTTTCGTCTATAGTGCTATCTTCATTATGTCATCTATACCGTTTATCCCTTTGATTCCATCTATGTCACCCCTGCAATTTATGCCATTGCCATGCGTGCAAACCCAGGCAGAAGCCGCCGATGCAATGAATAAAATGAATAAAATGGATCCCGTCACCATTACTGCTCCCGTTGCCAACGAAAACTCCTCAGCCTCCTCAACCAATTTTACCTGGAAGCCATCCTCCTCAGCCTCAGTCTACTCCATCCCAAAACAGATCCGCTATACCTTCAGCGTCCAGAACATGGAAAATAAACCTGCCAGGGACCTGAAGCTGTGGATCTCTGCTCCGTGCTTAAAGACCAGCTATCAGGCGCTCAAAAGCCTGAAGACAAGCTCTCCGGCGCAAACCCTGCAAGATCAGCAGGGCAATCTCATCTGCGAGTTCTCTATCCCTGAGATGTCGCCATACGATACCAAAATCTTTCGCCTCTGGGCAGACCTGGGGATGAGTGACCGCCCTAAACCCGACGCCCTTGCGTCCGCCCTCCCTAATGCTTCATCATCTACTCTTCCTAATTCTTCAGCATCCAATCTTTCTAACGCTTCACCATACACCCAGCCGGAGAAGCTGATTGAATCGGATCAGCCTCTGATTAAAGAGAAGGCTTTGAAACTTAAAAAAGAAGATACCTATAAGACAGCCCGGGCTGTCTATCAGTGGGTTGCGGATAATATCAAAAACAGCGGGTACTTGGAGGAAGATAAAGGAGCACTCTACGCCCTTACTGCCTTGCGTGGGGATTGCACGGAGTATGCCGCATTGTTCGTGGCTCTTTGCCGCGCAGCTGGTATCCCAGCCCGGATGCTGGGAGGCTATGTCTGCCAGAGAAACTGCATTGTCAGTTCTACCGATTTTCACAACTGGGCGGAGTTCTATCATGAGGGTGCCTGGCACCTGGCGGACCCCCAGAGCAAGCTGTTCGACCAGGGTGGTGAAGACTATATAGCCACTGAAGTTTACAAGGGTGAAGCTAATACGGAAGATAATCAAAACCCAATCGGTGGATATCACCGCTACCGCTTTCTGGGAGAAGAAGGGATGCGGTTTAAGGTAAAAATGACGGATTGAAAAATGAAAGATTAAAAATAACTGATTGATCCCTAAAAATAAAAATACTGAGTAAAAATATTGAAAAAAAATACTGAAGAAAAGAGGTTCGAGTATGAGTCAGAAACAATACAATCCAGGGCCTATCGACAAATCAAGGTCCACCGCCAAGCAGGGGCCAATCGGCCAGACAATGCCTTTCAATCAAACAGGCATCCAGGCAAGTAATCAAACAGGCAACTCAATAGGCACTTTCGAAGGCACTTTCGGCCCCTTTTTATCATCCAATTCCTTTTTATTGTCTTTATCCCTCTCCGCCATGTTCCTTACATTCTTTACATTCCTTACATCCCTTATACTCTCATCCCTAATCCTCCTCAGTTTTCCTTCCCCAGCCGAAAGCGTATGCGCGCGGGTGAAGCTTGAGATTTTGCAGGAGCTGACTTTCGAGCGCATAGCCTTTGATGCCATGATGAAAATTCATAACGAATCGGATATCCCCCTGACCAACATCCGGGTGGATGTATCCTTGAAGAATGTTAAGGGAGAGGATGTTGCCAGCATCTTTTTCGTTAAGCTCTCAAGCATGGATAAGGTCGGGGATGTGGACGGGACCGGCACGGTCCCTGCCTTTACTACAGCCGAGATCCACTGGCTGATTATCCCTTCGGCAGGTGCAGGGGGTGAGGACCCGGCGGGGCAGGTCTACTATGCCGGGGCTACGCTTGGATACAACATGGGCGGTGCTCAGGAAGTGACTGAAGTGATACCGGATTCCATCGTGGTCAAGCCTCAGCCCATGCTGATTTTGGATTACTTCGAGCCGCGCTTTGTCTATGGAGATGATCCCTTTACCGATGAGACGGAAGCTCCCCTCCCCTATTCCCTTGGGGTCAGGGTGCAGAATGTGGGATTTGGCACAGCCAAGAAACTGGCTATTGACAGTGGCCAGCCCAAAATAGTCGAAAACGAGCAGGGCCTGCTGATAGACTTTCGCATCCTGGGCAGCGAGGTCAATGGGCATTCTGCGACCAACAGCCTGCTGGTTAATTTTGGAGATCTTGTCGCAAAAAAGTGCGGCCTGGCCCGATGGGAGATGGTATCTACTCTATCGGGGGAATTTGTCGAGTTTGATGTGAGTTTTTCCCACTCGGATGAGTTGGGAGGTGAGCTTACCTCGCTCATTCAGGAAACACGGGCACATTTTCTGGTGCATGACGTTCTGGTAGACCTGCCTGGCCGGGACAGGATCAGGGATTTTCTGGCCTATGCCAGCGGGGGCGGCAGCGGTGGTACCAGTGGCGATGGCAGTAGCGGTGGCGGTAGCGGCGGCGGCGACGGCAGCAGCTTCCTGGTATATGAGTCGGATAACCTTGACACACCTGTAGCGGATGCGTCCTCGCAGGCTGCTTTAAGCGGTGCGCCCTCTTTCTCTAAGCCGGAGGTTTCACTCACTTTTCCCCCGGCAGCCGGAGCCGTTTATGTCCGGCTTCCTGATCCTGCCGCAGGCAATATTCAACTTGAGTCAGTTACCCGATCGGACGGGAAATCCCTCCTGAAGGAAAACTTCTGGATCTCCTCAGAGCGCGAGAACCATAAGTGGTATGCCTACTTGAATATCTTCGACCTTAGCACCACAGGCTCTTACACAGTCCGCTATCAGACAGCCGGACTCAATGATACCACACCGCCCGTGTCGCAACTTGTGATTGAGGAACCAGGCTTCTCGGAAAATCCCACCTTCGTCAACCGGGCTACGAAATTTTTGTTCCTGGCTGAGGACGACCTCTCCGGGGTGGATCAAATACTCTTCAAGATAGACGATGGCACATTCGGGCCTGCCATCAATCCTTTCATGTTCTCTCAGCGTCCGGCATACGCAGATGGGCCGCATACCATATCTTTCTACAGCAGGGATAATGAGGGTAATGAGGAAACTCCTCCTCAATCGGTAAATGTCTACCTGGATACCCAGCCGCCGGTCATCGATGCCTTCTCCGCAGAGCCTGGCCGGATAACCCCTGATGCACCTTCCGGGAGCGGGGACGGTGGCGGGATTAGCGGAGTAGACCGCAGTCTGTCTATCGACTATCGCCTGAGTGATGCTACCGGATCGGTAACAGTTACAGCCCAAATCCTCGCGGCTGACTCTACGGGTGGCTCTATAGGTGGCTCTACGGGTGACTTTACAGGTGGCTCTACGAATAACTCTACGGGTGACCCTGCATCACCCCCGGCATCACCCAAAGTGGTGTGGGAACATCAGGAAACGGTTCCTTCAGGTACTGCCTCGCACCTTACCTGGGACGGTACGGGCGACACAGGCAGTGGCGGCGGAAATGCCCTGGTGCCACCCGGCACCTACACCATCCGCCTTATGGCCACTGACCCCCTGGGCCAGTTGGTAACGAGTGAGGCGATACCCGTAGAGGTAACGGCTTACTACAACGAACAGACACTCTCGTCCTGCGACGACTGTGACCAGATGTATCCTGATATTGCCAAAGGTGCAAAAAGTACAAAAAGCGTGGTGGTCTGGCAGGATAACCGCAATGGAAATTGGGATATTTACCTTTATGAGATTGCCACAAAAATTTTGCAAAATCTCACACCTCAAGCAGGTGATCAAACCCATCCTGCTACTGATGGAAACAGGGTAGTCTGGCAGGATAGCCGAAGCGGCAACGATGATATTTACCTCTACGACAGATACGCCGAATCCGATGGCGCAGGTACAGGTCAGGAACTGGTCATCGAGGATGATGGAAGCAGCCAGGCCATGCCCGCTATCTGCGGCAACTGGGTGGTCTGGCAGGATAATCGGTTCGGCAATTGGGATATCTATGCCTGTAACCTGCTGACCAAAGAGAAAAAGAGACTGACCGAAGACAGTGCGGATCAGATCAATCCATCCATATATAATCAGACCATCTCTGGTCAGAGTCATATGATGGTGGTCTGGGAGGATTACCGCGATGGCCTTGGAGAGATATACGCCTATAACCTGGACACCGGAGAGGAACAGAACCTCACCAATGACTCTTTTAACCAGACCAATCCCGTAATCTCGAAGGGCAAGGTGGCCTGGGTTGACCAGCAGTCCGGCACGCGTCAGATTTTCCTCTATGACCTGGCTGGCCAGACCGGGGCTCAGATAACGCAAGGCTCTTTTGGCTATGCTCAGGCAGCTCTGGAAGATGGAGGAGCGTATCTCATCTATACGGATTATACTGAGGGGATCGATGATCCCAATCCGATGCTCCATATCCTGGATACTTCCTATTTTCTGCTTCTTACCCATGATCATGGTCTTCAGGAGGAGCCGGATATTTCCGGGAACAAGGCGGTGTGGCAGGATAATCGCAGCGGCAGGTGGCAGATCTACCTGACTGATGTCAGCTCACACTTTCCCGATGCAGACCATGACGGAGTAGTGGATGATCTCGATAACTGCCCTGACACTCCCCTGGACACGGCAGTAGACAGCCACGGCTGTCCCGACTTACAGGCAGATACTGATGACGATGGAATGCCTGATCAGTGGGAGTTGGAATACTTCGATACCCTGGACAGAGATGGAAGCGGTGACTTTGACGGGGATGGCTTATCGGATCTTGGTGAGTATCTAAATGGCCGCGATCCGACCAAAGGCTCTGTTCCAACCCTGCCGGTGATTCAGTCGCCGGAAGTGGGGGGCGAAGTTGATAATCAGCAGCCGGATTTAGTGATTATCAACAGCACTGATCCAGATGGCGATCCGCTCACCTATGAGTTTGAGGTTTATGCCGATTCCCAGATGTCCACCCTGGTGACCAGCGCAAAGGACATCCCCAGGACAGACCCTGACGAAGGGACAACTCCTGACGAAGAGATAGACCCTGCCGGAGACGGAGAGACCAACCCTGCAGAAGAGACAACCGAGACAACCGGCACAACCTCGTGGAGTGTTGGAACGCCGCTCGATGATAATACCTGGTATTATTGGCGGGTACGGGCTACTGACGGATTTGGTTTCAGCGCATGGGTTGAGGGAAGCTTTTTCGTGAATACCCAAAACGATGCCCCTGATCCTTTCCAGATAAGCTTTCCTCAAGATGGCAGCGAAGTAACCACGCTCAGGCCGGAGCTTAAGGTAATGAACAGCAGTGACCCTGATGGAGACAGCCTTACCTATTCATTCGAGGTGTACGCAGACAGCGGGCTGACCATTTTGGTTGCCTCTAATTCAGGGGTTGCTCAGGGGACTGAAGGGTTAACGGCCTGGACCATAAATACTGATCTTAATGACAATACCTGGTATTACTGGAGAGCATCTGCCCAGGATGAGCATGGTGCTCAGAGTATGACCCAGGCAGCCGCTTTCCTGGTCGATGCCACCAACGATCCTCCAACCTTACCAGGTATCGTATCGCCTGCCAATGGAAGTGAGATCAACCAGACGGAGGTATTCCTCACTATAGCAAACTCTACGGACCCGGAGGGGAGTATTTTAACCTACTTCTTTGAACTGGACACGGTGAATACTTTCGATGGGCAGCAGAAACAGACTTCAGGGGCAGTGGCGAGCGGCGGACCTGAAACGACAACCTGGCAGGTCAGCGGGCTTCAGGATAACACGCTGTACTATTGGAGGGTATCTGCCAGTGATGGTGGCGCTGAAAGCGGATGGGTACAGGGCAGTTTCTTCGTCAATACAGCCAATGATGCACCATCGACTCCGACCTCGCGAAATCCTGGTCAGATGGCCTGGATTGAAACCCTCACCCCACAGTTGCAGCTCAATCCTTCTACGGATGTGGACAATGATCATCTTACCTATGAATTTGAAGTATACTCTGACCTCTTCCTCTCTTCCCTGTTTGCCAAAGGCACTTCCGATGCGCCTGACTGGACTGTATCTCCTGCACTTGATGACAATACCTGGTATTACTGGAGAGCAGGGGCAAAAGATGAACATGGCCTGGCCAGTGGATGGATGGAGATATCCTCTTTCTTTACCAACAACAACGGGGTGGATGATCCGCCAACGATCAGTGTCACCGAGCCATCAAGCGACATTTCAATCACTGCCGGAAGCACCGGAAGTATAGGAGATACAGGAAGTACAGGAGGTACAGAAAGTACAGGAAACACTGGAGGTACAGGAGATACCGGAACTAGCGGAAGTAGCGGGAGTATCGGGAGTATCGAAAACATTATGATAACGTGGGAGGATAATGATCCTGACAGCAATGCCAATATAGCCATCTATTATGATACTGACCGCTCCGGTGCAGATGGCACCCTGATTGTCTCCGGTCTCAGCGAAGATCCTGATGGTGAAGCAGGCGATTCCTACTCATGGGATATAACCCAAATGCAGCCAGGAATTTACTATATCTACGCCACAATAGCTGACAGCAGATCTTCTGCAACAAGTTATAGTCAGGGGTCAATAACTATCCTGCCCGATGCAGACCATGACGGGGTGGCAGACGAATTGGATGATTGCCCTGACACTCCACAGGGTACGATTGTAGACAGCAGGGGCTGTCCAGACTTACAGGCAGACACAGATGGCGATGGAATGCCTGATGAATGGGAGCTGCAATATTTTGGTACCCTTGACAGGGATGGAAGCGGTGATTTTGACGGGGATGGCTTATCGGATCTTGATGAGTATCTAAAAGGCCGCGATCCGACCAAAGGCTCTGTTCCAACCCTGCCGGTGATTCAGTCACCGGAAGTTGGGAGCGAAATTACTAATCGACAGCCGGATTTAGTGATTATCAACAGCACTGATCCAGATGGCGATCCGGTCACCTATGAGTTTGAGGTTTATGCCGATTCCCAGATGTCCACCCTGGTGACCAGCGCAAAAGACATCCCTGAGACCGACACTGCCGAAGGGATCGACACTGCCGAAGGGACAACTCCTACCGAAGAGATAGACCCTGCCGGAGACGGAGAGACCAACCCTGCAGAAGAGACAACCGAGACAACCGGCACAACCTCGTGGAGGGTTGGAACGCTGCTCAATGATAATACCTGGTATTATTGGCGGGTACGGGCTACTGACGGATTTGGTTTCAGCGCATGGGTTGAGGGAAGCTTTTTCGTGAATACCCAAAACGATGCCCCGAATCCCTTCCAGATAAGCTTTCCTCAAGATGGCAGCGAAGTAGCTACGCTCAGGCCGGAGCTTAAGGTAATGAACAGTAGTGACCCTGATGGAGACACTCTTACCTATTCATTCGAGGTGTACGCAGACAGCGGTCTGACCCTTTTGGTTGCCTCTACTTCAGCCGCAGGGATTGCTCAGGGGGATGAAGGGTCAACGGCCTGGACCATAGATACTGACCTTAATGACAATACCTGGTATTACTGGAGAGCATCTGCCCAGGATGAGCATGGGGCTCAGAGTATGACCCAGGCAGCCACCTTCCTGGTCAATGCAGCCAACGATCCTCCAACCTTACCGGGTATCGTATCGCCTGCCAATGGAAGTGAGATCGACCAGACGGAAGTGTCCCTCACTATAGCAAACTCTACGGACCCGGAGGGAAGTATCTTAACCTACTTCTTTGAACTGGATACGGTGAATACTTTCGATGGGCAGCAGAAACAGACTTCAGGTGCCGTGACGAGCGGCGGACCTGAAACGACAACATGGCAGGTAAGCGGGCTTCAGGATAACACGATGTACTACTGGAGGGCATCAGCCAGTGATGGTGTCGCTGAAAGCGGATGGGTAGAGGGCAGTTTCTTCGTCAATACAGCCAATGATGCACCATCAACTCCGACCTTGCGAAATCCTGGTCAGATGGCCAGGGTTGAAACCCTTACCCCACAGTTGCAACTCAATCCTTCTACGGATATGGACAATGATCATCTTACCTATGAATTTGAAGTATACTCTGACCTCTTCCTCTCTTCCCTGTTTGCCAGTGGCACTTCCGATGCGCCTGACTGGACTGTCTCTCCTGCACTCGATGACAACACCTGGTATTACTGGAGAGCAGGGGCAAAAGATGAACATGGGCTGGCCAGTCACTGGATGGAGATCTCCTCTTTCTTTACCAATAACAATGGGGTGGATGATCCGCCAACGATCAGCATAACCGAGCCATCAAGTGATATTTCAATTGATATTTCAACTGGCATTTCAACTGACATTTCAACCACTGGCGGGAGTATCATAATAAAGTGGGAGGATAACGATCCCGACAGCAATGCCAATATAGCCCTCTATCATGATACTGACCGCTCAGGTGCAGATGGCACCCTGATTGTCTCCGGTCTCAGCGAAGATCCTGATGGTGAAGCAGACGATTCTTACTCATGGGACATTACCCAAATGCAGCCAGGGACTTATTATATCTATGCCACAATAGCTGACAGCAGATCTTCTGCAACAAGTTATAGTCAGGGATCAATAACCATTACAGCATCTTGTCCAAAACTGCCAGCGGTTATTTTGTCTTCGCCGGTTGATGGGGCCATCAATGTTTCTCTTACTCCAGCGATATCCTGGAATGCAGTCTCCGGCGCATCATCCTATCACCTGATCCTGACGGCCGGAGATGGTTCCGGAGATGGTTCCGGAGGTGATTCAGGAGATAATTCCGGGGATGGTTCTGGAGATAGTTCTGGAGGTGATTCAGGGACAGTGATTATTGATAAGAGTAATCTTACTGCCACCTACTTTAATGTGCCTTTGGGTAAACTGGCCGAGAATACCTCATATATATGGAAAGTAGTGGCTGTCGATGCCTGTGGGCAGGGTGTGGAGACCGCTCCCTTTAGCTTCACAACGCTTTCTCCCGCTTCGCCAAGTTTGAAGATAGTGGCTCCAAACGGCGGTGAAGCTTTGAGTCGCGGAAGCTTATATGAGATTACCTGGACCTGCACCGGCAATCCTGGAAATACCGTGACGATCGAATACAATACAGGCGGCCGTACCTGGACAACTATCACCACAACCGCCGGTTGTGCTGCTCAAAGCTATTTGTGGACAGTGCCTGGTGTATCTTCCACAAACTGTCGAGTCAGGATTACCTCGACCAGTGATCGCAGTATTACTGATATGAGTGATGCTAACTTCACCATCAAATAAGGAACTTTACCCTGATTGCAGATTTTGCCCTAATGCAAGATTTTGACTTGATGCAGATTTTGAGTTGATGCAAATTTTAAGTTAATTGATGTTACCCTGATTAATGTTAACCTGATTAATGAAGGGGGAGGGGTGAGAGGAGTATTGCAGTATGAAAAATGTCATTCGCAGTTTAAAAAATGTTATTCTTGCTCGATTTGCAGGTATTCTTTGCCTATCCATGTTATCTACGATATCTTTGTTGTCTACGTTATCTGTGCTATCTACGGTATCTATGGTATCTATGGTTATGTTTGCCCGCACATCGTATGCCACTTCTTTTGTTAATGGCAGTTTTGAAGAGCCTGGCATTCTGGCCGGTTGGACAATACACGGTATTGTATCTCAAGTTTTAAGTGGCAATGTCTCCTTTGCCGGCTATAGCTATGATATTGCCGCCCAAGAGGGTAACTCTATGGCTCTGCTATCTTTCCCCGGCCTTTCCGGAGGTGGAAGCTACACTAATAACTGGATCGGTCAAGATCTTGCTGGCTTTCAAGGAGAGGAAATCTCTTTTTACTATAATATGTTTTCAACTGACTGGGCAGGGAATGACCGGTTCATGGTCAAGTTCTACGATGAGCACGGTAATGAAATCTATGCCTGGGAGACTGATGAATATGCCGCTGACAAACCCATCGTAGACTATGAGCTCTACTATAGCGGCTGGCAACTTTTTTCTCATGACTTTGGACCGTATGCCGGACCTCTTACCATGTCCATGAATATAAAGCTTGCCTCTGGCAGCGGCGGCGATGATGATTGGAATACCTGGACATACGTGGATAATTTCAAGGTGGCCACAAAAGTTCCCCTGCTTGGGCCAGGATCTGCTCTTATACTTGTCTTTGGTTTACTTGGGATTGGAGGAATGAAAAGGAAAAATTGGAAAGGCTGACTAAGAGGCAGGAGGATTTGCAAAAAAATTAAAAAGCAATGATCCAATGATTATGTGAAAGGAATAAGGGGGGTATTGCAGTATGAAAAATGGTATTCTTTCTCGCCTTGCATATATTTTTTGTCTATCCGCGTTATCTATGTTATCTGTGCTATCTACGGCATCCATGATGGTATCTATGGGTATGTTTGCCCGTACATCCTATGCCGCTTCTTTTGTTAATGGCAGTTTTGAACAGCCTGGCCTTCTGGCCGGGTGGACAACTCACGGTATTGTATCTCAGGTTTCAAGTGGCACTATCTCCTTTGCTGGTTATAGCTATGATATTGCCGCCCAAGAGGGTAACTCTATGGCTCTGCTCTCTAATCCTGGCCTTTCAGGAGGTGGAAGCTACACCAATAACTGGATCAGTCAAGACCTTGTTGGCTTTGAGGGAGGGGCAGTCTCCTTTTACTACAATATGTTTTCAACCGACTGGGCTGGAAATGACCGGTTTATGGCCAAGTTCTATGATGAGCATAACGATGAAATTTATGCCTGGGAGACTAATGAATATGCCGCTGACAAGCCCATCGTAGACTATGGGCTCTACTATAGTGGCTGGCAACTTTTTTCTCATGATTTTGGCACGTATACCGGACCCCTTACCATGTCCATGAATATAAAGCTTGCCTCCGGCAGCGGCGTTGATGATAATTGGAATACCTGGACGTACCTGGACAATTTCACTATAGAAGCGCCCACACTGGTTGAATTAGAGAAGTTTGAAGCAGTTCCGCAAGACCATCGGATTCTCATTAACTGGCGTACCCTGAGTGAAATTGATACCGCAGGCTTTAATCTGTGGCGCAGGGAATCTGAGGATGGGGAGTACACTAAGATCAATCCCTGGACCATAGAGGCAACGGGCGGCGCTATCCTGGGTGCCGATTATTTCTACACTGACGATATCGCCAAAGGTGACACAGCCATAAGTGATAAAGCCAAAGCTGAGACAGCCAAGCCGGAGAGCAGATACTATTACAAGCTGGAAGATATCAATAATGAGGGTGTCAGCACGTTCCACGGCCCAGTTTCGGTTACTATCTCGGTAACTACTAACTGAGCACAGCACGCCATAAATCGGTTGTCGTCTGGAGAGCACCTTGGTAATTACCTGGATATAGTTATTTCCATTTCACAACCATTTTTTATCCGGCCATCAATCCCTAAGCCTGGGTAATCCAAGGAGTTTCCAAAGAGCTGGCCTTCCCTGCGAGGCTGAAGCGGCGGCAACCCCTATTTCCCTTTTCCTGATCAGGGATCATGTCAAACCTTAATGTCACAGTTTGAGATCCTGGCGGGGTGTCCCTTAGTTTTGCTCTATCACGATCAATCATGTCACAGCTTGATGTCACAGCTTGTCATAGCTCTGTGTCGTAGCTTGTCACAGCGAGTCACCTTGTAATGCCGTCCATCAGCACATAGCGCTTTGTCGGGTCCGTGGGACTTGTGGCTTTTTCGATCACGATTCCCTTTTTGATCATAGCCTTCAGGTCCCGTTGCAGAGACCGGCGGTTGACATCGGGGCACAAGCGCTCGAAGTCCTGGATGGTCAGGCTGCCGTGCTCCAGGATGTGTCCGAGGGCCTTAGCCTGGCGGTCTGAAAGGGCGTGGTCCTTGATGAGCACATCCCGGCGGATGGCCTGTTCCCCGCGATCCCTGACCTCGGTAAGCTGGGTGGTCAGCCCTTCGATGAAGTATTCGAGCCAGATGGTCGTGTCCAGGCCGCTCTCGCGGACGCTCTGGATCGCCCGGTAGAAGGCAGGCCAATTCCGGTCGTAATACTCGCTGATAGTGAACAACCGCTTGAAATCGTATCCGGCCCGGTAGAGGCATAGGGTTGAGAGCAGCCGTGACGTACGACCGTTACCGTCGAGGAACGGATGGATGTGCACGAGTTGGAATTGGGCTATGCCGCTCACCAGCACGGGATGGACTTCCTGCTCCTGATTGAGCCAGTCCACCAGCTCCACCATCATGATCGATACATCGTGTGCCGGTGGCGGGGTGTATACCGTCTCGCCAGTAACGGAGTTAACCACGTAGTTCTGGATTCTCCGGTACTCTCCAGGAGCTGCGGACCCGCCCCGGACGCCCTCAACGAGACGCTTGTGGATTTCTCGTACCAGACCCTCGGTGATCGGGCCACCGTCTTCAAGGTACTCTGAGACGAACTCGAACGCTTTCCGGTAGTTCAATAGTTCCCTCACGTCTTCGGGGTCGGCTTCTGGGACAGGGTTCCCTTCAAGCAGCCGCCCGGCCTGCTCCAGGGTTAGTCTTGTCCCCTCGATGTGTGTTGTGTGGTGAGCTTCCAGGATCAAGGCGCGGCGGCCCATCTCGCGCACCCATGTCTCGGATAGGGTAGCGGCCTCCAGGAATCCCCGCGCCCGCTCAATGCGCGTCAACCCGGCGGTAATCCGGTTAGTGATCGTGAAGATGGGATGAAAGCCTTTGCTCATTTGCTCATTTCCTATCTCTTTCTGGGATAATTTAAAGTTGCCTTATCCATCTTTTTGCCTTATCCATTCTTGCCTCCTGATAGACCCGAACATGAGGTATCGCACCGGGGGAATCAGTTTTTAAGTGACCGCTCAGATCTTGATCATACATTCGGCCACCACATAAATGTCATTCCCGCCTTCGCAGGAATGACGAAATGGCCGAAACGACGAACATCGCCACCGCTCATATAGTTACCACTCATACAGGTACCACTCATACAGGTACCACTCATACAGGTAGCGCTCATACAGGTTGTGAACTCGTTTTATCCTCATACTGTAACTCCCACATCGATATATTCAGCTTTGTTGACAACGCGATATTGCGACGAAGGAGAAGCCCATCATCGGTTGAGGCGTTCAGTCGCAGCTTCACGTATCCTTCTGTCCGCATTTTTTTCGGTTCTGTCTGCATTTCTTCCGGATCTGTCTGCATTTCTTCGGGGGGCGCGGTTGTGGTCGTGATGAGGTACTGGAAGGGGCACTTGTCCGGGCCGCCGAAATGTTCCTGAAGGGACGCGGCGAACCGAATGAAGCTCTTGTAAATTCCTATGTCAAGGTCCGCTTCGCGCGGACTGTCGTGCATGAGGAAGCCCGGCAACCGGGCCTTGTCGGAGACTGCGTTGTAAACAAGGCACGCCACGTCCGCAAGTAAGACTGACAGCGTTTGGACGGCTTCCCCGCTCATAGCAGGCCCGTGGGTAATGCGAAACGCAAGTTCGCGGTTTTCCAGATTCACTTGTCCGTCATACTTGTCAGACGATAACACTGCCCGGACAGCCCCAGAGAAAATGGCAGACAGCCTCTCGCTGTTGGCGTCGTGCTTCCGCAGGAGGCCGGTTAACTCCTTCTCATGTTTCTCGATTGCGCGATTTGTGTCGTTTAACTCCTTGCGCAGGTGCACGAGTTCTTCGTATCCCACCTCTCGGTCCAGCCTTTTGGTCCAGATACCAAGGGACTCACATGTCCGCTTCAGATCGTGCGACTTCTGCTCTTTTTCCCGGAATTTTTTTCCGAGTGATTCGCGTTTTTTTTGGAGATCACTTCGCTGACTCTGCAAACGATCGATAGTGGCTTGCAGATCGGATTTATCATTTTCGATCCTCTTTTTTTCCTCTTTGCGCTTGTCTTCAGCCTGCTTCATTGCATGGGCATCCTGATGTTCGGTCATTTGCAGGATACTTTGGAGCTTTTGTATGTGGCTGCAATCGCGGAAAACAACGTTACCCAGGGGGCATTTGCTATCTTTTATTTCTTCGATTCTCTTGCGTTGTTCCTCATGTTTCGATAATCCGGCATCAAGTTCTCTGTCTGCGGCGGTATTCAAATTGAAAAGGGTATCCAGTTCTGCCAGTTCACGTTCCTGCCATCGAATTTCCGCGCCAAGGTCATCAATCTGATCCTGAAGAGCCCGGCGTTCCTGTTTGGTATTTTCAATAGGCTCATCAATCGTCTTTTGCGCCCTTGAAGTCAATCGTTCCAAATCTTCAATTACCTCGTCTGACCGGAAAGGCCGCGAGTCTATATCAGATTCGTCTGGCAAAAAGGATTTTAGGGATTGACGAAGCTGGTAATCGTAAAGGTTCACTCGGAATTGCGGCTCTCGCTTTTTATCTTCGATCTCTTTGGTGAGCCGGTCTTTCTCGTGTTGAAGCTCTGCAAGCCGCTCCTCACCCTTAAGTTCGTCAGGCAAGAAGAGTCCGAGTACGGCCCGCATTACAAAAAGTGGACCGGCTTTGGGAAACCTGAAGGCAGGTGTGTCTGATTCGCTGCGGGGAGATCGCCAGTCATGGATGTTTTGAAAACGCGCTTCCTGATCCCGCGTACACCAGGCGAGGATATGGTCCCACTGAATTGGTTCTCCTGTTCGAACAATCCCGCCGGTCTCAAGTTCATCCAACAAGCTTTCCAAACCGATATCTTGAGGGTATGAATCCAGAGTTACGGACCGTCCGCGCTGTTCAAGCAGTTCCTCAATAGAGGCGTCCTCCTTGATGCATGACATTCGCCCGCTTCCGAATGGACGCCGGACTGCCCATTTTCGGCCACGAACATGAAGCTCTGCAGCGATGTATCCATCAGGGAACGCTTTTCGGATAAGCTCCATCACGGCTTTTGAACCAAAGGTCCGATCTCCCAGGACATATCGTAATAGCCGACAGAATGTCGTTTTACCGGCGCTATGACCTGTGATTCTGGTCGTAGGGTCGTCATCCTCCGCCTCTTTCGCCCAGATAATGTTCAGTCCGCGAGACAGGGCGATATCCCGAATCACGACGGGGTGGGGTGTGACCCGTTCAAAGATTATGATCCTGCTCACCCAGACATCAGGTTCGGAGCGAACGACCGCTAAATTTACATTTTTGTACAAGTTCTTGTACAAGTCCATCTTGCCTGTCTCCTATGCGGCGAGGCCATAAAACTTGTGGTGTTCTTCAAGCCCCCGCATGACTATCACCTGATCCTGTGGGACCGACGATAGATCTTTGCGGAGTTCTGCGATATGCCCTATGGCCTTGAGAACAAACCTGACAATTTCGTCCATGCCCTGGGGCAAGTTGTTTCGAACCGATACCAGGTTGACTCCGGGGCTGATCGATTGCCCATTGTCCCTGCGGTTGACGGTAATTGCCTGTTGCTGCTCAAGGTAATCTCTGCACTCTTTCCATTGGATGGGCTGGTCTCCATTCACAAATAAGCTCTGCGGAGCTGAGTTTCGGACAGCTTCAAAAGCGCGATGTTCGCTTTGATCTAGAAATACCTTGCACCTATCCGGGTGAGTGGCCAGCATAAGAGCGTCCAGGTGATCCATGCTGGAAAGTCCGCGAGACTGCTCGACAGCGGCCAGGGCCGCAGCGCAAATGGCTCTTTCGGTATCGTTCGCCGGATAGATCATGGCCACGAACTCCTCCAATGGAAGCTCCTTGGGTCTCTCGATAGATTCCTTCTTGGGCGGATGAATGTGAGAGATGGAATGAGGATCAAGATACTCCCACTGGGCCACGGGGATGAAGTTTCCAGCAGCGTCCATAGGCGGGCCGGGCGGCGGATTCAGACGCGTCTGGTAGCAGGCTGCTGGTTGATGACCGGCAGCCACGGCGGCGGCGTTCTCGGTTGATACCCGCGCCATCTCGTCATAGATTTCAAGGATGGTGTCCTTGGTGCGGTAATGGCCGTGAGCCGCCTCATCCTGCTGGCGCAAAATGCGGAAGGTGTCCATGATATACTCGACTGCGTGGCGTGGCGTCGGGAAATAGGCCAGCAGTTCCTTGGAGCCGTTTTGCTTCCACTCCTCTTCACTGCCAAGGTAGAGCTGAAAGAATGCTGCGTCGATCTCGGCGCGGATAATAAACCTTCGGGACTCATCCCAGTAGAATGGGGGCCACGAGTTGCCTCCGTTCTTGGAAAACTGTTCGTGATCCCAGGAAGTGAAGATCAATTCGGTTACCCGATGAAAACACCAATCCTCAATGGAACGTTTGCTATCCCAAGGGCTGTATGCATCGAATGCAGATGGAGCTGGAACTGGAAACTGCTTCAGGTAAAAATAGTTGAGGTTGCTTCCGCCCAAGCTTTGTCGGACGCAATAGTCTAAGGCAAAAGAGTTCAAACAAGCAATAAAGCTTGAAGCTGCTTTGGTCTGCGTGTTGTCAAAAAAGACTAACGGGGCGCTATCGCCAACACCGACGAATGGCACAATGCCAAATACTGTCGTGCGCAGGACCACCGCGTTCGTCACGTCCCGAAAAGCCACGAACCAGTGCGGCGAGAACCTTTCCACCAGTTCCTCGGCCAGCGACACTGGGTCGGACGAGAAAGACGTCATGCGCTTCACGTCAGCTTCGGTGAGCGGAAACCGTTCCTGCATCCGCTCGCACTGCTCGTCGAGAAGCCACTTGTTAAGCATATCGATATGGGGATCTGCTGCCGACGGGCGCAGTGCAATGGCAAGGGACTTTTTGGCCTGCTCCTCCTCGCCTGCCTTCCGCCAGTACCCGGCGGCCCAGTAACAGAAGGTCTTGACGATGGCCTCATTCCGCCACCGCCCCGGCAACTCCAGAGCTGACGCCAGCATCTCCGGACGCTTGGGCACCCTCGCATCTACGTTTTTCTTAGCCACCCAGTAGCGCGGCATAGAGAGGAAATTCGGGTCACTGTGCTGTTCCGGGGTAAGTTCAGGCAGCTTGCCCTGGTTGGCCTGCGCCTCGGTCTGGCCTTCGTAGGTACCGAACCGATGGTCGAAATGCCAGAACATCTTACCTTCGTAGAGCGGCAGATAGGCGTCATCGCCTTGCGTGAAAACGTTCCCACTTTGGACAAAGCCTTCCGTCTCAAGTTGCTCCCGCGTGCGAAACAGCCTGGAGTCGGTGGCCATATCGATCATGCGCAGGAATGAAATTGCCCACGGGTTCTCCTCAGATAGTTCTTTACTGGATTCGCGTAGCAAGACGGGAACGCGGCGGTAGATATACTTGGTCAGCTCGGCATCCTGCTTGTATCTGAATATGGGACATGTTCGCGTGTTAGGGTTGAGCAAGGCGATATCGTCGGCGGTAAGTGTGAAGTGGCGTTCCCGTTCAGCGAGTTCCTCAACAGCGTTAACTCCGAAGACGATATCCACCTCTCGTGATTTAACATCGACCCCGGAAATGGTAAGGAGGGCGAATTTGTTTCGGTGATCAATGCCCGGAAACAGCTTACCTTCATTCTCGAACATGTAGAGCGAATGAAGAGACTGGCTATCCATCAGGCTCTGGAAAAAAAACTTTGTCATGTCATCCGTGGCGATACCCGAAGGTACGATGCATCCCACACGCCCGAAAGGATTCAGCAGGCTCCGCTTCAGTTCCGCGAAGATGGAATAGGTATTCACGTCACCCCGACCGCAGAGTGGATACCGGCTGGTGTCACGGACGATGCGACTTTCGCCCTCAACTCGGCGTAGCGCGTCCTGGAATGCCTGATACAGGCTAGAGTCGGTTTCCGGCAGCTTTGCGATCATCTGACGTCGAGCTGCAGCGTTGGGTGCGTTGGCGATCTCCGGGTTCCTGGCGGCGAAAAACTCCTTTTCCTGAAGTTTGATTCGCTCCCACGGCGGATTCCCCAGCACACAATCAAACCCGCCGGTCCAGCCGGTTACCTCGTCCTCAGTAATTTCAGATCTTAGTTTGGGCTTGAATACATCTGGAAATTCCAGGTGCCAATGGAAAAACCGGTACTCCCGTGCCAGGCGAATGATTTCTTCACGCATCCAGGGCGGGCAGGCATGGGGATTGCGCTTAATCCGGCCAAGTATTTCCTGGGTAATTGGATAAGGCAACTCATCGGAATGTCGTTTTTCCCAGACAAAGGCAGCGCACCATGCGTCATAAAGGAGTTTCCCGAAGAGGTATCCGTTCGAATTCACGAACCGGGTATAGGCTTCCTCTTTGCGCTGCAAACCATCCAGGGTAGAATCGTCAAAGGCGTCGATCTTCAGCATGGCTGGGCACAGGTCACCCAATTGCTCCCACGGCATTCCATCCGGCGCGAAAAGCGAAAGGATGCCCCGTCTCTCATCCTGGTTTCCCTTTTTGTACGCCTTGCAGAAATCGTTGTCATCACCTTCGATTGGTTTGAAAGCCTCGTCTGGGATTCCTCTCTTGAGAAGGGCGGGCGTAGTCCCCAACAGGCTGTTGCCGCACTTAATATGATGATCCAGGAAGGCTAAAGGTTTGCCCGGCTTCATCGCCTCTATCCACAGGCTGACCTTGCATAACTCCACTGACATGGGGTTGATGTCCACGCCGTAAATGCAGCGGCTGATCACGTCACGCAGTGCGTGCTGGTAATGTTCGGGCGCAGGTTCATCCTCTCCCGCGCGAACGGCGGCCAGTCTTTTGGCAATTCGGTGAGCGGCTGCGATAAGGAAATGACCGGAGCCGCAGGCAGGGTCACAGATCTTCAGGTCAAGCAATGCCTTTCCCTGATCATGGATACTGCCCGTGCCCGTGTCAGGCTTTCTGCCAACTTCATTCAAGACCGAGTCGAGTGCCGAATCGAGTAAGCAATTAACCAAGCTGGTCGGCGTATAATAGGAGCCGGTGGTCTTTCGCTCTGATCCCGCGACAGTGGAAAGCTTGAACCTATCCTCTGGATTTGTAGCTTCCATATATATGGACGGGTGCATTTCCAACAGGGATTCGTAAACGCTGCCAAGTTCCTCCGGGCCAAGATTACGGTAATTGATGGGGCGTAGAACATTGCGATCCACGGTAAAGGTCAGTGCGCGAAAAGCTTTGAGCAAATCGGCATTGGCGATGTCCTGACCGTTCAGGTCAGCCGTGGCCTCAGCGGAGAACAGAAAGCTCCCCAGGGCTGGAAGGCCCAACTGCGGGCAACCGCAGTGAAGCTTATTTAGCACCAGGCGCAGGCTGCGCCAGAGATCGGGGTGTCGCGTGCCGCGAGTCCTGGCCGAGAGATTGCGCAGCCGCTGGGTGGAGTAGTAGTCAGTGTAGAGTTTACGAGCCTCGACCGGAGCCGAGGGATCAAACACCAGCTCACGGTCCTCGGCCACGAACAGGAAGAGCAACCGGTAGACCTGACGGAGTACCTGGCGGTAGTAGTCCAGCGTGGAAAGCTCGCCAGAGCGAAGTTTCTCGCGCAGCTCAGCGTTGGCCGGATGAGCCAGAAACCCGCCGCCGAGAGCCTCGATAGCCTTCTGCACACCGTCGCGAAGCTGATCAAGGGCGCGGACCCCTTGTTGGGCGGCGGTGTTGTACCACTTCTCCAGCCAGCAATGTTCGGGACCCTTGCCTTCGGGGACCTCGACACGGGACTGATGGCAGAGCAGGTAGAGCAGGAAGAAATCGCTGTAAGCATCCGAGTCCATCATGGCCTGGAGGTCAAACTCGACGTAGGCTTGGCGAGTTAGTGAGACGTTGTCGCGGAGCAGGCGGAGCGTCAGACCGTTGGAGACGATGCCCCAGAGATGGTCGTTACCGCGGTTGAGCAGTTCCTGCACAAGGCTGTGGGGGCTGACGCGGGCGGCACCGGCCCTGCCGGGAGTTCGCTTGTCAAGGTCTTGACGGAAACTGACCAGGTGGATTGGGGTGTTCTGCCATTCGTGACTGATGGGATAGGTCCTGCCCTCGAC
>Ga0307378_10004075_pt1 | contig 21071 bp, 13 predicted proteins | sample UN1MG_FD_202238 | JGI IMG/M metagenome (GOLD analysis project Ga0307378, IMG submission 202238) | Soil microbial communities from Risofladan, Vaasa, Finland - UN-1 | ecosystem: Environmental > Terrestrial > Soil > Coastal area > Acid sulfate soil | place: Finland: Risofladan, Vaasa | collected... | reverse complement strand
CAGTAAAGTAGAACTTGGCGGTATCGAAGCGGTGATGGGCGATATCAATGGTAACGCCCCTCTCGCGCTCTTCCTTCAGGCTATCCATGACCCAGGCGAACTCGAAGGTCGCCTTTCCTTTGGATGCGGCTTCTTTCTTGTACTCATCAATGACGTGTGGGTCTACAGCCCCCGTCTCGAACATCAATCTGCCTACGGTCGTCGACTTGCCGTGGTCGACGTGTCCAATGAATGCTAGATTGAGGTGTGGCTTTGCTTCTGCCATAATTTATCTCCTCCAACTGGCACTATCCATATTTTTCAGTATTTCTGCCTTTGTGTTTAATCTTTTCGAAGGCCGCGCTCAAACGACCTTCAGGTAATCGGATGGCTTGGGCATCTCCGGTTTAAGGCCCTTTCTGGTTCGGATCTGTTTGACTGTCTCTTGCAGCAGGTTGGCGGGCAAGGGCTCAAATCCGGCGAACTCCGTGGACCAGAGGGCTCTACCTTCCGTGGCCGACCTTATGGCCCCGGAGAATCCGAACATCTGAGCTACAGGCATCTTAGATTTAAGGATTATCATATCGCCCTGGCTGTCCATGTTGAGGATAACGCCTCTCCTTCCCTGGATCTCAGACATGGCTCCACCCATTTGGTCCTGAGGCACCTGTATATAGACGTTCTGGAAGGGCTCCAATAAAACCGGATCTGCCATAAGTATTCCTGCCTGCATGGCCTGCCTGACAGCGGGAATTACCTGGGCGGGGCCGCGATGCACGGCGTCCTCGTGCAGCTTTACATCCACGAGCTTGGCTTTTATGCCCTGCGCGGGTTCCCTGGATATGGGGCCGTTCTTCAGTGCCTCTTCGAAGCCTTCTAAGACGAGTTCCATGGTCTCTCTCAGGTACTGAATACCTTTGGTCATGTTGAGCAGGACATTGGTGCCGAAGTAACCGACAATGTTCTTCGCCTCATCTTTTTCCATGCCCATCTCGAGGAGAACCTTCCTGCGCTCGACCTCATCCATCTTCATGCTGATCTTGCCTTCTTTCAAGGCATCGATCACGCCTAATTCCAGGGGCTCAAATTCAATGTAGAAGCGGTTGTGGTGGTTGGGAGACTTTCCTTCCACAGGCCCGGCTCTGCCGCCAATGGACTCGCGATATACCACGATAGGCTGCGATGTCTTCAGCTCCACGCCGCGATCGCGCTGCAGCCTTGTTACCGTAACATCCAGATGCAGCTCGCCCATACCGGCCATGAGGTGCTCGCCCGTCTCCTCGTTGATGGTAACTTGCAGGGTTGGATCCTCTTTGGCGATCTGCCTTAGGACTTCAACGACCTTGGGCAGGTCACGAGTGTTCTTGGCCTCGACGGCTACGGTCATGACTGGCTCGGAGACGTGCTTGATCTGCTCGAAGGGCGTCATATTCCCATCCGATGAGATGGTGGAGCCAACTATGGCATCTCGCAGACCAGTGACGGCCGCGATGTTTCCTGCAGGAATCTCCTCGACTTCAACCCTCTCAGCGCCCATGACGATGCCCGTCTGCTGAATACGGTTGGTGTTGACGACGCCTGATATATAAAGCTCCATGCCGCGATGCAGGGTTCCAGAGAAGATCCTTCCTGTTGCCACTTCGCCTGCATGAGGGTCTACCTTCACCTTGTTGATCATGAAAGCGACGGGACCCTTGGGATCGCAGGTCGCCATGGCTTTTCCGACGGGGCTATTCCAATCGCCGTGCCAGATGACCTTGACCCTCTCCTTCTGGGCCTCGATGGGGCTGGGAAGGAACTTGACGACCATATCGTTTACGGCTTTATAAAGAGGAACCTTCTCGGCCAGCTCCTTCATCTTTCCTGCCCGGCAGTAATCGACGACCTGCTCAAAGCCGATGCCCGTCTTCTTCATCTGGGGCACGCTGATGGCCCAATTATAGAGTGCGGAACCAAAGGCAATATTTCCCTTAGCTGCATCCAGCTTCCAGCCGGCTTTATATTTCTCTTCATCCATTCCTTGGATGAGCTTGTTGACATTGTCAATGACCTTGCCAAGGCGCATGGCCATATCTTTATTCTCAACTTTCAGCTCATTGATCATGCGGTCCACTTTATTGACGAACAGGACCGGCCTGACACCCTCCTTCAGAGCCTGCCGTAGCACGGTCTCCGTCTGAGGCATGGCACCTTCAACTGCATCCACTACGACGACTGCGCCATCCACTGCTCGCATAGCTCGAGTGACGTCGCCTCCGAAGTCCACGTGGCCGGGAGTATCGATCATGTTGATCAGATATTCCTTGCCATCTATCTCGTGAACCATGGATACGTTAGCTGCATCGATGGTAATTCCACGGGCCTGCTCCAGGGGATCGAAATCCATGAAAAGCTGCCTGCCAGCCAGATCCATGGAAATCATACCTGCGCCACCCAGGAGGTTATCAGAAAGGGTTGTCTTGCCGTGATCAATATGTGCTACGATTCCGATGTTCCTGATCATCTCAGGCTTATCCATCAGAGTTATTACTCGTTCTGCGATCTTCTTCCTCTTGCCCATAATACGCCTCGCGAAGTTTAAGATAAAGATTACAATCCTGATTAGGACTCAAACTCCTCGGACTCAATCTATTTAAGCCTTCGGCCTTCTCAGGGCGGTTTCTACTGACCAATCCCTATTGCCTGCACGGAAGGCTTCTCTTAGGGTGAATTTGATGGCGAAATTATAATTATGGATAAAGCTTAAATCGCAGCGAGAAAAGCAGAGCAACGGTTTTTACGATGGCGCGCTTGGTAATGAAGTTTGGTGGTGTTTCCGTTGCTGACGGAAGCAGACTGCGGCATGTAGGAGATCTGGTCTTACATTTCAACCGCGACAATGAGATCGTTTTGGTTACCTCTGCCCTGCAAGGCGTCACTGACGACCTTTTGGCCTGTGCCAGAAAAGCGGCAACGGAGGGAAATGTCTCAGAAGTGATCGATTTTATGGAGAAGCTCATGGATAGACACAATCAGGCCATAACTGATGCCATAAAAGATCCTCATGTCGCCAAAGAGGTCAAGGAAACCGTATCTAAGAAGCTGTCTGAGCTCGAGAAAGCCTTCATCGGTATCTGCTACCTGGGTGAGCTTACAGCACGCTCTTTGGATTACATATCTAGCTATGGAGAGCAACTGGCAGCACCCATTTTAGCCGGTGTCTTAAGAGATATGGGCATACCTTCTCAGCACTATACCGGCTCAGAGGCCGGAATCGTCACAGACAGTAACTATGGCGACAGCAGGCCCCTGGAAAAGACTTACAATTTGATTCCCCAAAAGCTCTTGCCGCTCAAAGGTGTTCCCGTGGTCACAGGCTTCATCGCCATGGACGAAAAGGGCATCATTACCACTCTTGGCCGGGGCGGCTCGGATCTGTCCGCCTCGCTCATCGGAGCAGCCATTGATGCTGATGAGATCTGGTTTTGGAAGGAGACCTACGGCATCATGACCACCGATCCCAAGATCGTACCTGAGGCCAAATCCATTCCCACTATATCCTATCGGGAGGCTATGGAGCTGTCCAACTTCGGGGCAAAAGTCCTGCACCCCCGGGCCATTGAACCGGCCATAAAAAAAGGCATTCCCGTGCGCGTCAAATGCACCTTCGATCCTGATATCCCAGGCACGCAGATAGTGCATAACGATGTACCCAAAGCGGATGTGATAAAGGCAGTGACGCTGCACAAGAATGTGGCCCTGCTCAACATCTCCGGTGCAGGCATGATTGGAACCCTGGGCGTCGCAGCCCGCGCTTTTTCCGCTCTGGCCAAAGCAGGCGTCAATATCGTCATGATCAGCCAGGGATCGTCAGAGGCCAACATCTCCATGGTCATTGAGGAGCGACAGGTGGAGAAGGCCGAGGACGCTCTGCGAGCAGAGTTTCCCAGAGATCTGGTCAAGGAGATCTCCCACGATCATGATGTGAGCGCAGTGGCAGTAGTAGGCGCGGGAATGGCGGGCACTCCAGGCGTAGCCGCCCGGGTCTTCAAGGCCATGGGCGCGGCCAAGATTAATGTGGTCATGATCAGCCAGGCATCCGGTCAGCATAACATCTCCTTCGTGGTCGCCTCCAAGGATGCTGAGCATGCGGTAAGAGAGCTGCACCGCGAGTTCGGCCTGGGAGGGGAAGCATGAGGAAGCTAACCTACGCAGAAGCGGGCGTAGATATCCATCAGGAAAACAGGTCCATTGACGCCATGAAGGCCATACTGACGACAAAGCGCAAAGGCTTCGGTGCGCCCATGACCGAGATCGGCCACTATGCCGGACTTTTAGATATGGGCAGCTTTGCTCTGGCCATGACCACGGACGGGGTGGGCTCTAAGGTTCTCATTGCCAATGCTATCTCCAAATGGGATACCGTGGGCATCGACTGCATTGCCATGAATGTTAACGATCTTTATGCCATTGGTGCCGAGCCCATTGCCTTCGTCGACTACCTGGCCGTAGAGAAGGTGGACCCGGAGCGCGCGGCGCAGATTGCCATTGGTCTCGCCCGCGGGGCAGAGATCTCCAATATGACCATTGTGGGAGGAGAGACTGCATCCTTGCCTGAGGTCATTCGGGGCTTCGATCTGGCCGGCACAGCCATCGGAATCGTGGACAAGGACAAGGTGGTGACTGGAGAGAAGATCCAGAAGGGGGACACGCTGGTGGGTGTGCCCAGCAGCGGCCTGCACAGCAACGGCTACACATTGGCCCGGCGCATCATTGCTGAGTCCAAGTATACTTACTTCGACCAGATGCCTGGCGGGAAAAATACCATTGGGGAGGAGCTGCTCACCCCCACCCGGATCTACCCCGAGATCGTAGAGCTGGTACGAGAGTGCGATGTGCATGGCCTCGCCCACATCACCGGCTCTGGCCTTCTCAAGCTGCGCAGGATCAGCAATCTGGGCTTTGAGATCACCGATCGCCTGGAGCCGCAGCCTATCTTCCGCGTCCTGCAGGAGCTGGGCAATGTCGATGAGGACGAGATGTATAAGACATTCAACATGGGCATGGGCTTTGTGGTAGTCGTGGCTGAAGATGAGGCCCAAAAGGCATGCCATATTATGGGGCCAGGCTCAAAGGTAATCGGATCGATTGTAAAAGAGGGATTGAAAGCAGGCAGCTTGACGCTTTAGGCCTGCTTACTGCTTTTTTTCGCCGAACATCTCTTCTAATTTGGTCTTAATCTTTCGTATGGACTCCACCGCCGGGCAGTTTGCATCGATAGGCGGCTTGCCAGCCAGGTCCGCTTCTACCAGGCATTTGTCAAAGGGAATGGTTCCCAGGACCGGTATGCCCATTTGCGCCATCTTCTCGGCCACAGGACCGGGATCATCGGCTTTGTTTATGACGGCAAAGTATCTGGTGATGCCGATCTCCTTGCCCAGTTGCATTATCCTTTCCACGGTCTCAATGGACCTCATGCCCGGCTCTACCACGGCGATCATGGCGTCAACGCCGCGAGCGGTGGCCCTGCCCAAGTGCTCGATGCCCGCTTCCATATCCAGGATCACCAGATCCTTTTCCCGAACGATGACGTGCCGAAGGAGTGCTTTTACGAAGGCATTGGCAGGACACATGCAGCCCGAGCCACCGGAATCGATGGTGCCCATGACCACCAGCTTGACATTGTCGGGCCCGGTGCAGCCACACATCTGCACGACATCATCGACCTTGGGATTCATCTTGAACATGCCCCCGGGCATGCCCGCTCGCTCCTGAACTAAGTCTTTGTGTTCGGTGACGGGCTTTGGCAGGACTGGGATTCCCAGAGCCGAGCCCAGGTTCATGCTCGGGTCCGCGTCAATAGCCAGGACATTATAGCCGTCTCGGGCAAAGAGCCTGGCCAGGGTACCGGCCAGTGTGGTCTTGCCCACGCCGCCTTTTCCTGAAATGGCAATTTTCATCTTAATGAACCTCTTGAAAGTGATTTTGGTTTTATTCTGAAACGCTACTATTCTGATTTATCCTGTTCTGACATGTATGTTTATATTGATTCTGCATGATAACAGTATTGGGACGCTGGAATGATCAAAAGCATTAGAAAACGCGACGGTCGCATTGTTAGCTTTCAATCGGAGAAGATTGTCGCAGCCATTGCCAAGGCCTTTATCGCAGTTGGCCGGGAGAAGGATAAGGCGCCCTCCAGGCTGGCCGAGAAAGTGGTTAAAGAGGCAGAGATGCGATTATCTGACACAATTCCGGGTGTGGAAGACATTCAGGACATTGTGGAGAGAGTGCTCATACAAGCCGACTTTTGTGACGTGGCCAAAGCCTACATTCTCTACCGCCAGAAGAGATCCGAGATCCGGGAAGCGAAGCGATACCTCGGAGTGGCCGACGACCTTAAGCTCTCTATCAATGCCGCTACAGTTCTCAAAAAGAGATATCTGCGTCGCGACGAGCATGGCATGGCGATAGAGACGCCGGGGGAGATGTTCGCTCGCGTGGCCGCTCATGTATCGCGGGCCGAGATCAAATATGGCGGCGATGCAAAATGCTGTCGGACCGAATTTTTAAGGATGATGCGTAGCCTGGAATTTCTGCCCAATTCCCCCACTCTAATGAACGCTGGCCTGCCGCTTGGCCAGCTATCTGCGTGCTTCGTCTTGCCCGTGGAGGACTCGCTGCCGGGCATCTTCGAGGCTCTGAAGAACATGGCCCTCATCCACCAGAGCGGGGGAGGCACGGGCTTCTCCTTCTCCCGGCTGCGGCCCAAGAACGATGTGGTGCGAGCTACCGGCGGCGTGGCCTCCGGGCCGGTATCTTTCATGCGCATCTTCGACACAGCCACTGAGGTGATCAAGCAGGGCGGGCGCCGCCGCGGCGCGAACATGGGCGTCCTTCGAGTTGATCACCCGGACATCCTGGAGTTCATCGGGGCCAAGGAAAGGCCTGGGGTATTGGAGAACTTCAACATCTCTGTAGCGGCAACGGACGAGTTCATGCAAAAGGCTCGCACGGGTGGCGAGATTGAGCTGATCAACCCGCGCAGCGGTGTGGCTACGGGCCGGCTTCAGGCAAGGGAGATCCTGAATCTTATCGCCAATTCCGCCTGGCGGGGTGGAGATCCGGGCATGATCTTCATCGACAGGATCAATGCAGTGCATCCCCTGCCCGGCATGATTGAGACTACCAACCCCTGCGGCGAGCAGCCGCTCCTTCCCTTCGAGTCCTGCAACCTGGGATCCATCAACCTCTCAAAACTGGTAGAAAGAGGCGAGATGAACTGGGAGCGACTGCGAGAGCTGGTCACGCTCGCCGTGCGCTTCTTAGACGATGTCATTGACGTCAACCGTTTTCCCTTGAAGCAGATTGAAGATGCGACCTTAGAGGCACGCAAGATCGGCCTGGGGGTGATGGGATTCGCCGATATGCTCATTTTGATGAATATCTCCTACGACTCCCAGGAAGCCGTGCAAATGGCCGAGGAGATCATGAAATTTATCTCCCAGGTAGCGCGCGAGATTTCAGCGCAGCTGGGCGAAGAGCGCGGCTCTTTTCCGCTCTTCGAAGAGTCTAAACTCAAGGGTTGGGGCGCCATGAGAAACGCCACCGTGACCACAGTTGCGCCCACGGGCACCATCAGCATCATCGCGGGGACCTCCAGCGGCATCGAGCCCCTGTTCGCTCTGGCCTTTGTGCGCCGCGTGCTGGAGGGCGCGCGCCTTTTAGAGGTCTCACCTCTCTTCGAGCAGGTGGCAGAGGCACGCGGCATTTACACTCCGGAGCTGAAAACGGAACTGGCCAGGAAGGGCTCGGTAGCTGATATGGCGGGCGTGCCCCAGGATTTGAAGGACTTATTTGTTACCGCTCTGGACATTTCGCCCGAGCAGCACCTGCGCATTCAGGCCGCATTCCAAAAATACACGGACAACGCCGTCTCCAAGACGGTGAACCTGGGCCAAAGCGCCACGGTGAGCGATGTTCTGAATGTCTACAATCTGGCTTTCGATTCTGGCTGCAAGGGCGTGACCGTCTTTCGCTACGGCAGCCGCAGCCAGGTGCTCTATCTGGGCAACGGGGAGACGGCGGTGGGGTGCAAGTACTGCGGGTGACGTTTTTGAGAAGCAAAAAAATCCCACAGGAATTGCCGGCTCTTTTCTGGCGACAAAGGGCCCGTCCGACAAATTAATCTGCCAAGAATTGCCATATACTCTAGTATCCTGTTCATCCCAATTAACGGATGGAAAGAGGAGAGGGCCCGAGGCGGCAAAAGGTAAAGGTAGGGAGATTGTAAGGAAAAGCCGCCCCAGGCCACAAACCACCAGCAAACCAATTCCCCCTTATTAACTATGTCGGTTGAAGCTACCTTAGCGGTAGCTGGGTTCGACTTGCGAGGAGACCGATAAGCCTAAAACATTTCTCATCATATTCATCGCCATGAAACGCATCGGCATCGCCGACACCACATTTGCCCGCGTGGACATGGCCCGCGCGGCCATAGCAGCCTTCAAGAAGGAGGCCTCCGCGGAAATCATCCGCTACACCGTTCCCGGCATCAAGGATCTTCCTGTAGCCGCCAAAAAGCTGCTGGAAGAGGAGCGGTGCGATATCGTCATGGCCCTGGGCATGCCTGGGCCGGCAGAGAAAGACAAAATGTGCGCCCACGAGGCCTCCACTGGCCTGATTGCCGCCCAGCTCATGACAAACAAGCACATCATTGAGGTCTTCGTGCACGAGGACGAGGCGGAAGACGAGCGCACGCTGGCCTGGCTGGCGGAGAGGCGCGCTGCTGAGCACGCCCTGAATGCGGTCCGCCTGCTCTACTATCCTGAGATGCTCACCCGCCTGGCCGGCACGGGCCAACGCCAGGGCTACGAGGACGCCGGACCGATTGAGAGCGGCTCGGGTGGCCATCTAGGACATTGAATATGATAATGATGGTAATTGCAATGGTGAATAGAGATAGAGCTGAAGGTTATCTTGGTATTGCTGCTAGTTTCGCGTCAACTCTGAAGCATCGGATAAAGATGATATGATTTGATCCGAGCATCCTTCGTAGTGATGTGCCAGTTAACCGACATGAGCCAAACTAAAAATAATTCAAAATAGAAAATATGGGGGCGGGGACTCAGGTAATCCTGGCCACCGCCGCCACCTCATCTCCGGGCTTGACATTCATGATGCGCACACCCTGCGTGGAGCGGCCCTGCACCCGGATCTCGCTGGTAGGAATTCTGATCATTACGCCGTCCTTGGTGGTAACCAGCAACTCGTCGTCTTCAGAGACCGTGGTGGTGCAGCAGACGAAGCCCTTTCTGGCGTCGATGTTCTTTACGCCCTTCCCACCGCGCCTCTGCGATGGATACTCCTCCAACTCCGTCCTCTTGCCATAACCCTGATTGGTGATGGTGAGCAATGTGAAATTAGCGCTCGGCCGGATCACATCCATGCTGATAAGCTCGTCACCTATGTTCAGGCTGATGGCCTTCACGCCCATGGTGCCTCGATTGGAAGCGCGCACGTCACCCTCCTTGAAGCGTATAGCTTTGCCGAACCTGGTGGCCACCAATAGCTCTTTACTTCCGTCCGTAAGCTTGGCAGAGACCAGGCTATCGCCCTTGAGATTTACGGCCTTGATGCCACCCTTGCGGGGATTGGAAAAAGCCTTCAAGGGCATCTTCACAATGCTTCCGCTCCGGGTTACCAGGATTATAAAGCCGGACTCAAAGCTCTTCACAGGTATGGCGCCCGTAATCCTCTCATCAGGCTCCAGTTGCAGCAGATTGACAATGGACTTTCCGCGAGTTGCTCTGCCCAGAGAAGGAACCTCGTAGACCTTAAGCCAATGGGCCTTGCCTTTGTCCGTGAAGAAGAGCAGATAATCCTTCGTTGATGCGGTAAAGACATCGGTTACAAACTCCTCGCTCTTGGTCTCCGCGCCGATGACTCCCCGGCCGCCGCGCCGCTGCATGCGGTAAGCCGTAAGGGGCTGGCGTTTGATGTACCCGGAGGAGGTGATAGTCACTGCTACCTCTTCCTCCTGGATGAGATCCTCCCGGCAGACTTCGCCCTCTGCCTCGATGATCTGGGTGCGCCGCTCATCCCCGTAGGTATTAATGAGATATGTCAGCTCTTCTTTGATGATGCTCAAGATCTCCAGGTTGCTGGAGAGGATCTTCCTCAATTCGGCGATAAGCTTTTCCAGCTCTGCCGCCTCGGAGACTATCTTCTCCTGCTCGAGACCGGTGAGCCGCTGCAGCCTCATGTCCAGGATAGCTTTAGCCTGCACCTCGCTGAGTGAGAAGGCCTGTATCAAAGCATCCCTGGCCTCGACTGGAGAATGTGCAGCCTTGATTATTCTTATTACCTCATCGATGTTCTTGAGAGCGATGAGCAGGCCCTCCAAGATGTGAGCCCTCTTCTCGGCTGCATCAAGCTCGAACCTGGTGCGCCTCTCCACCACCAGTGAACGGTAGTAGATGTACTGCTCAAGAGTCTCCTTCAAAGAGACTGCCTTAGGCAGGCCGCCTACCAAGACCATGTTATTGATGCCGTAGCTGGTCTGAAGAGCCGTGTGCTTATGCAGTTGATTTAAGACCACATGAACGTTAAATCCGCTCTTGACCTCCACCACCAGGCGAATGCCGTCTTTATCCGACTCATCTCGCAGATCGGATATGCCCTCCAGACGGCCGCCTTTGACCATCTCTGCCATATCCTCAATCAGCTTGGCTTTATTGACCTGGTAGGGCAGCTCTGTAAAGATGATCTTAGTGCTCCTCGTCCCTTCCTCAATCTCTGACTTGGCCTGCATCAGAACGCTGCCCCTGCCGGTTTGATAGGCGGCCTCAATGCCGACCCGGCCTACGATATAGGCGCCGGTGGGAAAGTCGGGCCCGGGCAGAAAGTGCATCAGCTCGGAAAGCGACGCTTGGGGCTGGTCGATGAGATGAATGATGGCCCCGCATAGCTCCGTCAGGTTGTGGGGCGGAATATTGGTGGCCATGCCCACAGCAATGCCGGTGGCGCCGTTGAGGAGAAGGTTGGGCAGCTTTCCCGGCAGCACCGTGGGCTCTTTCATCGAGCCGTCGTAGTTGGGAGTAAAGTCCACCGTGTTCTTCTCAATGTCCGCCAGCATCTCTTCAGCGATCTTAGAGAGCCGCACCTCGGTGTAACGCATGGCCGCAGCAGGATCTCCGTCAATGGAGCCGAAGTTGCCCTGGCCGTCGATGAGAGGATAACGCATGGAAAAAGTCTGGGCCATGCGCACCATGGTCTCATAGATGGCCGCATCCCCATGGGGATGGTACTTACCCATGACATCTCCCACCACACGTGCTGATTTCTTGTAGGGCTGGTCATGGGTCATGCCCTGCTCATACATGGCATAGAGTATGCGCCTATGAACGGGCTTGAGGCCATCCCGCACGTCGGGCAAAGCTCGCGCTACGATCACACTCATAGCATAATCAATATAGGAGGATTTCATCTCCTCAGTGATGTTAACCAGTACTTCTGTCAAAGCCACCTCAAATATCTGACATCAAACATCATACATCTAGATTCTTTACATACTTGGCATGCGTCTCTATGAACTCACGTCTAGGCTCCACCCGGTCGCCCATGAGGATGGTGAAGATGCGATCTGCCTCCACAGCATCCTCCAGAGTCACTTTCAGCATGGTCCTCTTCTCGGGGTCCATGGTCGTATCCCACAGTTGCTCGGGATTCATCTCTCCTAGACCCTTGTACCTCTGGATGACAGGCTTGGCCAGGTTCTTGACCAATTGGTCGAGCTGCTCATCCGTGTAGGCGTAGCTGACCTGCTTGCCCTTCTTGACCTGGTAGAGGGGCGGCTGAGCAATGAAGACGTAGCCTGCCTCGATGAGCGGCTTCATGTACCGGTAGATGAAGGTGAGGAGCAGGGTGCGAATGTGCGAGCCGTCCACATCGGCATCCGTCATTATCACTACCTTGTGATATCGGGCCTTGGCGATATCGAAGTCATCGCCGATGCCCGTGCCGAAGGCCACAATCATATTGCGAATCTCGCTGTTCTTGAGAATTTTGTCGAGCCTTGCCCGCTCCACGTTGAGAATCTTGCCGCGTAGAGGAAGAATGGCCTGAAAGTGCCGGTTTCTGCCCTGCTTGGCGCTTCCGCCTGCTGACTCGCCCTCCACGATGTAGATCTCGCATTTTGCAGGATCGTTGTTGGAGCAGTCGGCCAGTTTGCCGGGCAGTCCGCCCGAGCCCAGAGCATTCTTGCGTCTTGTCAGCTCCTTGGCCTTCCTGGCTGCCTCGCGGGCGCGCTGGGCTTCGCCCGCTTTCTCCACGATGGTGGTGGCTACGATTGGATTTTCCTCGAAATACTCAGCCAGGCCCTCTGAGACCATGGACTCAATTAGGCCTCGGATGGAGCTGTTTCCCAATCGAGTTTTGGTCTGGCCCTCGAACTGCGGATCGGGAAGCTTCACGCTGACGACCGCTACCAGTCCCTCGCGCAGGTCCTCTCCGCCCAGTTTCACCTCGTTTTTAAAGATCTTGTTAGATCGGGCATATTCATTGACGGTCTTGGTCAGGGCGGCGCGAAAGCCCATGAGGTGAGTTCCGCCCTCGCGGGTGTTGATGTTGTTAGCGTAAGAGAATATGTTCTCGTTGTAGGAGTTGTTGTACTGCAGGGCAATCTCGACCTGCGTTCCGTTTTTGCTTCGTGAGAAGAAGAGGGGGGGCTTATGCAGAGCCTCTTTGTTGGTGTTGAGGTATTCCACGAAGGATATTATGCCGCCCTCGTAGCAGAAGTCGTTCTCTTTGTCCTTAATCTCATCATTAATGGTTATCCTCAGGCCGCGGTTGAGGAAGGCCAGCTCTCGGAGCCGAGAGGAGAGTGTATCAAAGTTGTATTCAGTCTCCTCAAAGATGGTGTCGTCCGGCATGAAGGTGACAGTGGTGCCGGTGTGCTCGGAGTGGCCCTTGACCTCGACCTCTGAGGCCACGTTGCCGTGCTCATAACGCTGCCAATAGACTCGTCCGTTCCTCCGGACCTCCACCTCCATCCACTCGGAGAGAGCGTTGACCACGGAGACGCCTACGCCATGCAGGCCACCGGAAACACTGTAGGACTCATGGTCGAACTTGCCTCCGGCGTGCAGAACGGTCATGACTATCTCCAGAGCGGGACGGTTGAATTGGGGATGATTATCTACAGGAATTCCGCGACCATCATCTGCCACGGAGACACTGCCGTCGGGGCGAAGGATCACGTTTATCTCCTTGGCGTAGCCCCCTAAGGCCTCGTCCACGCTGTTGTCCACCACCTCGTAAACCAGGTGGTGCAGCCCAAGTGTGTCTGTGCTGCCGATGTACATGGATGGCCTGCGCCTGACTGCCTCAAGGCCTTCAAGAACTTGAATTTGGCTTGCGTCGTAGCCCGTTGCTTTGCTCAAAACTGATTAAGCCTCCTGAATAATTAGGACTGTAATGAAATAACCTGAGACGATATAAGCTTTTCCCCAAAATATGTCTCAAGTTTTATTTAATAATTTGATGCGATGCCCCATCCTGAATGAGTGGGATAGTACTGATGATAGTACCTGATGCCATCGAGGACGAATGAAGAAGCTCATGGCAGAAAGACCTTTGAAAATCTTGGACAAGGATCTCATTGAATCATAAAAGCCAAGGTCCGGATTCGAACCGGAGTGGTAATGCTCTGCAGGCATTTGCGTAGCCGCTCCGCCACCTTGGCGATTGGTAAGGCGTCCACCAACTTCGTTGATCTGACTTAAACCTTTATCGGTTGGAAGCAGCCTTTGCGCCGCAAGCTTGCAGAGATGTCTTCCCCTATAAAGATTACCTTTGCGGAATGGATTCCATTGGCCCTCCTCGAAGCCCGATTATTTATGATAGAATGATGCGGCTGTGGGTGAAGGTTATTGAAACTCATCGCCAGAATCAAATACAGGGGATGAAATTATCTCGCGATGCTCACGTCCCCGGATGCTAGCGGTTTTCAGCAACTAACATACGCGTCCGATGATGCTGACGTCTTCCGATAACGGGGTGCGGTCTCCCTCTGGATTTAGACCGACAACTACAAATATCTATAACGATTATATAGAAAGTTTGCCGCACCATGCAAGGGTTGGCGGGTGTGCTGTGGGCTCAACGTATCCGATAATGCTCTAATTGGCAAGGAAAAAGTGTCTGCCTCTTTGCAAGGCAGACATGCGCTCGCACCTAGGGCGTGTCGCATCCTTTCCCAGAGGTGCATGCCTTCGTGGCAATGCATTCGGCTGCGAGCCTGTGAGGCTAAGTATCGGCATCTGATAGATGCATGCCATAACCGGCATAGCAATCTGCCGGTAATCTCACGCTAATGCACGGTCGGGGCATGGGCGGCAAAAGAAGCAACGGTTATGGCGAGCATATGCCCCTCCAATCGTAACGCTATTTGGGGTCCCAAAAAGATGGGCACTGTGCAATATTCCAGTGATATGCTCGTGCGGGCCGTTGCTTTTAAATTCGAGATCTTGGGTAGGGCCAGGCCAGCACTTCGGTGACCGGCTCCATAGAGATTGGGCGCTGTGGAATTTCGGCGCTGGTCCGCCTGGGGCTCGATCATTCTGTTTTCGGATTTTCTCTTGCAGGCCCAGGACGTTTCTCTTTCTGAAGCGAAAGCTATATATCGACAAAAGACTATACAACAATCGGCAAAAGTCGAAGTGTCTCTTTTCTCTCCCTCCGATCCCCAGACTTTTGCCTCCCTCCTAATTGAAAGCTTTTTCAGCAAAATGCAAGAGCCGAATAAGTCCATTTTGACAGGCTTTGAGTGGCTACATTTCTTCTATTTTCATCTAGCTTTTTCCCTGTTTTTTCCCCCAGCAAGGAACATTTTATATGGTTTGCTAGCCCTTAAAGCCTGAAGCATTATGGTCCTGGAAAACTTAGGCGGATCGCTGCGCAATGCTCTAAAGAAGATTGCGTCGGCGAATAAGATCGACAAGGCTTTAGTAGACGATGCCGTGCGGGAGATTCAGCGCGCACTTTTGCAAGCAGATGTGAATGTGAAGTTGGTGATGCAGCTTTCCAACACCATCAAAGAGCGGGCGCTGAATGAGAAGCCCGCTGCGGGCATGAACCCACGCGAGCACGTCATCAACATCGTCTATCAAGAGCTGATAAACCTGGTAGGCCGCGGCTCCGATATTCCACTGAAAAAGCAGAACATCATGCTAGTGGGCCTGCAAGGCTCAGGAAAGACCACCACGGCGGCCAAGCTTGCCACCTTCTTTCAAAGGAAGGGCCTACGCACCGCAGTCGTCTGCGCCGACACCTTTAGAGCTGGGGCCTATGACCAGCTAAAAGCTCTCTGCGAGAAGCAGGGCATCTTCTTTTACGGAGACCGAGGCAATCCCGATGCGCCTGCTGTGGCGAAAGCCGGCCTGGAGGCGTCAAAGAAGTACGACGTTAGAATCGTCGATACCGCCGGACGGCACGCCCTGGAGGGTGATCTGATCCAGGAGATGAAGGACATCCATGCCGTGGTCAATGCTGAGCAAAAATTGCTGGTGATGGACGCCGCCTTGGGTCAGCAGGCTTCCGAGCAGGCGCGCGCCTTCAATGAGGCGGTGCAGATCACAGGCGTCATTATCACCAAGCTGGACGGCACAGCCAAAGGCGGAGGAGCGCTCTCTGCAGTGGCCGAGACCAAGACCTCCGTGGCCTTCATCGGCATAGGTGAGACGCCCGCCGATCTGGAGAAGTTCGAAGCAGACCGCTTTATCTCCCGCATGCTGGGCATGGGTGACATCAAGACGCTTATCGAGAGGGCCCAGGAGGTGCAGACCGATCAGGAGGTGGACGTTGAATCGCTCATGCGAGGCAAGTTCACCCTCAAAGACATGTACCAGCAGATGGAGGCCATGAACAAGCTGGGGCCCTTAAAGCAGATCATGCAGATGTTGCCATTGGGGGGGCTTGGTATGGAGCTTTCTGATAAAGAATACCAGATGACCAAAGACCGCTTGGATAAGTACCGGGTGGTCATGGACTCCATGACTTCTGCCGAGCTGGAAGACCCAAAGATAATAACGGTCTCACGTATCAAGCGCATATCCCGAGGCAGCGGCGCTCCCCCTGAACTCGTTCGCGAACTTCTCAAATCCCATCAGGCCATGCAAAAGGCGATCAAAGGCATGAGAGGCGGCGCTGGCAAGATGAATATGAAGCGCCTCATGAAGAGATTCTCCCCGGGAACGAAAACGTGAGAGATTTTAATGATGTGAGAATAAGATGTGGGCAGGAATGCAAGCGATAGGGTCTATTCCCTGCCCAATGGCAGTGTCAGATGTTCCACTTTCCTTCTGCAGTTCCATTTATTCTTCTTCCGTCGGGCAATATCTCGCTATAGTCTCCAATGACTGCGCTGCCTTCTCTAGCCAGGCTAAATTTGTAGAGTTCTCCTCCTGAGGCGGTCACATCAAGAGACAGTCTGTTTTCCTGAAGCATTCCTACTGCCTCGACAGGCCAGGTTTCTTTGGACTGGGTTAAATTTCCTCGGCCGGAAATGCTTCCATCTGCCTGAATGAGTTGGAGATAAATGCTGTCATTATCTTTCAGATTCAGGTGGATACGGCTTGTTGCCGCTCTCTTCACATCAGCAATTGCCACGGAGCTTACGGGTGCATTCTCCCGTATGAACTCATCGTAGCTATCCATACTGATGTCCACTGCCGGATCACCCAGAAAGTTGTAGGATCCTCCGCCACCCAATGAACAACACTTTGCTGCTGCCGGAGATCCGGCCGCAAGCAATAGAATCAATATTGCGATAGTTAATCTCGTTTTAGATCCCTCTGATTTTCGTTTAACTTAAGGCCTTAATCTTGCCTCTCGCATTTTATGGCTCGTTCATGCATAGCCGATCGTGACCTGGGATATATCCGTTGTGGCCCCTCTGTCCTGACTACGGCAGCTCTTGTAGGTGCTCTTCATTTCCGTGAGGTGTCCGGATCTGTCCTCCTCATTTTAATTATACATGCTCTGCGTGGCCCTTCCCACCCATGCACCCGAGGTCGCACTGGGATTGACACTTTTGCCAAGCGGTGTGGCATAACTCTTCCCTGCTGCTAAAGTTATATGGCCAGTTATCGTTCCGGATTCGCGCGATTTTGCCGGGGAAAGAGAATCATATTCACCGGCAAGAGATGCCCCCGATGCAGAGAGCTTGAGCCGGAATACCTGCCCGGTATCAATCAGGGAGATGAATATGGTTGGCCTGTTCCCAGCCACAAAGCCGGCTGCGGTCACGCCCAGGCCGCTTTGGCCGGCGGACATTTGGCCTGAACCTAGAACGAGGTCGTCTTCCTGGTAAATCTGCAAGTCAAAGTGCCTTGTTTGGGTCCCCTTCAGATCAAGAGCCCAGCTTCCCGTGAGGTTTGCCAGAGATGATATTGCGCCCACATTGGAGGCCGAAATCGAGGCCTTACCCACGGTTAGAGCGGGGACTATTCCTGTACCAGTGCTCACAGTGCCCATATAACCTTGCGAAGATGCATTGGCAGCCAGGCTGAGGAATAATAATACTATAATAATTGCTTTTGATGCCATATCCACTAACCCTCTGCAGCCGATTGGGTGGGCGATGTTAATAATGGTATCCTTTGTCGTCGAATTCTCATGAGATGCTGTACTAAAAATGATGGAAAAGCCAGCAGAATAAAAAGCCAACTGAAAAAGTGATAAAAATAAAATGCCTCCCGGGCAATGCCCTAGAAGCCTCATTTTCAATTTCCAGCAACTAGCTGGCTCAAGTGGCCTGATCTTATACAGTTGTAGGCGCAGTCACAGGCAGGACTTGAGTGACCTGCTGAGCTTGAGCGGTCTGCTGTACCTGAGTTGTCTGCTGGGTTTGTGCAGTTTGCAGGGCAGGAGCTACGGAGCTTTGCAGTGACAGAAGGCTGCCAAAGGCCACGCCAGGCTGGGTTATTCCTGGAGCTGTGAAAATATACTCTCCACTCATGGAGCCCGGCTTAATGGTCAGGCTGAAGCGATACATGTTCTGGCTGCCGGCCGGGATCACAAACAATGCCAGCCGATCACCCAGCACGCTGCCTCCTGCGGTGACGGCAGTGACTACACCATTAACTGCCAGCTCACCAGATCCAAACACGGCATCTGCGGTCTGATAAAGGTTAAGCTTGAGATAACTTTTACCAACGTCATTCAGGGTAAGAGCCCAGCTTCCAGCCGCCGGAGCGACACCTAAACCCTTAACAACCGTTACAGGTGTCCTTACACCGTTGTCAGGAACGTGGGGGCTCATACCTGTATCTTTTCTTATGAGAAATAGGCTCTCGTTTCGGAAAGACAGGGCTGCGTCATTTGGGTTGTCATAGACGCCCTCGCGAACTTCTTCGTAGATTTGGCTGCCGGACATGTCCTCTCCAGGAAACTCCGGCTCGACAATTTCGTTCTTTGGTCCCTGTGCGAAGGCAGTCATGCAAAGACATGCCACAAAGGCCAAAGCTATTACCACACACTTAAATCCCATTCTTATAATACCTCCGCACACGAAAGCCACTGCTGAGATCTTAAAGCTAACCCCTCTTTTCCAGAAGAGACCAATTTCGCCTCGTTTTTTCCACTGGAAAGAACACGAGACAAGAGAACGGGCTTTATGTCTCTAATGCTTTGGCAAGGAATCGAAAAAATCTAGCGCGAAAGCATCCGACTATTTCCTATTGAGCAGGCTGCTACATCCGAGGATTTTCATCGATATTAGAGCCTATGTTTGATGCAGATCATTCGTGCCATTAATATCGTCGTCCATCATTTGATTATTGAGCCAGCAGTTTATACGATTATTGAAAGTCTGTACATGGGATCGATATCATTGCCTCTACATAAATCCTGAAAAAAATGGATAGGACCGAATGTATGGATCGCTCAGGCATAATTATGAAAGGTTTTCATTTAGCGCCGTTCCTGATACGAATCAAATCCTCTTTCAGGCTGTCTGATATCTTTGCCCCATCCAGATTGGCTTCCGATAACGAATAAAGGGTAAATTGATCATATTTAATGCGTTCCAGGTTGACACCGGTTAAATCTACTCCTGTCATCTCTACCCTGTCGAAGGTGGCATCTCTCAAATCCGCCCCGCTCATTTTAGCATTTGTCAGATATACCAGCACCAGGCTGCAGCCCCGAAGGGAGGAGTCTGTTAAATCTACGCCCCTCAAATCCATCTCGCACAGCCTGACGCGATCGAGCTTGACTTTGCGAAGGATGGCACCGTCCAGCCTGGCAGAATTCAAGTCCGCATCGGAAAGATCAGCTCCTGTAAGGTTTGCTCGGGTCAGGTCCGCATAAGGAATCTTGGCTGAGTTCAGGCTGGCCCTCATGAGCTTTGCCTCTGTCAAATCAGCATAAGAGAGGCTGGTCCATTTTAGGTTGGCTTCCGTTAAGTTTGTGCCCATTAGATATGCTCTGGTAAAATCTGCTTCACTCAGGTCGGCGCCATGAAGATTGGTATTGTATAGCTCTGCCCTGGAAAATTGACCTCTGGAAAGATAACTTCCGCTAAGGTCTGCCCAGCTCATGTGAGCTCCAATCAGGTTTGCGCCGATCAGGTATATGCCCTTGAGATTGGCGCCGGAAAGGTCCGTTCGAAAGAGCCTGGCATCTGTTAAATCTGCATCAGAGAGATTAGCATCGGAAAGATCAGCCTCGGTGAGGTCCGTCTTCTCCAAGATGGCATTATTGAGATTGGCATTGGACATTTGAGAAGAGGCCAAAATGGCCCTGGAAAGATCCGATCCGCTCAGGTCCGCATCATTGAGAACTGCTCCGGTTAAATCGGCCTTCACCATCTTTGTTCCTTGTAGCAGAGAATGTGAGAGCCATGCCGAGCGCATAAAAGCGCCACTCAGATTCGAACCGCCGAGATTTGAGCCGGAGAGGTCCGATTGATTGAGGTGCATGCCGCTCAGATTCATATGGGTCAGGTTCATATTGGCCAGATCGGCACGATCCGCGATCTTGCTGCTGAGATCCTGTGGCTGTGCCGCTGCGACGCAGAATGCTGCTATCAGTGCGCCGAACATCAGTGTGCAAAATGCAAGCGGCATTAAAGAATCAATTCTCATAGATCTCCTTAGATTACAACCATGCGCGTTCGTACTTTCAATCCTAATACTCTATTAGTATTCATCTCCTTATGACATTTCAAGTTTCTGGTGATACTTTAGCCCGCTCCACCTCCATGCGGAGAGAATCGCTAATAGCAGTCTCTTCAAGCCGAGATCCTTTATGCTACGCCACCGCTAGTACTACTGGGTAAAGGGTTTGCATTTGATACGCACCAGATTGAAGCCGACAGGTTCGCATCTTTGATGTACAGGACGTCCAAAATGGCATTTTGTAAGGTGGTGCCACCCGTTTCAATCGTGCAGATCAAGGGACTCTGGGCAACGAAGACTCGACGATTTCTGAATACCCGAAAACCGGGCGTGCGGCCCGAAGTATACCCCGTACTTTAGGGCGGGGTGGCCGCACGCAATTTGATTTAGCAATCTAAGTGCCAACCAGATCCTCCTTCATGAACACGTACTCCCCCACCACATGCACATCATCCGGCATCCCTCCAAACCTCGCCCGCATGATCAGCTCCCCGATCTCTTCTCGCATCACTTTGGCAATGCCGATGATGGAAGTGGTCGGCCTGGCATTCACATCCACTGCCCAGGGCCGCACCCCCAGCACGAAGTCGATTCCCGCGTACCCGCGCAGCCCTAAAGCAGAAGCTGCTTTTCTCGCCTCAGCCCAAATCTCATCGGCGCGGGGCGTTTTATAGGGTACCTGGCTACCCTGGTAGCTCATGCCTTCGCCCTTAAAGTCGATGAGCTGGCGGTTTATGGTGAGCGGCAAAAAAAGCCCTCCACTGCTTACGATGAAGCTGGCGGAAAGATGCAGCCCCTCGTGGTAGCGGGTGACGATCTCCTCCTGGCTCGCCTTTGTAAAAGAGGTGATCCGGACTCCCTCCGAGCCGCAGCCTGTGCGTGGCTTTACCACATAGCGATGGCAGCCCTTCTCCACTGGATCGGGCTTTTCCA
>Ga0307378_10004074_pt1 | contig 21072 bp, 13 predicted proteins | sample UN1MG_FD_202238 | JGI IMG/M metagenome (GOLD analysis project Ga0307378, IMG submission 202238) | Soil microbial communities from Risofladan, Vaasa, Finland - UN-1 | ecosystem: Environmental > Terrestrial > Soil > Coastal area > Acid sulfate soil | place: Finland: Risofladan, Vaasa | collected... | reverse complement strand
AAATACCGCCCAGCCGAAGTTTCCCTTCTGCTTCCTCGGCCAGGAAGATCATCGCTGTCTCAGTTTTCACGGCTTTAACAATCTCCGGCAGAGTGTTATGAAATAACGCTTCAAGGTCAAGGGAATGGCTGGCTATTTTGGTGATAGATGCCAGAGACTCCAGTTCCTGTGTACGCTGGCGGATTTGCTCCTCTGATTGTTTAGCCTCGGTAATGTCGGTGCAGGTACCGATCCACTCGCTTATCCTGCCATCCGATCCAAGCACAGGTACGCCGCGTGTCAAGAAATGCCGGTAACTTCCATCGTATTTCCTGAGGCGATATTCGTATTCATTAAAGCGTTGTCCGGCTGTTGCCTGCGACCAGGCTTTTAATACTTTCTCCCGGTCATCAGGGTGAATTGCCTCCATCCATCCCCGGCTCCCGCTATGGAGTTCTTCAAAACTCTGGCCAGTATAAGCCTGCCAGGTGGGCGATTCTTCAAAGACTCTCCCATCAGCAGTTGTAGTCCAGATGATCTGGCTGGTTGCTTCTACCAGAGAGCGAAACCTTTTTTCGCTCTCTTTCAGGCTATCCTCTGCCTGTTTGCGCTCAACTGCTTCGGCCAGGATATTGGATGCGACCTGGAGGAAGTGGACATCGTCTTCAGTGAAGGTCCTTCGTCTGGTTGTGTGCACGCCGAGGACTCCAAAGGGACGCTCATGCCTCCCGATAATGACACTCATTCCGCTCACCACTCCGTGGTCAACGAGGATCGGCGGGGACATAAAGCGTTTTTCCGTGTTAAAGTCTTCGACAATCACCGGATTATGAGAGAGCAAGGTATAGCCTGCCTGCGAGCCAGTATCCGCACTCACCATAGCCCGGCCTACATAACCTTCTTTCCAGCCCATACCAGCCTTCAATAAAAGTGCACTGCCGTCCGGAAGAAGCTCTAAAACCTTGGCATACTCCACATCAAGGGACTTGGCCAGAAGTATAACCGCTTCGTTCATCAGGATAGATAGATCATGGCTTATGAGAGCACTTTGTCCGAGTTTGGCAAGTGCGGCCTGCTGAACGATGCGGGTCCTTAAAACCTCCTCAGTCCGCTTGAGCTGAGTGATATCTATAGTCACCCCTATGGTGCCGATGATTTTCCCTTCCTCATTGCGCAGAGGTGCGATACGAGATCGATACCAATTGCCCCTCCAGTCTATTTCATAGGCTGTGGGCTCGCCCTTAAGCGCAGCCCTGGAAGCAGTCACAGGCAATAGCTTCTCATCATCCGTGAGGTATTCGGGCAAATTTTTTCCCACTAACTCCTCTGGCTGGAGATCCAAGCCGGCTAATAGTGCGCCCTGAGAGAAGGTAAGCTTTAGTTCCGTATCCGTGGTCCATAAGACTGCTCCCACGTGCTGGATCATAAGACGGAGGCGCGCCTCATTCTCCCGAAGGACCTTCTCAGTTTTCTTACGCTCAGTGATATCCATGATTGTTCCTACAACTGCAAAGCGGCCTCTGTACATGGTATTAGATCCGTAAACATCTACATATATGCTTTCATTATTCTTGGTCATCCCTCTAATTTCATAATGAATGGATTTGAGTTCTCCGGTTAGCCGTTTTCGAAGATTTTCCTCAACAGTTGGCCAATCTTCAGGCATAACGAGGTCCCTGATCGGGAGTTTTTCTATCAGTTCTTCAACCGTATAACCGAACATCTCGGCTATTTTAGGATTAACATACTTGCATATTCCATCCTGAGTGATATAAATACCGACCAATGATTTCTCCGCCATGTCCCTGAATTTGTTCTCCGATTCCTTCAATGCTTTTTCACGGCTCTTCATAAAACCGACGACGGCTGCCACAGCCAGGCCAGTGAATGTCCATACTATGAGGTTCTCCAAATTTTCTGCGGTGTAGTGAAATGGGTGAGCAGGGGTTGAGAAATAATAGCTGAAATATAACCCTCCTATGGCCGCGCATACCATGCCTGATCGTATTCCACAGATCAAGGCGGAAAACACAATAGTCAAAAGAATGATCGCAGGTGTACTCATGGGAATTTTATACACCACATGAGTAATTAATTCGATAGCCAATAGAGAACACAGAGTAATTACTATTACCTTATTTTTATTCCAAAAGCTCATTTTGCTATCATATTACCTATTATTCGTATTTGATTGATTTTTATCCCTCACTATTGAATTATACCAAAAGAAAAAATGAAGATAAACTAATAACTTTAAAGAGTGAAGAATGTGTCATGCCTTGATCTTGACATGGTACACAATGCACATGGAATATATATCATACTCACCAAGACATGGCACATTCACATCAAAACATGACGCATTCGCGCCCATTTGAGCCTTCGCGGCCAGTATTCATAAGGTAGGCCACCTTAGCCCATTCATTGCCAGGTAAACGATTCCTCTAAAAAAGACGATTCTTATTCAGAGGAAGGCAATGCTTATACGTAGAAAAGCAATGCTTATACGTAGAGTCTATCCGAAAAATTCTGGAAGATCTCATCACTTTATTAGAGCCGCCTAACTTTTCAGATAGATACAAAACATGCTGCGCTTTAAGTTGCGCTCAGTTAGGAAGAGATATAATGACTAAGATTCAGCATGACAAGGATATGCTAACTGGGTGGCCAATGATAAAAGCGTGGATTTTTAATATATTGGAGGTTTACTATGAGATTAAATATAAAGTACTTAAGTATTATTACTTTTGGAATAATTATTTTTTTATTAGGTTCCTTTGGTTTTCCCGGGCTGAGTTATTCTTCTGGCTCTGCCTTATTACGCGTCATGCATGCATCACCAGACGCTCCACCTGTTGATGTTCTTCTTGACGGACATGTTGTCCTGAGTAACGTACCCTATAAGGGTGCCTCTGGGTTTCTTGAAATCGCAGATGGTACCCATAATATTAAAGTTAACGCGGCCGGGACCTCGGTTACCGTAATTGATAAGGATATCAATTTAGCCGAAGATTCCCTTACGACGATTATTGCGGTAAATTTTCTTTCTCAAATCGATGCATTAGTCTTACACGACACAGATTCACCTCCCGGTGATGAGCACAAACTGAAAATCCGTGTTATACATGCATCGCCAAGTGCTCCTACTGTAGATGTTTATGTCACTGCGCCGGGGGCAGATCTCTCTGTTCTTGATCCGACGATTAAAGACCTGACCTATTTGAAATGTTTAGGATTTCTAAAAATCCCTGAAGGAAGCTATCAGATTAGAGTTACGCCAACGAACTCAAAAACGGTTGCATATGATTCAGGAACGATTACCTTGAATGGAGGATCGATCCTGACCAGTGTTGCTGTAAACAGTACTGGCGGTAAATCAATTATCAGCATCGTTGCTCTTACAAACGACTCTGATAATCCAAGTTTTGAAATACCGGATAGACAAGCGCAGCTTCGCGTCGTCCATGCTTCGCCAGACGCACCGAATGTGGACGTACTCATTGATAATGCCATAGTTTTATCCAATGTCGCTTTTAAGGAGTATAACCAAGATTACCTGGCTGTAGAGTCGGGAAGCCGAAATATCAAAGTCAATGCCACTGGCACAGCAACTTCCGTCATCGATGCGAACGCAGAACTTGCGGGAGGTACTGATTATACGGTTTTAGCAGTTGGTTTTCTTGCTGATATCGAGCCGTTGATTTTAATCGATGACAACACTAAGCCTGCTAGTGGACTAACAAAGGTAAGGGTCGTCCATGCCTCACCAGATGCACCGAACGTAGATGTACTCGTCGATGACAAGGTCGTTCTGACTAATGTTGCCTTTAAGGAATTTTCCAGTTACCTCGCGGTTGATGCCGGGCCACGGAACATTAAGGTAAACGTAACCGGAACATCGATCTCTGTCATCGATACGACACCTGTATTGGAAGATGGCGGGGTGTATCTTTGTATTGCGTTAAACAAAGTCGATCACATTGAGGTGCTTTTAATCAGGACGAATTAATCTAAAACTGCAACGAGACGTTTGGATTGATGCGAACTCTCGTTGTAGTATTAGTAAATTTGTGCACGGTAAATGTACACGGCCAGATAGAAAATCGATAGGCGGGTTTTCCTGGCCCTGCTGCCCTGCCCTGATAGTGGAAGCGACTTCCATACGCTTGAATAAGCGCCGGGATTGCGCTTCCACTATCAGGGCAGGTCCCTGTGCCAGCCCTTGCCCCGCCATATTCAGCCCACTGAAACCGAGATAGAATCCCCCCTGCAGGACCGGATCTCTTCCCATGTAAACCCTTTGCCGACATATTGGGTATAAAAGGCATAGTCAGCACTAAAGGTAACATCCTTTACCAAAGGATAATCTTCAGTATAAGCAAAACCATAAGCCACGATACTAAAAGTCACCATAACCAAGCAGAGTAAAATAATTTTTTCCATCTTTCCTTGGCACCTTCTGGCAGTCTTTTTGGTTTATGGCTGAAAGTTATATCGATGATACTTCAGTTTATCATTGGTGCTTTTTTTTGGCACACGTCGAGTTCCTGGCATAAGCGGCGAAGGCGAATGGCCCAATACTATGTCGGTTATACCTTTTTGGGCAGGTCTTTAATAGCTGGTGCATGAATAACCTTGCCATCATAGTCAAACCTGGCACCGTGGCAGGGGCAATCCCAGGTTTTCTCTGCGCTGTTCCAACTCAATACGCAGCCCAAGTGGGAACAGTTTGCCGAAAATGCATGGACCGTCCCCTGATCATCTTTGTAAGCGGCGACCCTTGCTGCATCTACCTGGATGATTGCACCTTCCCCTTCAGCAAGATCTGCGAAGGATTTTTTCAGGGGAGAGTGCAGCAGGTGCCCGCAGGTGAATGCTTCGGCGACATTGAGATTCTGGCTAACGAACGTTTTGGCCCCGGCCAGATGAGGAAGGCGACACGGATCAAAAAGGGCAGCCCACGGATTGGGTCGTCCTAAAATCAGGTCAGAGAGGATCATGCCCGCTGCCGTGCCGTTGGTCATTCCCCAGCCGCCAAAACCCGTGGCAACATATAGTTGCCTGGAGAGCAGGGTAAACGGGCCAATAAAAGGTACACGGTCTATGGACACATTATCCTGCGTTGACCAGTGATAATCAATGGACTCCACCTCAAAACGCTTGCGAGCATACTGCTCGATCCGCCGATAATACTCCCTGGTATCTTCGCCCTGCCCGGTTTTATGATGTTCGCCGCCTACCAAAAGAAATTTTTCCCCTGATTCCATGATATGAGAGCGAATAGTACGATGATGTGGCTCATCAGGAGTGATATACATCCCGTCAGGAACCTGATTTCCTCTGGTATGCATGGCCATTAAGTATGAGCGCCTTGGATACATTCTGGCAAAAAATAATCCGCGATTGAGAAAGGGGAAGTGGGTGGCCACGATGACACTCCTGGCATTGACCTCGCCCTGTTGAGTCTTGATGCGGTATGAGTGCGGGGTCCGGTCAAGGCCGACCGCCTTGGTCGCTTCAAAAATATGGCTGCCATCACCAGGTATCAGTGCAGCCAGACTCAGCAGGTACTTTCGGGGATGGAATTGTGCCTGATTGCCGAAGCAGACTGCGCCCTTGATTGGAAAGGGCAAAGGCACAGTATCCGCATATGCTGCACTCAGGCCAAGCTTTTTGGCAGCATTCACCTCGGCCTCAATTTTGTCCAGGTTTTTCTCATCCTCCGTGTAAGTGCAGGCGAACGTGCGGCTAAAGTCACACGATATGCCTTTTTCTTTGATGAAGGACGCTATACGCTCAATCGCTGCCTGGTTGGCATCTGCATAGAGGTGCGCTCGTTCTTTACCAAAGTTTGAGATCAGGTAATCGTAAATAAGCGTGTGAGCTAAAGTGATCTTAGCTGTGGTGTGGCCGCTGACTCCACCGGCTACACGACCTGCTTCGATAACTGCAACTTTTACACCTGCCTGCTTTAACAGCACTGCCGCAGTCAGCCCGGCTATCCCCGCTCCAAGAATGGCCACATCTGCCGATATACTCCTCTGCAAGGGGGGGTAGCTGGCCTCCTGGGTGGTACCTATCCAAAGAGATTGCGATTTACCTGGCAAAAGCTGCCAGTTGAGATCTTTCTTATCATCTTGATTGAGATCTTTCTTATCATCTCGACCACAATCCATTTTGGTTCCTTCCCCTTAAGAGCCCCAATTTCAGATATTGGACAAGGCTCCGGATGATAATCTATAGCTATCTATAGACTGGGTTTTCTTACCCTGCTCCCCTTTCAAAAGCTGCTTACTTTGGGAAGATCGGCATTAACAGGAAATCTCGCTCATAATTAAGGAAATCTCACTCATATTAAGGAAGAACTCTGCATTATGCAAGCAAAATAACCGGACGATTCACTATTATACGGTAAGCGGCGTAAAACTAACCATTATTGGCCATTGAAAACTTTTTGAGAATTGAAGACTTTTTAGACAGGATAACAGGATTAGATTGAATGGCACTTACATAAGCCAAGAAGGTAGCTGTTGAGGGGAAGTGAGGACACGAAGAGCACGAAGAGGCACGAAGAGCACGAAGATAAAAAGATAAGTAAGAGAGGGGAAAGAACCCATGTCATAGTTCAAAAGCGTAGCTGTTTTTCTCATTTTGAGATTCTGGCAGGTGTTTTCTAACTCTTAGCTCCTGGCTCATTTGTCAGAATTGGCTCTCTCTCAGGTTCCCCTGGTAAGGTTTAATCTCTTCGTGGTCTTCGTGGTCCTTCGTGCTCTTCGTGTCCTTTCTTCTGTTTTTCTCTCTTGGCTTATGTAAGTGCCATTCGGATTAGATTAGGATAACAGGATTAATAAGATAGCCGTAATATCCAGGGTATGGTTCTCAGCTTTAACCGTAATCGGAAATCATAGTTAACCGTCCCTTTGAAAAAGAACCGTGTAAATCTTTAAGTATTCGTAACTAGTCAGACAGGCCAATGGGGCAAAGGCACAGAGGCACAAAGGAAGAAGAGCAAATAGGCAAAACAACTTTGTACCTGTGTGCCCTTGCCCCTATGAACCTGAGTAGCTACAAGTATTCTATTAATAATTGTCCAACAAGACAGTGGTTAAGTTGTCAGGAATTTTGAGTTCAAAGCCTGTTTGCTTTTAAATATTAGGGTACAATGGGAATGTCCCCTGAGAGATTTTACGAATATTTAAGATTAGACAGGTTACGGTTGGTAGCAAAGTCGAGAGTTGGCGAATAGCATTTAACCACTTTTTATTTCTGGAGGTCTTTGAAATGCTTTCAAGAAAGATAAGCAAGCTATCTTCTGTTTTCATAGCAGTAATGTTTTTATTTTTATCGCTATCATTCTCTTCAGCTTTTGCCCAAGGGGTCTTAGGTATAGCATCACCTTATACAACAGGAGCTTATGCGTATCAGAACCCTCTTGCAATTCCCTATGGAACTACTTACTATACTCCATACCAAACTCCATATCAGACCGCTTACCCGTATCAGACTACTTATCCGTATCAAACGACTTATCCGTATCAGATTACGTATCCATACCAGCAGACTACTTCCCCGTATCAAACCATGTATCCATACCAACCGACTTATCCGTATCAGGTTACGTATCCATACCAGCAGACTACTTCCCCATACCAGATTACTTCCCCGTATCAACCGACTTATCCGTATCAGGCTACGTATCCATACCAGCAAACTACTTCCCCGTATCAAACCATGTATCCGTACCAACCGACTTATCCGTATCAGATTACGTATCCATACCAGCAGACTACTTCCCCGTATCAAACCATGTATCCGTACCAAACGACTTATCCGTATCAGATTACGTATCCATACCAGCAGACTACTTCCCCATACCAGATTATGTATCCGTACCAGCCTACTTACACAAGTCCTTCTTTGAGTGCCCCCCAATATACTGATTCACCGATAGATCAAACCGCCGATGGTAAAGTGGTGAAAATCAGCTTAGGGAAAACATTAGGTATCACCCTGCCCTCAAACATGACGACTGGTTATCAGTGGGAGCTTGACTTTGAGTCGCTGAACAGCAGCATAGTCAGTAAGCAAAGTTCTCAATATTTATTGCCTGCCAGCACAGCGCTGGGAGCCAGTGGATCCGAGCAGTGGATCTTTAGTGCCGTAAGTAGAGGTACTACCACTATTAAACTAGAGTATAAACGCTATTGGGAAACTACAGTAGGCGACACTTTCGAAGTTCAGGTCATTGTTGAATAAAGTCAGTGGGTAACTAATATATCGCGGCGGATACATCGCGGCGGAAGTCTATCGCCAGGGTTCCGCCCTTTTGAGTAGGGATAACCCGGAGAGAGCCTAAGAGAGATAGCCAAACTTGCTCAGAAGAGCCTAACCTATTTGGATAGGCGCGCTCCGTCGCGTCCATTAGTGACCGGGAAACCCTAGGTATTGGGATGCGGTAGAGCGCAGACGCGACAAAGTGCATCCCTACACGTTTTCTCCTTATCCCCTCGATAGTGGATGTTGGGTGGGATGGGGGATGGCTTAATCTACGGCAAGCATGACACTGCTTGATTTTATAATAGCATAAACCTCTTTACCCTCCTGAAGTTCCAGGTTATCTGCGGATACCTTGGTAATGACGGATATAACCTTATTGCCTCCTGGCAATTCAATCGTAATTTCTGAATTAACCATACCGTGAACAATTTGAGTTATCTTGCCTTTTAAGACGTTCCGGGCACTTATTTTCATTCCCCTTAACTCCTCCTGACTAATTTCAGGTTGTATGCTGTATAATGTAAGCACATAATTTTCCACCATACGCGTTAATACGAGTACCTTGCGATGATTCAGGAATCATGGGTCATAATACGGAATACGGAATACGGAACCCATAACATCAAAATAGAGAATAGAGAAAAAGCAATCCTCTCTCCTGGCTTCTGGCCCCTGATTTTTTTCAGCCGGTTAACCAATGACTTTTTGGGGATTGAGGATAAAAAAGGTGCTAAAAGAGAACCACAAAAAATCATACCATGCTGGAAAGGGAACCTTCTCAGCTACCATGAGTCCACGGATACCAAGGGTAAGAAGGGCCATTGGCAGGAGAACCTTGAGATCAGGGCTTCCAGCTTTTTTCAACCGCTCATTGACTGTCCTGGAGAGTTCCGAGATTCTTCTGACCGTGGCTGAATCGGTTAGATTGGCTGAGGTACTGGGTGAACTAGATAAACTGGCTGAACTGGGTGAGATACTGGGTGAAATGGGTGAGATCAGGCAGTATTTGAGCTCTTCAAAGTTAGTCTCAGGGAAAAGACTGCTGAACGATTTCCAAAGGGAGAATAGGGGACCTGGGAGAGTTATCTCCTCTGGGTTGTAGAGCAGCAAGATACTGCCGGTAACCGGATTTATCTCAATCCGCTGAATTGCCGTGGAGGTAGAGAGGCGATCCCTGATCTCCGCCTCAAAAGCTGGATTCTGCTTTATCTTAGGCACCTTGAACCGCACCCTGCCAGGAATAGCATGAACAACCTTCATCCCCTCATTGTTCATCGTTCTCGATCTTCCTTTCCGAGTCTTTTTCCTTTTTTCTCTGCTTCTCTCTTACTTCTCTCTTAGTAATCATTCAGCTCCCTCACCACAGCCCTCTCCCCCAGGGAAGAGGGAGTCGAAATGACAAGCCCTACCAGCCGGGGAGTGAACGATTACCTCTCTTACTTCTCTCTTACTTCTACTTTCGTTTTCCCATAGCGTTTGCCTACTTCAGCGTTTGCCAACTTCAGAGTGCTCCTACTCCACTCCCACTGTCTGAGCGACTGGAGAGACGACTGTTTGTTCCGCTGGTTGTTGCACAGCAGCGGGAGCGACTGCCTGTTCTGCCTTGACTTCGGCCACGAGATCACAAAACTGCTCTCTGGCCTCGGCAGTTACCTCTTTGATCCTGTCACCGAGGGCGATTCCGCCCTTAATCGCCGATTTGGCCAGCGGGCGAAGTGCAGCCCCCAGCGCGGGCAGGATAACGGGGGCCGCCAGGGTAACGCCTACACCGACCATAATACCTGGGATCCATCCTTTGGACATATCCTTCAGTACTGCCATGTTAAGCACCTCCCTCTGAGTTCGGATTACTCATGAATCCGGTGACCACATAATCCTGTCCCGTGGCCAATTGACAACTTGTCAGAAAATTAAAATTCAGTACTTTAAATTATTCGATCTACCATAGCAGAATTAATAAAAAAAATCAAATAAAAATTTAGTCATAATTTTATAATATATAAAACAATATGATATAATGGCCCGGTGCGGTCCATATAATCTCAGTACTGCTCCATAGGTACTATGATAATCGTATGTGTTGATATCATAAGATGGAGCAAAGGGTTACGCTGTTTCCTTTCCCTGATCCTCTCTTCGACCTCTTTCTTTCTATGGGCTTACTCTCCAAAAACTTTTTTCGCTTTTCTATGGAAGGGCTCGCCAGAATAGCATTTACCGGCAATTTCCCCGGTTACTTTAATAATTTCCGGTCAGGGCATGGAAGTTGCTCATATAAATGATAGATCGCGATCATAATTGTTTGATTTATTTTGATTTATTCACGTTGGGATAGGTGTCGAAGTGTTTAGTTACCCTTATGGGTTACATCTGGTGACCTTCATCCCTTTTTTTATGGTTATGAAAGTACAAAAAAGCGGCCTTAGAATGCCGTAAGATGGCATTGAATGGCGTAGGATGGCAATGAAAGACAAATTTTTAACAGAGCATTATTTTTATCGTATGATAATCGTCTACTCAAAGGTCTTGAGGGGGCCACCGGCACCTTAACCCTATTCTGCTGGTATTCATATTCTGCTGATATCAAATTGTATCGTATCGTGTGATCCTTACCCTATTCTGCTGCTATCCCCTTGTATCGTATCGTGCGATCCCTTTTTCTGGCCCCCATTTTCTTTCGCCGAGCAGCCTCAAACAGCATGGGAAGACTATAATCTTTTGAACTCTTGAACCTAAAAAGGTGAGATAGCCATGATTAAACGAAAAGGAAGCTGGTTAAGTTTAATTTTATTAACTTTTGGTCTTATGTTACTGGTAGCTTTACCGAGTTGGGGGGATGATGATATTTGCGACTTATGCGATGAATCCAGCGTGAGGATGGGATTCGGAAGCAGCGCCGATTCACATGAGAGATGGTACGATCTAAGCTCTGTTTTCAGGCTTGGTAATCAGATCATGGTGAGTACCGATAACCCATGGGACAAACCTGACAAGCCCGATATTGTCATTTATGCATCCTTTGATTCTCAGCAAAATATCAAGATTCATCCCCAATATGGCACCTGCCCCTGTGAAAATCAGGGATATAGAGCCAAATTATCTATCACCCAGTATCACCTTACTGCTGAAGCCGAGCTCAAGGATCTGGCGGCTAAACTGAAAGCTGAGGGTGTTCCCAGGAAATTGTGGAATGACCTGATGGGGCCATATGTATACAGGATCAATATTCTTGCTCCGGATTACGGCCTCTATGCCACCAGTTTACTCAGCGTAACGAATGCGGCCAATTATGCTATCGGAGAGGCCCGGGTTGATCATTATCGAATGAATGACGTTGAACGGGCAAAGATTTGCAATTATGTGGGCACGGTAAAACGGGATACGGAGACGAAAGGTGCCGACGCTAACCGGCAGCAGCAGCAGTCATTGTTGTCTCCAGCCGGAGTCTACGGGCAAACCTCGCCCCTCATGGCCCTGATTAAGTAGATTCTGAGAAACTACTCAGGTAGTTTAGTCTGTAGGCTGTAGGCTGTTAGGCTGTTAGGCTGTTAGTAATGCAGGCTGTAGTCATATTCTAGGCGAACAGCTCGACCATCTACTCTGTTAGGCTGTTAGGCTAAAAGCCTACAGTCTTTCTACCTACAGCCTAAATGCCTACAGCCTATCTACCTGAGTAGTTACCATTCTGATTTTTATGAGCATGGGCATCCGCGCTGAAAAGAGCTGTCTACAAGGGATAAATCACGACCCTGCGGTATGGCTCGACACCCTTGCTTTTCGTAGAGAGACCATAACGCTCGGCAATTTGGTGTTGCAGACGGCGCACATAATTGCCCTGCGGAGAAAGTTCTACCGGATTCCCGTCCTTAAATAGTTCGGCGATGGCTGCCTCAGCTTCCTGAAGGGCAGCCTCATCCCCATTCTGGTGCCCCCTGCCGAAACCGTAGAGCGATCGCAGAAAATTTTCAATCTGGGTTATGGTATTGTTTTTGACGATGTGAATGGGGAGACCGCGCATCTGGGCATCGCGCAGGCGTTTCGGCTGGCCCCTCTTTGGCGACTTCAGGACCACGAGCATGTCCGCGTCATCAATGGAATCGACCACCCTGACAGGCACCTTGAACTTTTGAATGGCCCGCAGCAGCCGACTTCGGCTCACCTCGAAGGGGAAGATCCGTACGCTCTGTAAGTTCTTTACGCTTCTTTGCATCCGGTAATCGGGCATGCCGGCTGCGGCCAAGGGGATCGGCATGGTGGGTTCTGCCTTTACTGGTGCGGGCCGGATGATCTCGATTTCGCCATCCGGATTACGCACTCTGATCTCCGGCTCGGCAGGTACATCGGCCAGGAACTCATCCACCACCTCGGAGAGGTTATGATGCACGGCCAGCTTGTCCTTTTCCTGAATTTCAATGAGAACATCAAAGGTTGGAGGCGCTTTGCGCTCAAGGACTGTCTTTTGGGTACCGCGACGCCTGGCCTCCTCATCGGAGAGGGTGACCGCATGGATACCCCCGACCAGATCACAGAGGGTAGGATTTTGCAGCAGATTGGCCAGGCTGCTTCCGTGTGCAGTGGCAATGAGCTGCACGCCACGCTCGGCAATGGTCCTGGCAGCCATTGCTTCAGCCTCGGTACTGATCTCATCGATCACGATAACTTCGGGCATGTGATTTTCCACTGCCTCGATCATCACTGCATGTTGCTTATCCGGAGAAGGCACTTGCATGCGCCTGCTGCGGCCAATGCCAGGGTGGGGGATATCGCCATCACCTGCTATCTCGTTAGAGGTATCGACGATAATCACACGCTTACCCAAATCGTCCGCCAGCACCCTGGCCGCCTCTCGCAGAAGCGTGGTCTTGCCTACGCCGGGGCGGCCCAGGAGCAAAATGGAGTCGCCGCGCTCAATCACATCCTGTAGAATGTCCACCGTGCCGAATATGGCACGTCCAACGCGGCAGGTGAGACCAATAATCTTGCCCGTCCGGTTGCGGATCGCCGAGATGCGGTGCAGAGTCCGTTCGATTCCAGCCCGGTTATCCTCTCCAAATTTTCCAACCCCGGATACCACATAGTCAATGTCCTCCAGCGAGATATTGTCGATCGGCAGTTCCTTCATGTGGTCCAGGAACCTCATTTCCGGCGGTCTCCCAAGGTCAAGTACAACCTCAAGGAGAAAGTCCCCATGCTCCTTGGATTCGATTGCCTCCCGAATGCGCGGGGGCATTACGCTGAGCAATAGATCCAGTTCGTCTGTGACACTTACTTGTTTTCCAACCAACCCTTTTAACCTCCATAACGCAGCAGGAGAGAGTATAACCTCATCGGCTTCTGCTTAAGTAAGTTTCCACACGTGCTCTTTTTTGTTTTCCACACGTGCTCAATTCCAACTCCTACACGCGCGCTCTGCTTTGATTTCTACGCGTGCTCTTTTTCGGCTCCTACACGCGCTTTTTTCAGCTCCTACATTCAGCAGTTCTTAACGGATACCTGTCGCTATTTGGTTTCTTAATACACCGTGCATTAACTACGCAGCCAGTGCCGTGGGGGCAGGCCCCTGTGCCTGCCCTTGCCCCGTATGCAGGCGGCCACAGGGGGCCAAGTTGGCCTGGTAATTCCCGCGGCCTGTTCTTAGCTAATGTTTATTTCCTTCGTACAGATAGCCCTGGCCTTCATAGAAGCTACCAGGCATCACAGACTGTGTACATACATTCTATAAGAGTTATTCTTCTTTTTATATATCAAAGGGATAGTGCTCTGTCAAGAGCATACGCAATTGGGAAGCGTTGCCAGATTTTTACGAGTAGTTTTTTTTATTGCTTCTGCTATAGAAGCCCAGAAAAATAAGGTGGCTGAGGAAAATTTTTTAGAGAAGTCCTTCCATAAAGTATGGGAAGATATTATTAATAGGTTGAGAAATTGTTAATCTTGATGTATTCTGGAGGCTGATTGCAGGATGCGGCCATATTATGAGGGGGAGCTCATGCACAATTGGTCACTGGTCACTGGTCACTGACAATTGACAACTGCCAACTAACATTTGGCCCCTGCCCGATGAAGGAGAACCTAAAGAATGTTGAATGAGATCAAAACCAGCTATCTACTCCGTCTGCCAGCCAGCGAGCGGTCCGGACCGGAGGGGGATACGGTTATTACCACCTTTAACGTCGAGAACCTTCTTGACTTGAAAGCTTATCCTCCGGGTGGAGGAGATGAAAGATACATGCCGACGCCTGAGCGGATCGAGATCAAGCTGACCAAGCTGGCCCTGGCCATTCGACTGGAACTCAGGCGGCCTGAGATCATCATCATCCAGGAGGCAGGGAGCTCAGAGATCCTGCAAAACCTTGGAGACCGGGTGAATGCTGCCGTAGGTTCCGCCTACGTGGCGACCTCATTCAAGACAAGCGATAAGCGCGGCCTTGAGGTCGGTTTTTTGTGGGATTCCTCCCGCGTGGAACTGATTGAGGCCTTTCAGCTTTCCGGTCCTGATGTGGAGTCAGCTTTCGGGCATGGCAGCCCCAGCCCGGGTCGGGAGCCGCTCGTGGGCGTCTTCAAGATTAAAGGCAGGCGGTTGACCATCATCGGCAATCATTTTAAGAGTATGCTCGGAGATGACCCTCTGCCCGGCCCAAATGGCCTGGCAATCAGTGTCACTGAGGCCCAGCGTAAAGCACAGGCCAGAGTAGTTCGCAGCTTTGTGAACTCCATTTTGGGTAATGATCCTGAAGCCCTGATCATGATCGCCGGGGATCTCAATGATGGTCAGTTTGAAAACTCGAGTGGGAACGCCGATTGCCCTGTAGCCATCCTCGAAGGCGGATCAGGAGATGTACCGCTCACCAATCTGATAACCATGAGGGAGAAGAAAGAGGATACTTTTACCTTTATCTACGATGTCCGCGCTCAGATGCTCGACCATATGCTGGTCAGCCCGGCACTTCTGAAGCTTTTCGCGGCAGTAGATATCCTTCACTTCAATGCCGGATTCGCCTATGAGTTCAGCGAAGATGCAAGCACTACACGCCGCGCCTCAGATCACGACCCCCTGGAGGGGCGGTTCAACTTCAGAGAAAACCAATAGGAAAAAGAAAACCAATAAGAACAGGGGGCAGATCATCTTCGAAAATTCATTTAATCTGCCCCCTTTTTTTACCTATTCATCTAAACAGGAATAGTGCCCTAAATACCTTTTAAATATACAGTGAGCATCAGCCGGAGTGACATAACCATCCTTATTCGCATCAGCACAACGAGGACAGGTACCAACATTGAGGTAACATTGAAAAACCAGCAGGGCATCAGCAGGAGTAATAATTCCATCTCCATCGCCCCATTGGCCGTCCTGACAAGTTTCTACTCCTGATCCAGGATCGCCGGCACCAGTACCTGCACCACTACCTGCACCAGAACCTGCACCGGCACTACCACCCACACCGGCATCAGCATCAGCACCGAGTGAATCCAATTCCTCTTGAGTAAAAAGAGTTTTCCCCTCTTCTCCAATTTGAATTACCGTATTATTCAGGTTGACTATTACTTCTTTCCCTTGGGACAGATATTGATTTATCCCTCTGAACCTTCGACTTAACTGAAAATAGGCTTCGCTGAATACCTGTACATTGATAATATTCTGGCCCTCGGTATATTCACTGTCTACCCATGTATTATCCTTATTATAAAATACCTTTTGACCAATCTGGTTAATTCCTGTTATTTCCTGCTCATTACCGGAAGCATCAAAGTAACTGTTTGTCGGCGTCAGAGTTTGAGATTGCATAGCGGCTGCATTTTGTGATTGACTTACGGCCCACCCCCCCATTGTTGCACCATAGGCAGAGCCCATATTTGCTTTTGTGGAAGCAATGGCCTCCCTCTCTGACATATTCATACCTTCGTCTACTAAAAATGAGGTATACTCAGTCATAATACCGTATTTTTTACTTAATTTAACAATTTCTTCAACAACTTTATCATCTTCTCCTTCTAATCTTATTACATCCAATAAATAGCCTATTTTTCGAGAGGCCCAAAGAAGAGGAATAAAATCATTCTCTTTATTTTCCACCTGAAAATTCGCTTCATAAAGGAATTCTTTTGTCTGCCCATTTGCGGTACCTGATAATTTTATGGTTGTCATACCTCCATTTTTATATCTGCCTAAAATAATAAGCTGAGACCCTTTGAACAAATCAGGCAGTTGAATTGGGTAGACATCATAGACTTCCAGGGAACCAAAATCGAGGTTAAGGTCGGTCAAGATCGGGCTTTGGACCTTTGAATAGAAGTTTGATACCTTCTCCTCTATGTTCTCGCTAGGCCGCACATATTCTGAAAGGCCACGATTTTCCTTTGACAGCTTATCAAGGAAATGAATATCGACATCATAACCTACTCCGAACACAAAAACCCGTGTATCGCTTTTGTTAGCTGAATTTATATTTTGTAAAATCCGATCAGTGACTGTTACCCCGCTTGTAGGGAGGCCATCGGTAAGAAAGATAATCATATTAGGCCCCTCTTCCTTCGATAACTGGTCCAGACCCGTAATTACCGCTTTATTGATATCAGTGCTCCCTGTGGCGATTAAAGCAGACACTTTCCGTGTGGCAGTCTGGATATTATCAGAATTTGCAGCCATCAGTTCTTTACTGAGGGGGGTTATCACCGAGCTAAAGCTGATCACATTGAAACGATCTTCCGGGTGAAGGCTATTCAAGCAAAAAACCAATGAGTCCCTTGCCTGCTTGATCTTTTCTCCACTCATACTGCCTGAAGTATCCAGGATAAAGATGATATTCTTACTTACTACACCTTCGCTGGGGATCTCTACGGCAGGGGCCAGCATTCCCAGAAAAAAGCCGTCATCCAGGGAATTTTTATTGGTTAGTATATTAAATCCTATATTATCTTCTGAAACCGTATAATATAAAAAGAAATCTTTGTTTGGCTTCACACTTTTTTCTTCGTAACGCACTGTAGCGTGATGGTTATCAATACGGTTGATTTTAATTTCATTAGTCGGAGAATAGATAGATTTAATCTCTTCACTTGAGGTTAAATTCACATCTATTGATACGGATTGTAAAGGACTTTTAGAATATTTTTCCGTATTGAGAGGATAGTCATAACAAATAATCGAATCTTTCTTCTCCAGAACCTGAGCATAGTCTATAGTAACATGTTTTTTCCCTCTACCCGGAATAGGATAAATGCTTGCCTTATAAAGAGAACGCCCTGCATATTCCAGAAGTGCGGGGTCTTTCTGCTTTTTGACAATATCTTCGTAAATTGATCGAGCTTCATCTTTATCCAAAAGAGTAGCGCTTACCATCTCTCCATCAACGTTCATGGCAAAATTGGAGATTACCGCCCCCTCTGGCACAGGGAAAACATAGGTTCCCTCAATAGGATAACTAAAAGGATTACTAAAGCTCTGGTCAATATGGGTATAAGCAATTTGATCTTTAATCTCTACTTTAACATTATGATACTCCACATCTACATAAGGCAAGGGAGGCATAGGGATGAACACACCATCTGCACATACAGAACGAGCGAGTAAAAAAACAAAACAAAAAATCAAAATCTGGCTTAACCTTTTCATCTTTTGTTCTCCTCATACAAATTAAGGAAAATAAAACTCCACAATTCAGGTTCATAGGGGCAAAGGCACAAAATTGTTTTGCCTATTTGCTTTTTCTTTCTTTGTGCCTCTGTGCCTTTGCCCCTATGTGCCTGCCTGAAAGATATGTGATATCAATCCCTTCCCAATTATTTCAAGTGCTTTGAGCCTTGAACACACCTCCCTTTTATCACTTCATGGCGTTGGAATGAAGATGAAGACTTTTATAACTTTACGTTTTTAATAGACGACTATTTATTACGTTGATTACGTTGATTATATTTGTTTCATTTATTAATATAATGAAAAGTGCCCGGTCGTGGACACTTTTAATACAATTCTAACACTACTCTTATACCTTTTTAACTTTTGGATAGCATATTAGAAGAGGAAAGAAGTTGAAAGCAAAAGTCAGATATTGAAAGCCAGAAATCAGGAACTGGAAGTTGGAAGCCAGGAGCAGAAGTCAGAAGTAAAAAGTAAAAATACGAAGCAGGTATTAGGTATGACGAGGTATAACCATGAAAGTCTCTTCATCGTATTTTCATTCGATTAACGGTCGGCTGCGAATTAAAATCGCTCAAGTGAAAGGCTCTCCGGCCAGGGCATTGGAACTTGAGAGCCATCTTTTGGGTATCGATGGGATCAGGTATATTAAGGCGAATCCGACCACGGGAAATGTCCTGGCTCTGTACGACCATAACCGGATCGGACAGGCTCAACTCATTGATGCCTTGCAGACTTCAGGCTATCTAACAGAAAACGGAAATATCGAGAAAATGACCGGAATTGCCATCCCTGACCACCAGAAACTGCATGAGGAACTGGTCAAAAGACTGCTTGCGCATTTGGCCCAAGTCATGGTAAAGGCCGCCTTTCAGTGCCTGATCAGCGCCTTAATCTGAGATGTGCCGGGGGTAACTTTTAGATTGTCAGCAGTCTGTCGGAGTGATGAAACTTAAATACAAATGAAATCACAGAGACACAGAGGCACTGATGAACCCACAGAGACACAGAGGTTATCGTGCCGTATTATTCTCCGTGTCTCTGTGCCTCTGTGCCTCTGTGGTATCTTTTTTCTTCTCCGACAGGCTGCTGTCATTAACATGGGAGATGATAGCGTAATGACAAGCTTCTACAGGCTCGAATACCTGTGTAGCGTGCGTTGCGCAGTCAGCATCCACCTTCCCGCATCCCGCAACCCGTACCCTCCAAGCATATAAGTTACGGCAGAAATCAGTCTATACGTCGTGAATTCACCGCGAGATAACCGAAAAAAAGTTAGATTTTCCCAAAGAATCGATAGCAAGGTGATGCATACAAAAACTATAAAATTGGAAATTGGGAGTGCGGACATATCAGCAACATTTCTGCCTTCATTGTATCAGTATAACGGCGATCTGAGGCTGAAAGTAAAATGGTAAATTCATAAATTTCAAACTACCCTGCACGAGGGAAGCATGCGCATTACCATATTGACGGTTGGCTCACAAGGCGACGTACAACCTTACATAGCCCTGGGGATAGGGATGCAAGATGCAGGGCATGATGTGTATATAGCCACACAGCCAGTGTATCACGCCCTGATCAGGAGCCATGGATTGACCCCCGTATCAGTGGGGAGCGATCCCCGCGAGGTGTTTGCAGGGGAGGAGGGACAGGCCCGTCTGGAATCCATACGTGATCCGATTCGATTCATGAACCGATTTGCCCGCGCCTTTTGCCCATTTATCCATTCGTTGCGGCTGCGCATGGAGCGTCTTCTGGCTGATTCCTGGATAGCCTGTCAGGGGACGGAAGCAATCATCTGCTCTCCGACTGCAAAGGCAGGATATCATATTGCCGAGAAATTGGGCGTACCATGCTTTATGGCACCGCTCCAGCCCCAGAGCCGCACCCGTGCCTTCCCCAGTTTATTAGTACCGGCCGGGCTCCGTCTGGGAGGTACGTTTAACCGGCTGACTCACATTCTTTTCGAGCAGTTCTTCTGGCAACTCTTCCGGCAGCAATTCAACCAGTGGCGAGAGGAGACGTTAGGTCTTTCGCCGCTCACCCGTATCAGTCCCTATAGCCGCCAAAAAAATAAGTGGCAATTGCAACAGCAGTCGCCATTAAAACGGCAATTGCCATTTCTCTATGGATACAGCCCATTTGTAGTCCCCAAGCCGTCGGATTGGCCAGATTGGCTGTGCGTTACCGGCTATTGGTTTTTGTCATCCCCGCCTGATTGGCAGCCTCCAGCCGACCTTATTGATTTTCTGGCCGAAGGCCCGCCGCCGGTGTATATTGGCTTTGGCAGCGTAATCGATAAAAACTCAAAAAAAGTGACGGAAATGGCTATGGAAGCGCTGATCCGTACAGGGCAACGGGGAATACTGCAGGCGGGTTGGACGGGCCTTGGCGAGGCGGATCTGCCGGATGACGTAATCAGGATCGAAGCAAGCCCGCATGATTGGCTTTTTCCGCAAATGGCGGCTGTAGTGCATCATGGCGGCGCAGGCACCGTAGCCGCTGGCCTGCGCGCCGGAGTCCCTTCGATTATTACACCAGCCATGGCTGATCAGCCCTTTTGGGGGCAGCGAGTCGCTGCATTGGGTGTGGGGCCGCATCCTATACCCTATCGGCATCTGTCGGTAGAGCGGCTGGCTGCTGCTATCCGCATCGCAACCAGCGACAGAAGGATACAGGAGCGTGCTGCTGCTCTGGGGCAGAGAATTCGGGCTGAAGAGGGCGTAGCCAAGGCGGTCGAGGTGTTTCACCATCATCTAAGGACCTGAATTCACTGCCCCCATAATTCACTCCCCATCTTCTTCTATGGGGAGTATCTTATTTCGACATGCTCAAGTTACTAACCTGCCATCTACCTGCTAATCCACTTGACAAGAAAGAGTTCAGCAGGCTATATTTTAATATATAACAATTGTTGATGATATCTAACTATCATACGCACTAATAACCATAAGGTAATGAAGTTTAAGGTGAGGAAGTCAGAGATGAGAAGGTTAGCGATGAAGAAGCACTTAATAATTAGTTTACTCTATCTTTTTGCTTTTGGATGCGGTGGATTAAACAACCACCTGCTGAAGCAGGTGGATTTAGTTTACGACTGAAAGTCGGTCGTTCCGGCTGAAGCCGGTATCAGTCCGATACTTTGAAACTGTTCCTCTGGAGGTATTTTTTTTACCATT
>Ga0307378_10004072_pt1 | contig 21079 bp, 18 predicted proteins | sample UN1MG_FD_202238 | JGI IMG/M metagenome (GOLD analysis project Ga0307378, IMG submission 202238) | Soil microbial communities from Risofladan, Vaasa, Finland - UN-1 | ecosystem: Environmental > Terrestrial > Soil > Coastal area > Acid sulfate soil | place: Finland: Risofladan, Vaasa | collected... | reverse complement strand
GCAGGCCTCCTTGGTAAAATGTTTATCTTGGAAGACAAACGTATATCCTTGGAGATACTGGATGTCCATTCTATTTGAAATCACACATTATTACTTATTTCCCAATCAACTAAATTGGAGATGATCCAAAAATAAGAACTTAGGTGTTTCACCCCAATTGGAGTATTGGAAAAATGGAATACTGGAATGATGGCCCGCCCTCCCGTCCCGAGACCGGGACGGGATCGGGAGGCGCGACTTTCACGGGATAAGCTCCTATAGCTGTAATGTTATTGAGGCATCGCCCGTTGAACTCCGCCGTGCAAACCAGTTCTGGGCCAGGGGTTCAATCAAATGACTATTGAATATTGACTATTGACAAGTGTGAATTTCCAACATCAATATTCAATTTTTATTATCCAATATTCCATTATTCCATAAATCCGTTATTCCATGTGTCTTGTGTAAATCGACTGCTACTAAAAACCTATGACTTGGATGAATTGTAGAAAGTCCGATATAAAAATCATGAATCCTCTTGCATCCATAGAAATAGGAACAAATTCTATTAGGATGTTAATTGCTGAAAAAGGCATATCGGAGAATACCTTAAAACCTATTTTGAGAAAGCGAGTCATCACAAGACTTGGCAAAAATTTCAGCAAGAAAGAAGCTAGAATAATTGAGCCTGAGCCTATGTCCAGAAGCATCTCTGTGCTGAGGGATTTTTTTGATATTGCACGTCAATTTGATATCCCATCTCCTATTGTAGTAGCAACAGGGGTAGTAAGAGAGGCACGCAACCGAAATAACTTTATTGCCTTGATTGATAAAAAATTAGGGCATAATGTAAAGGTCATTACAGGGGAAGAGGAATCTGATCTGACTTGCAGAGGAGTTTTATCTTCACTGGACCGCAGGAGAGAGCCTCTGGTTATTTTTGATTGTGGTGGTGGAAGCACCGAATTTATCTGGACCAATAATAAAAAATTGGAAACCATATCAATAAATCTTGGCGCAGTTATTTTAACAGACGATTATTTAAGTTCCGATCCCCCTAGTGATGAAGAAATATATCGACTTGTCAAATATATTGAGAATAAATTTAAAGTAAAGCTTCAATATATTAAAGAGTTATGTAAAGGAGCGTTCTCTCTTGTAGGAACCGGTGGAACCATAATTAGCTTGGCCGCAATGATACATGGTATTAGAGAAACAGAGTTTAATGAAAAATTAAATGGCCTTGTAATTAAAAGAAAGGATATTGAACTTCTATTCACCAAAATGAAAAAGATTCCAGAAGCAAAAAGGCTAAACCTTACAGGCCTAGAACCTGGAAGAGAGGATATTGTCTTAGCTGGCACTATAATTGTAACGAAAATTATGGATTATTTTGAAAAAGATGAGATAATAATATGTTATTCTGATTTATTAGAGGGCATACTTTTACAATATATGGGAGGAAAAAAGAATGGATGATCAATTAATGAGGGAAGGGCTGACCTTTAATGATCTTGTTTTATTACCTGGGGAATCTAGAGTATTGCCGAAAGATATAGATGTTAAAACAGAGCTCTCTCGAAATATTTCCATTAATATACCTATTGTCAGTGCAGCAATGGACACAGTTACCGAATCAGAAACCGCCATAGCATTGGCCAGGCAGGGTGGTTTAGGGTTCATACATAAAAACATGACTATAGAAAAGCAGGCCTTAGAGGTTGAGAAGGTTAAGAAATCAGAAAGTGGTATGATTATTGACCCTATTACTATTGACCCGGAGCAGAAAATTTCAGAGGTACTGACCATTATGGAAAAATACAAAATTTCCGGGGTACCTGTTGTGAAAAAGGGAAATTTAATGGGGATAATAACCAACAGGGATCTAAGATTTGAAACAAATCTGGATAAGAAAGTCGAAGATGTAATGACCAAGGATAATCTTGCCACAGCACCAGTTGGAACAACCTTAGAAGAATCAAAAAGCATCTTGCATGAAAGAAGGATAGAAAAGCTGTTAGTTGTTGACGATGCAGGAAAATTGAAGGGGCTCATAACAATAAAGGATATTGAAAAGATAAAAAAATACCCTCATTCATGCAAGGATCATCTTGGTAGACTACGGGTTGGTGCAGCTGTTGGTGTTGGACCAGAAAGAGATGAGAGAATTGATAGGTTAATAAATGTAAATGTAGATGTTATTGTTATTGATTCTGCGCATGGACATTCTAGAGGTGTAATTGAAGCAGTAAAAGAGACCAAAAGGAATTTTCCAGACCTGGAGCTAATAGCCGGCAATGTCGCTACATCCGAGGGCACGAGGGCTCTTATCGACGCTGGTGTTGATGCGGTAAAAGTTGGTATAGGTCCAGGCTCAATATGCACAACAAGAATAATTGCTGGTGTTGGTGTACCACAAATGACAGCTATTATGGAGTGCGCTCAAGAAGCATCGAAAAAAAATATTCCAATTATCGCTGATGGTGGTATGAGATTTTCTGGTGATATTACCAAGGCAATAGCTGGAGGAGCATTATCAGTCATGATTGGAAATCTCCTTGCCGGCACAGAAGAGAGCCCAGGAGAGACTGTGCTTTTTCAAGGGAGAACATATAAGGTATATAGAGGTATGGGTTCTGTAGAGGCTATGAGAGAGGGGAGTGTAGATCGCTATTTTCAGAAAATAACAGAAGGAGAAACAAAGTTGGTACCAGAGGGCATAGTTGGAAGAGTCCCTTATCGAGGACCTTTAGCAGATACTACCTACCAGCTTATAGGAGGCCTAAGGGCAGGTATGGGTTATGTTGGTGCGTGCGATATTAAGGAGTTACAGGCCAAGGCAAAATTTTTAAAGATCACAGCCGCAGGTCTAAAGGAGGGGCATGTGCATGACGTGATTATAACCAAAGAAGCATCCAACTACCAACTTGAATAGAGATTAGATAGTGTCCAAAGACCATGCTTACAGAAAAGGGGTGTATCCCAAGGACTTGATCTCATTCAGGGTTTTGATCAAAGAAACTGATCTCATGGTCAGTTCCTCCAAGGATCTTAGGAAACAGACCAGGGACAGTGTATATCACTATCGAAGGCAACTGGAAGACTATATAAAGTCAAAACCAGATTTTCTCTCTACTCTGCTCCCTTATCCTAAAGATCCTTTTGCCCCTGAGATAATAAGGGAGATGATTTCAGCTACGAGAATCTTTGATGTAGGTCCAATGGCAGCAGTAGCAGGTACAATAGCTCAGCTTGTTGGCAGAGACCTTCTACAATATACTGAGGAACTTATTGTTGAAAATGGTGGAGATATCTTTCTGAAAACCGAAAGACCTGTTACAGTTTCCATCTTTGCTGGAAGCTCAAAGTTAAGCGATAAGCTCGGTATTGTGATACATCCAGAGCAGATGCCAGCGGGCATCTGTACCTCCTCAGCTACTGTGGGACATTCCCTTAGCCTTGGAAGTGCTGATTCAGTCTGCATTATATCCAGCAAAGCATCAATCGCGGACGCAGCAGCAACAGCACTTGGAAACAGAATAACCAATCAATTTAAGCTTAAAAGAGAAATTGAATCAATGAGAGAATCCAAAGATATTAAAGGTGGCGTGGTAATCATTGGCAAAACAATGGCAAGCTGGGGAGAGATCGAATTGACAAAGATACATTAGTATTACAGAAACTGGCGTATTCATTGCCCTTCCTGTATGTTCGCATAACCAAGCATTCGGTATCCAACAACCAACAACCTTAAACACTTCTTATGAAAAATATTGTAAATTTTCTTTTTGAAATAGGTATATTAAAAAAAACCCCACGGTCTGGTTACCAATTTTTGGGCACAGGCAATGAGTCAGTTGCTGAGCATTCTTTTAGAGTTGCCGTGATAGCGTACCTCCTCGCAAAAAATGAGCCAAAAGCAGATATGCAGAAAGTAGTCCTCATGAGCCTTTTTCACGATTTTCATGAAGCCAGAACAGGCGATCACAACTATGTTAACAAAAGATATGTAACTGTGAATGAGAATAAGGCTGTGAATGATTTGGCCCGAAAACTTTCTTTTGGCCAAGAAATTGTATCCTTAATCGATGAATTTAATTCCAAGGAAACTCTCGAGGCACAATTATCTCAGGATGCTGATCAACTTGATTTTATCCTCGAACTAAAAAGGCAACAGGACTTAGGAAATATATCTGCTGCTGAATGGCTAAAATATTCAGCCAAGCGCCTTATTACTGATTTTGCTAAAACACTGGCTGATGAAATTGTTACCACAGATAGCAGTGATTGGTGGTTTAAAAAGAAGGAAGAGTTATGGGTCAATGGACCGAATGAACATACATAGCTATTACTTGTTAAAGGGAAAACGGATTATCCCTATCACATTTTTTTTATCAATAATAATCCATATAGGCATAATTATAGCCTTTCAGGGTATTTTCCCTTTTAGTGAGCGCAGAACCTATAAGGTAGACTTGATACGCCCTCCTATCAAAGAGATTAAGAAAAGCAGTAAAGAAAGCGATCCTGCTATTAGTCAAATTCATAGTGAATTGCCTGTGGAAACCAAAGAGGCAACAATTTCCTTAAACACCAAGGATCCAACCTATCATCCATATACAAAGGTAATAAAGGAAAAAATATTTAGTTACTGGATATATCCATTATCGGCCCAACAGAATTTTATTCAGGGCAATCTTCTCATAGTGTTTAGGTTGGGCAGAAATGGTAGCCTCATTGATTGTAACATAGAAAAATCCTCAGGACACAAAATCCTTGATAAACATGCCATTAAAGCTATAAGGCTCGCAAACCCCTTTCCTCCGTTTCCTGAAAATATTACGGTTCAATTTCTTAATATACACGCCTCATTTGCTTATCATTTAACATTTGAATAGTAAATTTTACAACCTAATCTCTCCTCATGTACCTGATCGAAAGGCCGTCATTGCCTCCTGAATAAGTTCTTTTTCCTGGCCAAAATATCGGGGTGAAAAATGAAAAGGAGTTAGCTCTTTGACCTTCGCTCTTCGAGCTACAAGGCCAGCCTCTTTTGCTGTCAAATGATACTTTCTTTGTGCCATATCTTTGTCCTTATCTAAAAAGGCTGCCTCAATAAAAAGGGTGCTTGAATCCTGGGCTAAATCAACAGCTTTTGCTATATTTTCAGGGCTTCCGATCATATCGGCAATGTAAGTAATTTTTTGTCCTGGTGAGATCATGGCAATTTTTTCTTTCAGATCACAAAGAGTAAAATATTTTTCCCTTATTCTCTTGTCTTTATCCTTCCAAACTACCTTAAAATTTTGAGCTGAATTGCCTTCTTCATAGACTGCCTTCTTGAACTCTCTCAGCCAGGGACCGACCTCTAGTCCAAGTTCCTTTAGTCCCTCTTTAATTATATTGATAGAAAAATTCTCTTTGAGTGTTAGCCCAATACAGTCTATTTTGTGATCCAGAATTACAGCATTAACTGAAAAGTGTTCCTCGGAAAGTAAATTCCCTGTAAATAGAAGCTCCTGAGGGTCTCCAGTAGGCTTAAACCTATCTCTGCTATCATATCTTTGCTTAAGTATCTTTTCTCTTTTTATCTCTGTCACATGTATAGAAAGAGTGTTTTCGTAGTTCTCTATAAGGTTCCAGGTGTATGAGCTGAGTTTAGCTTCCACTTTTTGAATAAAATCCGAGGGACCAAATAGATAAATTTCCTTATCTCGTCCAAGGAGAAGTCGAAGAAGGGCATCAAAGCCTATAAAATGATCCATGTGGGTATGTGTAACAAAAACATGGCTAATCTTTAAAAGATCTCTGGCAGACAGTTTTGATAAATCTCCTAAGTCGAACAGCAAAGCCCTCTTTTCAAAAAGGAATGGGATAAAAAGACCGGGATCTGAAAAAGAGTCATTTATCAATTTTGGATGAAAAGATGGTTTCATAGTTATTTTTCCTTGAAGAAAGGTTGCACATCTGTTAATTACTTTCAATCAAAAAAATAAAACTCTACAGGTTTTTAAACTATGGCAAAAAAGAAGACAACCAGAAAAGAGCTCCTTAAAAAGGACGATGAATTTATTAGCCTTTCCACCAGATTTTTTCAGTACGTTTCTACTCATGGGAAACAAATTCAATACCTGGCTGTAAGTGTAATGATTATTATTGCCATCGTTATTGGCATTAGTCTTTATTTCAAGCATTTAAATAAAAAGTCCCTAGCTGCCTATAACCTGGCCTATACAATTTTGGTGTCAGATTCTTCCTCTTACATAAGTGAAGATACTATTAACAAATCGATCGAGGAACTTGATAGTCTCATAAAAAAATATGGCTGGACAAAGATGGCTACACTGGCCATCCCCCAACTAGCCTACCTAAAATTTGGTCAGGGTAAATATGATGAGGCTATATCACTCTATCAAACGTATCTAAAAAAAGATAAATCTGCTTCTATTTACCATTTAATGACCCATTTTGGCCTCGCTGCTGCATACGAAGCCAAAAGCGAGCATCAATCAGCCATACAACATCTTAAAAAGATAATTGATGACGAAAATAATTTTCTTAAAGAAGAGGCTATGTTTTCTCTTGGTAGGCTCTATGCCCTGAGCGGCCAGCAAGAAAAGTCAAAGGAAACCTTTAAAGACTTTGTAAATCAGTTCAAGGAATCACCTTTGGTTCCGCTGGCAAAGGCAAATTTGGCAAAATAATCTAAAGAAGGAGGAAGTAAATGAAAAAAATATATCTAGCTTTATCGTTGCTGTTGGTTGCACTTCTTTTACCAGCATCATCATCTGCCTTTGAGATTGGAGCCCGAGGCTACTACTGGTTTCCCTCGCTTGATGGGAATGTAAAAGTGGATGAAGCCAGCATCATCGGCACAACAATTGATTTTGAAAAGGACCTCGGAACTGAGGATGAGAATTATCCATCCGTTGAGGTTTTCCTTGGAGGTGGCAGGCATCATCTATCTTTGACATATACAGACATTGACTATTCAGGCAAAAAAACACTCACCGAGCAGATTATTTTTAATGGAGTGATTTATAGTGCCACATCCCTGGTAGAGTCCTCAATTGAATACAGGATGATGGATCTTCACTATCAATATGATTTTTTAAATCTGGAAAATGTGCTGGCCGGATTTTCCTTAGGTGTCGTTTTCCAGATCAAATATTTGGATGGTGAGGTAGGTTTGAAGACCACCACAGGAACTGTTATTGATGAAAAAGCGGACTTCACCCTTCCTATCCCTATGATTGGACTTAATCTGCATATAGGGATGCTCGCCGATGTCCTCGAGGCCAGATTAAGGGGAACTGCTATCGGTTACGCAGGAAATACAATATATGAGCTCATGGCTGATATATCATGGACCCCGCTCCCCTTCCTAGATATTCACGGCGGTTATAAAACCTTTGTCATAGATATAGATGAGGATGATGTCATCTTTGACTATGATATGTCTGGTCCTTTTGTCGCGCTTACTGTAAGTTTTTAGTGCTAATTTTGGGGGCTTTAAAAGCCCCCTTTTCAGCTCAAACCCTTCCTTGAGTCTTATTTCATAAAAATATATGTAAGCGTTTACGGGTCCCCCAATAAAATCGGGATTCAAGACCTTCCCGATAGATGGTAGGCGGGTTTTCGGTGAACCTTGAACCATTAAACCTTTAAATCCCTGAACGGCTAAAAATATCTCAATCCCCCATCTGCATTTTATTGACTTATAAGGTAAATGCGCTTCACTTTAGTGCTTCGATTCGCAAATACTATAACGTATTCTAATGAGTATAATCTTTGTGATTGCTCACTCGGCTCGGCTGAGCTCGTCGCGGGCAGCACTTAGTCCCGAGGGCTTCGACTGAGCTCAGCCGAAGTCTAAATAAATACGTCATCGAATTTATGAATCGAGGGACTTAGTAAAAATTGGCTCTAAGCAGTGTGGCATTTTGGCTTTTCCCTTGACATCCCACCATCCTTTTCACATACTTTTTGTAGATAACAAATAACGGTGTTCTCACTATAATGGAGTCATGAAAAATACTCTCACTTTTATCATGGCCGGTGGGAGAGGCGAAAGGCTCATGCCTCTTACACTGGACAGGGCGAAGCCTGCGGTTCCTTTTGGTGGTATCTACAGGCTTATAGATCTGACCCTGAGTAACTGCATAAATTCACAACTATATAAGATAATTGTTCTCCCTCAATATAAATCCCAGTCTCTAACTGATCACCTGGAAGCTGGTTGGAATATATTTAATCAGAAGCTTGGGCATTTCTTAAAAATTGTTCCACCTCAACAAAGGATCAGCGGAGACTGGTACCAGGGAACTGCTGACTCCATTCGCCAAAACCTCTACCTCATTGAGCAAACAAAACCGCACCATGTCTTGATCCTATCAGGTGATCATATTTACAAGATGGACTACAATCGTTTCTTCAGGTATCACTTAGAGAAAGATGCGGATCTGAGCATTGCTCTCAATGAAGTGGGAAAGGAGATGGCACCTCAGGTGGGTGTTGCCGAAGTAGATGAGGACTACCGCATCCACGGATTCCAGGAAAAACCCAAGGAAAATCCCAAGACCATTCCTGGAATTCCCAACCGAGTGCTTGCATCCATGGGTATCTACCTATTTAAAATAGATACACTCTTGAATGCCTTCAAATCGAATAATAAGGATGATTTTGGTAAAGACATAATTCCCTATTTAATTCCTAAATCGCAGGTGTACGCCTATCCCTTCCAGCAGCAGAATATAATCGAGGATTATGTCTATGATACCCTGGAAAGTGGAGAGCGAAAGCTTAGGTTAGAACCAAGGACCCACGATTCTTCTTACTGGAGAGATGTTGGCACTTTAGATGAATATTGGAACGCCAACATGGATCTAACTGGATTGGATCCTTCTTTTAACCTCTACGGTAAAAACTGGCCTATCCACACCTATCAGATACCAGCTCCACCTGCAAAATTCGTCTTTAGCAATGAAAGGCCTGAAGGCTTTCGAGTAGGTAAGGCCCTGGATTCAATTGTGGCCCCAGGCTCCATAATAAGTGGAATTGTCAGGAATTCAGTCATCTCTTATTATGTGATTATCCAGAGCTGGGCAACCGTTGAGGAATCAGTAATCATGGATGATGTGGTAGTTGGACGCCACTGTAAGATCAAGAAGGCTATCATCGACAAACATAATGTAATTCCAGCCCACACTGAAATCGGTTATAACCCGGGTGAAGATATGAAACGCTTTACAGTAACGCCCAGAGGAATTGTAGTGGTGCCAAAGGGTTATTTTAAATGATCACTTGAAAGGGCTGCTGCCCACACATACACATCTCGCAAGGCAAGATTGTTAGCTTTTGCTACTCTCCTGCATTCCTCATATTCAGGCAAAAGCGCAGTTTTTCCACCCTGATGGATAACCTTTTTGACTCTCATTTTACCCCATGGAGATTCAACCATCAACTCTCCCCGTGTTAAAATGGACCTCTGGCTATAGTTAAATCGAATCCCTAATGTAGTTGACTCCTTGAAGATAATGCTACTAAGCCTATCCTTGTCTTCAGGCTGGCCTATCACCTGGAGCTGGATACCAGGCCTATTCTTTTTCATCTGGATATGGGAAAAGGTAACATCCTTGGCGCCTGCATCAAAAAGTCTGTCCATCAAATAACCCAACAATTCGGGGCTCATATCATCTAAATTTGACTCCAATACTACTACCGTCTCTGATCTTTGTTTATCGATATCGTTTCCAATCAGAATACGTAAAAGGTTAGGCTTATCAGCCAAAGTTCTACTCCCTACCCCGTAACCCACTCTTTCTAAAATCATCGAAGGCATAGGACCGAAGGAAGAGCAAAGTGAGGTAATTAAAGCAGCTCCTGTAGGGGTAATCATTTCAACTTCCTGACCGCTATCATAGATAGGAACACCCTCTAAAAGTGCTATTGTTGCTGGCGAAGGCAGCGGTATCTTTCCATGGGCACTTGTTATAACTCCTTTTCCTACAGGCATTCTTGAGACAAAGAGCTTCTCAATACCCAAAAGATAAATTCCTACAACTGATGCCACGATATCAATAATAGAGTCAACTGCGCCAACTTCATGGAAATGTAGCTCATCTGGTGAAATGTGGTGTATCTCACCTTCAGTGATTGCCAGTTTTTCAAAGATAGAAATGCATTTTTCAACAACTGCTAACGGAATATCACCGCTTGTAATTATTTCTTTTATATCCTTTAAATATCGAGCTTTTTGATGCTTTTCCTTAAGGGAAACATGGAACCGTGTCCCAAATATATTATTTCTTCCCTCCTTTTTTGCTGATATCGTGTACCCGTCCAAATTAAGCCCGGATATGATCCCTTCAAGCTCTTCAAAGGGCAAGCCGGCATCGAGCAAGGATCCAACGAGCATGTCACCACTTACACCAGAAAAGCAATCAAGGTAAGCTATTTTCATATCAACCTGATTACCTTATAAACCCCTGGCCTTTTCTCGAGCTTCCTGTTTCTTTTTGCAGTCAATGCATTGGGTAGTAACAGGCCTTGCCCTCAATCTCTCCTCACCTATCTCTCTTCCGCATATCTCACACATTCCAAAGGTTCCATTATCTATTCTTTCAAGGGCCTCTTTAATCTTTTCAATCAACTTTCTTTCTCTATCCCTTATCCTTAAAAGAAAGTTCCTGTCAGTCTCCAAGGAAGCCCTGTCAGTAGGGTCAGGAAAATTATCCTTAAGATTAGTCATTCCATTAAGTGTCTTATAAGCCTCTTCAATTAGCTCATCAAGCTGGCTCTGGAGCAAGTCCTTAAAATATTCAACCTGTTTTTGATCCATCGGCTAAATCCTCAATCGCTAAATTCACAATTCAAAATTCCTCAGTCCTATATCCCCTTTATTTTACCCCAGAAATTTTTATTCTCCCCTCTAACCTTTTTCTCTTCGAGCTCGCTAAACTCCACCAGTAATTCCCGCTGTCTCTTGCTCAGCTTAGTAGGTATTTTAACGACAACTTGAACAAAGAGATCGCCAACTCCCCTTCCTCTCCTTAGGCTTGTCATGCCCCAACCTTTAACTCTGATAATCTCTCCTGGTTGAGCCCCCTCTGGGATAGTAATACCTGCTTTTTTGTTATTGTTCAGGACAGGGATAGATATCTCAGCCCCTAAGGCAGCCTGCAGAAAAGATATCGTAACCTGACATTTAAGATCATCCCCATCCCTCACAAAAAATTCATGATCCTTAACATAAACTACTACAAAGAGATCGCCTGGTGGTCCTCCATTTTCTCCAGCCTCTCCTTCTCCCTTAATCCTCAGTTGTATACCATTATCGACCCCTGGCGGTACCTTTACCAGGACCTTCTTTTCAACCTTTACTTTTCCTTTGCCTTTACATTTGCTGCATGGATCAACTATAACCTGGCCTATACCATTGCATGTTGAGCAGGTTGTTCTTATTTGAAAGAAACCATGAGAACGTGCAATCTCACCTTCACCATGACAGTGAGGGCAAATCTCGAGCTCACTTCCCGGCGTGACTCCGGTACCTCCGCATATATCACAAGACTCCCATTTGTCGAAAACGATTTCCTCTTCTTTTCCTTGATAGGCCTCTTCAAGAGTCAATTCCAAATTGTATTTCAGGTCATTGCCTTTTCTTGCTCTCGTTTTCCTTGAACGGCCCGCCCCAAAACCAAAGAAATCCCCAAATATATCTCCAAAAGCAGAAAAAATATCCTCAAAACCGCCAAACCCTGTAAAACCTGTTCCTCTTAAGCCATCATGACCATAAAGATCATAGATTCTTCTCTTTTCCCTGTCCCTCAATACCTCATAGGCCTCTGCGGCTTCTTTAAACCTCTCTTCTGCCTCTTTATCCCCAGGGTTTCTGTCTGGATGATATTTAAGGGCAAGCTTCCGGTAGGACTTCTTTATCGTATCCTCATCTGCATCCCTGGAAACACCAAGGATTTCATAATAATCTCTGGTTATCGGCATGGTTATTCCATATTATCTAAAGGTTCCTCGCTTCGAGAAACCTCTCCATCGTCTTGCTTATCAGGGCTTTCAGATTCTTCGACTAAATCATCCCCTATTAAATCTTTTTCTGCTACATTGTCTTCTATAAGATTACTGTTTCCTCTCATTTTAATTTTTCCAGCAGCAATCTCTCTCAAGGCGGTTACTATTTCTCTGTTTGTAGTGGTAAGAAGAGGTTCTTTTCCCTTCCTAAATTGAATAACCCTCTTTGCTACTAAATGTACTAACTCAAACTTATTATACCCAGTCTTTAAACAATCTTCTATTGTAATTCGAGCCATTATCGAAACTCCTTAAAAAAAAACAATTTTTTTTTGTAACTTGCTTTTTGTTAAAAGTAAAGATATTTTTTATATTTACAATAAAACGGTTTATTTTTATTGAACAATAATCATCTAATCTTATTTTTCAAATAATACTATATTAATTCTTCTCTAAACTATATTATTATAACTTCACCAAAGAGAGAAAATTATGCTTGCCACTGTGTCTAGCAGCTCAGTTATAGGAATTGACGCCTATATAGTGGAGGTAGAGGTGGATATCTCGAGGGGCCTGCCATCTTTTTCCACCGTAGGTTTAGCAGAAGGGGCAGTAAGGGAAAGTAAGGATCGGGTCAAGGCTGCTATTAAAAATTCTGGCTATAATTTTCCTGCTGATAGGATTACTGTTAACCTTGCCCCTGCTGACATAAAAAAGGAAGGTAGTGGCTTCGACCTTCCTATAGCTATAGGAATACTGGCAGCAAACGGAATTATTCCCCATTCAGCTTTGACAGATCACCTTATTATTGGTGAGCTATCTTTAGACGGTAGCATAAGGCCTATCAGGGGTGCTCTCTCTATGGCCATAATGGCCAAGGAAGTCGGTCTAAAAGGAATCTATCTTCCTTTAGAGAATGCCATGGAAGCAGGCGTAGTTGGGGAAATAAATGTGTACCCTGTTAATGCACTTTCAGAGTTAGTTCAATCACTGAATGGCATAGAATGCCTCGTACCAATCCAAATAGATCCTGATTTCATGGGTACTCAACAAAACTATGATGTCGACTTTAGTGATGTACGTGGGCAGGAAAATGTTAAAAGAGCATTGGAAATTACTGCTGCAGGCGGTCATAACGTCTTGATGATCGGTCCACCAGGTGCAGGAAAGACCATGCTTGCACAAAGACTTTCAACGATACTGCCGAACCTTACCTTTGTTGAATCCTTGGAAACATCCAAAGTTTACTCTGTTATGGGACTCATGCCAAAAGGAAAAGGTTTGGTAACAACTAGACCTTTCAGAGCTCCCCACCACACTATTTCTGATGCTGGCCTCATAGGTGGTGGCCAGACACCAAAACCTGGAGAGGTTAGCTTATCCCATAATGGGGTCCTTTTTTTAGATGAAATGCCGGAGTTTAAAAAAAATGTTCTTGAGGTGCTTAGGCAACCAATGGAAAATGGCCTCGTTACCATATCCAGGGCAAGTTCTACAGTAACATATCCGGCTAACTTTATTCTGGTCGGTGCAATGAATCCATGTCCGTGTGGCTTTTTTGGCGACCCAAAGCGGGAATGTACATGCTCTTATAGAGAAATACAAAGATACAGGGCACGGATATCAGGACCTCTTATGGATCGCATCGATATACATATAGATGTACCATCAGTGCCTTTCAGAGATCTCACAGGGACTAGCCAAGGTCAATCTTCTTTTGATATCAACAGGAGAATAATAAAGGCAAGAAGCCTCCAAGAAAATAGGTTTCATAAGTCAAAGATTTATACCAACGCTATGATGAACAGCAGACAGATAAGAAAATTCTGTCAAATTGATGAGAAATCCAATTTATTATTGGAAATGGCTATGGAAAAATTTGGGTTGAGTGCGCGGGCCCTTTCACGCATTCTTAAAATTTCCAGAACTATCGCAGATCTTGCAGGATCTCAAAACATTGAACAGATTCATATAGCCGAGGCAATACAATATAGATCTCTCGATAGGAAGTTGGTTGTATGAAAAAATGTATCAAAATAGGCCTCTTTTTAATCCTTTTTTTCACTCTTTTAATCGCATCAACAGGTATTGCCTTATGGTATCTCTGGTCGAGTAACCTTCCATATATAGGGTCTCTTAAAAATTATAATCCTCCGATTATAACAAAAGTATTTGCTGACGATGGTCAGATCATAGGTAAATTCTCAGATGAAAAGAGGGTCTTAGTTCCTTTAGACAAAATTCCCACGCATACCATTAATGCCTTTATTGCTGTTGAAGACGCCCGATTTTTTCAGCACAAGGGTATCGATTTTTTAGGCATTGTGAGGGCGCTTTTTAAAAATATTAAGGCACGCAGGATCGAGCAAGGAGGAAGTACTATCACACAGCAAGTCACCAAATCACTTCTTCTCAAAAACCCCGCGAGAACGTACAAAAGAAAGGTGAGGGAAGCACTGCTCTCCCTTCAAATTGAAAAAGAATTCTCTAAGAATAAAATTCTTTACCTCTACCTGAATCAAATATACATGGGTCATGGACTATATGGTATTGAGGCAGCCAGCGAGGTCTACTTTGGTAAAGAAACAAGGGAATTGAATACCGCAGAATCAGCTCTTTTAGCCGGTCTCGCTCAAGCCCCGAGCAGAGATGATCCTATCAAACATTTTAACAGGGCCAAGCTAAAGCAAAAATACGTTTTAGAGAGAATGAAGGACGAAGGATTTATAAACGATAAACAACTTAAAGAGGCATTAACGACAAAATTAACAATTAAGTCAGAGAAAGAACAGTATCCTAAAATGGCCCCTTACTTCTTAGAACATATCCGCCAAAGGATTGAAATAAAATATGGTCGCCATCTCCTCTATAAAGGGGGATTAAAGATCTATACCACTGTCAATCTAAAAATGCAGCAAGCGGCAAAAAAAGCAATAAAAAAAGGACTTTACGAACTTGATAAGAGAGAGGGATTTAGGAGTCCAACAAGACGATTCATTTTTTCTGGAGAAGAGACGCTTAATGAGCCAAAGCCCGAAATATTAAGCAAAAATCCCTTGGAAATAGGAACAATTATTCAAGGTACTGTTATAAAAGTAGACAGCATAAATAAAGAAATCCTCGTTCAGATCGAAGATAAAAATGGAATCCTCCCCTTATCAAATATGAAATGGGCAAGGATGGTTGACCCAGAAAAGGCATATTTTGAGAGCAAATTGCAAGATCCAGCCGATGTTTTAACTCCAGGGGATATCATTACAGTGAAAATCATTAAAAAATCCAAGGATTTTCCTGAACTAATCCTATCACTCGAACAAGCACCTGAGGCCCAGGCAGCCCTGCTCTGTTTGGAAGCCAAAACAGGTTATGTGAAGGCAATGGTTGGAGGATTAGATTTCTCTAAAAGTCAGTTTAACCGGGCAACTCAGGCAAGGAGGCAGCCTGGCTCTGCATTCAAACCAATCACGTATGCTGCAGGCCTTGACAATGGATTAACCCCTTCTTCAATAATTATTGACGCGCCTTTTATATCAACCATCGGTGAGGAAGAAAAGCTATGGAAACCGAAAAATTACAGAGAAAAATTTTATGGGCCTACCCCATTTAGGACTGGCCTAATACAATCACGGAATATAATGACAATAAAGATTTTAAAAGAAATCGGTGTTAAGCACGCAATTGATTATGCAAGGCGGATGGGAATAGATTCTCCTCTTAATGCTGACCTATCATTAGCCCTTGGTTCATCAGGAGTATCCCTTGTTGAATTAACAAAAGCATACTCAGTCTTTGCCAATGGAGGTATGCTGGTAAAACCCATTTATATTACTAAAATAATTGATAGAAATGGAAAGATTCTCGAAGAGAACCAGCCCTCTTTTTCTGAGTCAATCTCTCAAGAAACAGCATATGTAATGACTGATCTTTTAAAGGCAGTGGTTACAGAGGGTACAGGTTGGAGAGCTAAAGCACTGTCAAGGCCCGTGGCAGGAAAAACCGGCACCACTAATGACCTAAGGGATGCATGGTTTATAGGTTTTAACCCTACCTTGGTTACTGGCGTCTGGGTGGGCTATGATGATAGCAGACAAATGGGCAAAGGAGAAACTGGATCAAGGGCTGCGTGCCCTATTTGGCTTTACTTTATGAGAGAGGTTCTCAAAGGAAAACCCATAATCCCATTTCAACATCCTGAAGGCGTAGTTATTACAAAAATAGATGCCAAAACCGGTCTATTAGCTAGTCCCTCCTCACAAAAGACCTGCTTTCAGGCATTCAAGAAAGGCACAGAACCTGCTACGTATTCCCCGAAACCAGATTCTGGAAAACCTGGGGAATTCTTTCAGCTTGATATGGATTACTCTAATTGAATATATCGGAATTTCTACAACTTACTAAAAATATAGATGTTTTAATGACAACCGACTTATGCCATCCACATGGGGAAATGGCCCGCCCTGGAGCGACTTGCCTGGAAAAGGTTGGTATCACTGTAATATTTAACAGAAGCCTGTAAAACTCCGGCCTTGTTAGTCAGGTCTGGGCCAGGGAATGTTGGAATAATGGAATAATGGGCAGTAAAAGCGGAAGAGATAATTATTAATTGTTTTTCATCTAAACCCATTAATCCAATAATCCCTGGCCCAGACCTGGTTTTTAAGCACAAATTCCATGGACCCAACTCCTGAAAATATTATAGCGACAATAGCGTATTCCAGGCAAGTCACGCCAGGGCGGGCCATCATTCCAATATTCCAGATTGGGGCAAAGCCCCTAAGTTCGAGAAATTACTTTCTCTAATCTTTAGATAGTCTTCCTCTAGCAAACTATTTGATTGAGCATAGGTGCCGGATTTATGTATTATATCTGTCACCTCTTGTCTTGATATTTTGTTTCCTCTCATCTGCACTATCTTAGATAATGTTCTATAACCCAAGACAAATGGTATGATACAAAACATCCGAATAGATCTTTCTTCCAAAGGTAGCAATTTTATATATCTCAAAGTTGAATCTAAATATGTGACTATTAAAGGTATTACACTATTTGTTATTCCCTGTCTCTGTTTGATTGATAGGGTTTCAGTTGCATTAATCTCAATTTGATATTCCTCTGTTATACTATTTGGGATATAACACCAACCTCTTAATATATCTTTTTGATAATCTTTAATGATATTTATTAGTTGCAAGGCAATACCAAAATGAATTTGAAATTTCTCTAATTCCGATTTTTGCTTCTCTACACTTTCCTTGTGGCAAAAAATTTTTGTTAGCATCACGCCTACAACACCTGCTACGTAGTAACAATATTCTTCTAACTCCTTAATGTCTGAGAGCTGAAATGTCTCACTATCACTCTGTAGTTTCCTCTTCTGAAACTCCAACATTCCCTCTGAGGTCTCAACGATTAAGGGGTCAATTATTTTTCTATAAGTATCTCGTAAATCAAAATAACACCGTAATACTGTATGGCCGTTTTCTATAAGGTTTTTTTCATTAGAGCTTTCTTTCCATCTGAATTTCAGAGATTCATATAATTTCAACCGATGAGACAAGTCTTTATCTCCCTTAAAAATCTCTGAAAAATCTCTCAAATCTGCAATCTTCTCTCTTTCATCCTGATATATAGTATCCTCAAAGGTATCGGCTATCCGAAACAGTAAATATCCAAGAAGAACTGTCTTAAAGATATCTCCCTCTAACTGTTCAATATTAAGGGAGAATGTTCTAGAAACTAAAGGTAAAATTTTTCGGCAATATTCCCAGTCCTCTTCACTTGCTTTTTCATTCAAAGGCTCCTTTATCCCAGAGTGAGACTCCTTATATAGTACCCTGTATGCTTCAACTGGCGAATGTATCCCCTTTAGATTAAATGTGCCTACCTTTTCAAAAGTAGCTATATCCTTAGCCTTGCTATATGTTCTTTGACTTATTAAGATCTCACTGGGTTTAGCCATTGATTCCAACCTGGCTGCAACGTTTACCTGGTTGCCAATTACGGTATAGTCCCTATGAAATTCCGATCCAATATTACCTACAGTCATATAACCTGTATTTATTCCTATTCCAATATTCAGATCGTATCCATAGGATAACCATTCAGCTTGTAATTGTTCTGTTTTGCGTTGCATATCAATTGCCAAAAGAACTGCTCTCTGAGCATGGTCAGGGATTGAAACTGGATCACCAAAAAATACCATTATCCCATCCCCGATTATTTTATCTAAAGTTCCCTCATGCTTGTGGATAAGTTTTATCATCTCCGATAAATAATTATTTAGAAGAAAACTGATTTCCTCTGGTTCGAGTGAGTCTGTCAAATCTGAAAAGCCTCTAATGTCTGAGAAGAGCACGGTCATAAGCTTCCTGTGAGAGATTTTATTAAAATCGCTCCCATTTGATAGAATTCTTTCTGTAATATTAGGGGAAAGATATCTTCGTAACTCATTATATTTGCTTAATTCATCAACCTGCTCATCAACCTTTTCTTTGAGATCTCTATTAAGGATAAGTAAATCTTCTTTAGCCTTGTCTAACTCAACCGTTCTTTCCTCTACCATCTTTCCAAGATTGTTAGCATAGTTATCTATCTCTTGTTTGGCATTTCTCAATTCGAGATTTGCCTTTTCAAGCCCCACATATGCCTTATTTTTAGCAATCATTGCCTCTCTGAGTTGATTAATAGTCTCGATCATGCCATGGGCTGTTTCCGGTCTTTTTCCTTTTTTGCAGAAAGCCTGCAACATTTTCTTCCAAAATCCGAGCCTATCGTAGGTGACATCTAAAATAAAGTAAGGGGCCTTGTATATCTCTCCTGCTGTTAAAATATTTCTATCATCTACCTTTAATGATTCAGTAATAAGAATTCCCGTGCTCTCTTTTCTATCTCTATCTCCTTCTCCATTAAGTGACTCGGAAAATCTTCCCAAAAACACCTTCCTTCCTCCAATAATGTCAGAAACAAGAAAGACCTTCCTTCCAACAATCTTTCTCCTCTTCTCAATAGGGGAAAAAATTGTCAGTTTATCATCTTCTATTCTGGCATTGAGTTTAAAGGGAAGGAATTCTTCTTCCTCGTTGAATAATATCTCTGGATCATATTCATTGAGGGGTTGTTTGATAATCGCTGGAGGAAGGCCCCAGATAGCAGGGATAAAAGATATGATTCCTTTTAGATATGGATCGCCTATATAGTCCCGGTTAGCATCATGGTCATCATGAAATTTAACTCGTATAATTGCATGTATTTTTTTAAGTTTTTTATCAAGGGCTGGTGGTTTAATAATATCAATATCCTTGGTATCATTAAAATTTTTATTAAAAAAGGGGAGTCTCTTGATACCATCATCTGGGTTGGAAAAAAGCTGGATAAAATAACCAAATTTTCCCCAAGACTCTAGTGTTGCAGAAGAAATACCACAGTTTAAATAAAAATCAGGATCACCAACGAGTTCCTTGGCCTTTCGAAAGATCTTTTGAAATATCTCATATGTAGTCCATTCATCCTCATCAGTGAGATATTCCTTTGCAGAACTGTACCTATCCTTAGGAAATGACATCCCATCAAAAAGATCAGATGCATCACCCAAAAGGCTTTCCACATACGTGGAAACCATTCGTATATTCCTATTGCTTATGCAATCAATCCTGCTCATAAATTCAACATACTAAAATAGAAAACTCTCTTGACATCAAAAACTGTGGATGTTAAAAAATGAACAAAAAGCCAATCATAAAGTTAAGCATAAAATCGGGACGTGGCGCAGTCTGGAAGCGCACCTGAATGGGGTTCAGGGGGTCGCGAGTTCAAATCTCGCCGTCCCGACCAGTAAATATCAAAACCCTCCGCTCATTACTACCTTTTCTTAATCTTCTATTTATTTTTTTTCTTTGCAGTATGTTAAATCTTTAGTCTGAAGGAAGTTTTAAAAACGAAAAGATATAAAAAATAACTATGGCCTTTCTACCATAAGATATCTATCTTTTGGGAGACGAGAGAAAATCACAGCACCTGCGCACGGTGCAACAAGTTTTTTAGACAATGTATCGCCAATCACCTGGAAGAGTTCTAAACAACAGGAACATAAGTTTGCACTTCTGTCAATCGAATAGGGAATTTTTTGGCCATTTGATTCGATAAAAAATTGGGGTTCGATAAAATTTGCGTGACATGCCGTATGAGTGAGAAAAAGAGAACCCCAGTCCTCCTCAGATCCTAGTTTCCTTGCCCATCTTATCCAGATCCTTTTTTCAAGGTCTGTAATAATATACCACTCCCGAGGAACGAGAGGTTTAAATTGTTCGCCCTCTACCATGGTCTCTTTCTCTTCTCTTGTTACTGGTCTTGGTAGAATAAAATCTGATTGTGTAATTACTGCCTCTTTAAATCGCTCATAGCCCTCTAATTCAAATGAGCTAATTATGAGATATTTGCCATTTTTCTCTGAGTTTCTATACCAGCTGCCCTGCCTGTGGCATGTGCTGTCCCACACCTCTGGAGGTACGCTAATTACCTTACTGATCTCATCAAGGCCAGCGCAAACGACTGCCTTACCGGATTTAAGCTTTATATTCCGGCGCATGAGGTCTACTCTTAGTTCTTCTTCCCTTTCCCTCGATAACCAGTATATATGTTTGATATATTTCTTTTGCGGCTTAATTGTTAATTTTCCTTTTTAATTTTTATACAACGGTTTATCGGGTCTGTTGATTTTATAGCTTTAGTTACTTTAACTTTCTTTATCCACTCACTTGATCAATCATAGTCATGATCTGACCCTCATCAAACCCGTTCAGGTGTATGGCGCCTGATCTGCAGGAAGCGACACAGAGACCGCACCCCTTGCAAAGCACAGGATTTATCTCTGCGATACCTGTTTTTTCATTAAACCCAGGTGCAGAGTAAGGGCATATAGCAACACAGACACCACAACTGCTGCAGTAAAGTGGATTTACAGCAGCCACGACTCCACTGCTTTTGATGGTCTTTTGTGCGAGCAATGTCACAGCCCTTGAGACTGCTGCCTGTGCCTGGGCAATGGATTCATCAATGGGCTGCGGGGAATGGGCAA
>Ga0307378_10004071_pt1 | contig 21081 bp, 10 predicted proteins | sample UN1MG_FD_202238 | JGI IMG/M metagenome (GOLD analysis project Ga0307378, IMG submission 202238) | Soil microbial communities from Risofladan, Vaasa, Finland - UN-1 | ecosystem: Environmental > Terrestrial > Soil > Coastal area > Acid sulfate soil | place: Finland: Risofladan, Vaasa | collected... | reverse complement strand
TCTGCTTGAGGTTGTTCGCGCAGTGCATTCGACGGGCCGCTTCACGGGCCGCTTGCACGGCCGGCAGCAGAAGGGCCGTCAAAACGCCGATGATGGCGATGACAACCAGCATCTCGACCAGCGTAATCGCACCGCGACCGGCTAGAGCCCGCCGCGGTGCGCTGGTCCAGCGATTGTCCGTCGCATTCCTGATGGGTTCCATGTGCCTTTTCCACCTCCCTCTCGAACCGCTCTGTCCCCAAGGCCGGGTTCAGCCCGAAGGCACCCCTTTCGCGCGTACCAACCACCAAAGCCCCGTGCCAGCCAACGCCAGGGCACACACCACAACCACCCACCAGACCCACGATCTCGGCTCCGACGCCGGCGCGGAGGACTCCGCCGCCAACTCGGTGGGGTCCGCCGCCGGCCCCGGGGGCTCCGCCGCCAACTCGGAGGGCTGTGCCTCGCCGGGGACGCGGACTGGTTGCTTCGTTCGAGTGACGGACGCCAGCTTGGGGGATGGTGCCTCCCCGGGCACGCCCACAATCTGCTCCGCCCGAACGACGAGGTCTTGCCACCGCACGTCCATGCCGGCCTTCGGGTCCACGGGATGGACGCCAAGTCGAATACCGACGATATTCTGGTCGCTGAACTCGATCTGGTGCAGCCGGCGGAATTCCGAACGGCCCTCTTCAGCCGCGAGGAAGTGGAGCGTGGCCCCTTTGCGCACGACCCGCAGCGTGCCGTGAGGCGCACTGGCTGTAAGGTACTCTTGGCGGACGTCGTGTTTGCCTTTTTGAATGCGGCCCCGATTCATCACGTACCCGCCGCCTTGGTCGGCCGGCAGCCCGTTGACCGCGAAGAAACCGGCAAGCTGTCCCGTGCCGTCCTGGGTCCACACTCGCAGGGTGGCGCCGGGGCCGTATGTGCCGTCCGGCTGCGTGGCGTGCTGGATTGCATACGACGCCGTCACCTCGCAGTCGCCGCGAAGGACCGGCGTGAAGCAAACGCCCACAGGGCCGCTCGCCGGCGGGACGCGCAAGTGAAGCCCATCAGGTCCCGGTTGGACGTACTGCCTTAGCTCGCGTGCCTTCTGAACGGGCATGATCCTGAATACCCGCTCGTCCAGCTCGGACCCGCGCAGGTCGTCGCGAAACTCGGCCTTGAGCTTCCGATCGAGGCCCCAGAACAGACAAGCAGGGCTCCAGAGCGGGGCCGCTTTGCCGCTGCTTTGCTCAAGGTCGCTGATTCGTGCCAGCAACTGTTCGGCGACCCGCCGGTCGCCGTCCGTCATGGCGGCCTCGGCGCGGAGCGCAAGGAGGTTCAGCGTCTCGCCCATCGGGTGCGCGTCCCATTGCCGACGCAGGCCCGCGAGCTGCCCCGTGGTCTTCGCAAAGGCAACCACGGACTCTGCAATGCTCATCGTTGCTGGCGCATCCAGTCCCGGCCCAAGCTCGGCGTCCTTCCCGGCACCCTCTCCGAAAAGCAGTCCGAGCAGGATCGCCAGAACCTGGTCCTCTTTCTCCTTGGCCAGCTTGAGGTCGCCGGCGCGGAGCTTGTGCAGAGCCTCAACCAGTCTTCGCTCCGTTTCCCGGATCAGGAACGAAGCATAACTCTGCGACCGGAGCTCGGATCGATCCGCCTCGAGGATCTGCCGGGCCAGGCGCAGGGCGTCGACGGGGAAACCGTGTTCCTCCAATTGAACCGCCACGAACGACCGCACTTGCATGTCCTGGTCGATGGGGCGTTTCGCCTCGCCCAGCCGATCGACGATCTTCAGCCACGCCTGCCTCGCCTCCTCCGGGTGGGACAGCTTCGCTTGGATGAGCGCCTGCTGATGAAGGGCCGCGTCGACTTCATAATCCTCGCCGCTCTGCTCCGCCTCTCGCCACAACGACTCGGCGGTGCCCAGTGGCTCGGCGCCGTCACACCGGCTCAACTCTTGCCTCAGGACGCCCATCAACTTTGCCATGCGGGCGCGATACGTAGGGTCGTTGATGCACCGCGATCCCAAGTCGGCGAGTGGTTGCTCGTTTCCCTCGCGGCGACTCAGCATTGCCAGGAGCAGATCTCCCGCAGGTTTCCACTTCGGCATGTCTTGGGTCGCCGCTCGGGCGTCCGCTCTCAGGCGGTCCGAAGCCTGCATGTCCACGGCGAGATCGGCCAGCGCGATGATCGGCGACGACAACTCGCCCGTCAGGGAGTTGGCTGCGCGCCGCTGGTCGGGTACGGCGTGCGCACCGCCATCGGCGCCGGACGGTGCCGGGAACAAGCCGAGCTTGTAGACTTCGTACGCCTCCGCCTGGCGCGACTGCCGCACGAGAAACTGCCCGTACTCCCACGCCAGCAAACAGCGGGATCGGACGGGCACCACCTTCATGGCAGCCGCGTAGATTCGACCCGCGACCTCGGCCTGATCGCTACGGTGCGCAAAGTGCAAGGCGAATTGCCCTAGGTGGTCGCCGTAGCGTTCGAGCAATGGAGTATCATTAAGCGCTTCAATGTGTCGAACAAGCACGTCGCCCTGCCTGGCGTCGGCATAGTAATTTCCGATTCTCAACGAATCCTTTAGGATTGATTCCGGATCGTTCTTCCAGACCTTGTCCAGGACGGCGGTCATCTCCGGAAACTGTCCCTTCCGGTAGTAAGCATCTGCCGGCTCGAGGCTTGTCTGGGAACTTCCCGGGGTGGCCTGGGCGAAGGCCGAGACGCCGATCTCCGGCGCCAAACCGAACAGCAACGGTAGGAGCAGGACGGCAAGCAGCGTTTGAGCCCTTCGGGCGGCGTCCGCAACGGCGTCGCGATCCGTTGTGTCCGGCGACTCGACGAGCACATTCCAGAGTCGTTCGCCGCGTTCCGTCGAGGTTGATTGACGGTTCATGTCCTTGGTCTCCACCGAACGGGTCCGCTGGTTGACGCTACCTATCCTTCGCGGCTTCCAACACCCTTTGCGCCTCGGCACGAAAACGGTGCGCTTCCTCGTTTTCGGGCATGCCGTCGTTGAGCCTCTCCAGGAAGTCGTTGTCCATCGCGCCGGGATTCAGCTCAACGGCCGCGCGAATGCTGGCGAGTGCCTGCTCGTAGTGGCCCAGGTGGTAATGGGCCATAGCGAGGCATCGATATCCGCGAGTCCAGGACGGTGTGATCTGCACCGCCCTGTCCAGGTCTGCCAAAGCCTTCTCGTATGATTGTGTCGTCAGGTACAGTTCGGCGCGATCGCGATAGATCTCGAAACAGTCTTGGCACTTCTCTTCCGCACGCCGGTAATCGGCCAAAGCCTTGTCGTACCGTTTGATCGCTTGATAGGCGTCGGCGCGACGTTCATACGAGTACCAGCCTCCAATGAGCCGAACTGCGCTATCGGCGTCCTCCAAGGACCTTTCGTAGTCCCCCGTATCAAAAAAGGCCACCGAGCGTCGAAGGTGGGCCCAGCCATCTGATGGATTGAGGTCGATCGCCTTTGTCAGATGAGCCAGAGCCTGACCGTAGTCTTTCATGTGCAGATAAGCGTCTCCAAGCTTTGCGTGGAGAGCCGACCTGGGCAGTGCTGAGCGGGCATTCTCTTTGGTGGATTCCTCGATCAACATCTCAAAGAGCGCAATCGCCTGCATGTAATGTCGTCTTGTCTCGGGGTACCGGCCGGTGATGTGAAGCAGGTTGCCGCATTCGACCAACGCGTTCGCTAGTTGGAGTTGTCCGTTGGCGTCGTCGGGCGACTTCTGCAGGATGGCAATGGCTTCCCGATAATATGACTCGGCCTCGGGATAGGCTCCTTTGCCTGTCATCGCCGATGCGACACCGCAAAGCGCCTCTCCCACGCTCAGGTGGTCGGGCCCAAACTGTTCTCGGCGAATCGTCAATGCTTCTTGCCACATCGACTCCAGCCCCGCATGGTCGCCTTGCGCCTGCAATGCCCATCGTAGTCCATGGAGTGCTCGCTCTACGCCCGGGTGATCATCGTGGAACTGCTTTCGACGAATTGCCAACATCTCGCGCCATGCCGACTCGAGGCGGGCATGGTCTCGTTTCGCCAGTAAGACACTTGTGAGCCCACGGAGTGCCGCGTCCACGCTTTCGTGCTCATCACCGAATGTCTCGCGCCGAAGCGCCAGAGTCTCGCGCCAGATCGACTCGGCTCCCTCTGCGTCATCTTGTTCCTCCAGGATATCGGCCAATCCCCTGATCGCTGCGTCCGCGCCCCGGTAGCCTCCTCCAAATTGCCTGTTGAAGATCCGGATTGCCTCTCGGTAGTACGTCGCCGCTTCATCTGTCTTGCCCTGATGCCGCAACGCGTTGGCCAGGGCGTTCAGCGCCCAGGCGGTTTCCGGGTGCTCATTGCCGTGCAACTTGCGATGCATCGCCAATGCCTTGCGCCCCAACGATTCCGCCTGGACATAGTCCCCTTTGGCGACTCTCGTCTGCGCCATGTTATGCAGGATGATGGCCAAATCAGGACGCTCTTTGATCTGCAATGCTTCGGCGATCGCGAGTGCTTCGTTGCCCGCCGCATCGCCTTCTGGAGTGTTGCCCAAGAAGAGCTGCAGGTACCGCAACGCGACAATCATCTCTTCGGTCCGGCCGCCCAGCTTGCGGTAAATCGCCAATGCCTCGCGCGTCATGGCCACGGCTTCCGCGGATTTCCTGTCCTTCTCCCAATAATTGAAGGCGTAGTCCAACAGACTCTCGGCGACCATCTCGTGTTCATCACCGAAGACTCGGCGTCGCAGATCCAACGCGGCGTTCAAATGGGGTTCGGCCTGCTCGGGCAAGGCCAGCCGTCGGTATGCATTTCCAATGGTTGCCCGAACTGTGGCCTCGACTTCCGGCTGGTCCTCAAGCTGACCGTCCAGACCTCGGGAGAAATCATCCAATAGCTCACGGACCGTGTAGTCCGATCCCTTTGCATCGTCGGGGTTCGCCGAATCGAGCATCTCCAGGAGCAGCGCGACGACTGCATTGGCCCGGTTCGCCTCGGTCCGGGAGTTTTCCGATTCTTGCTGGGCCAGTCTTTCCGCCCTCGTCGCTCGCACGGCCTGCCAGGTGCTGAGCACGAGTCCCATGACGAGTGCCACGGCCACTGCCGCTACGGTGCACAGCGCCGCCTTGTTGCGGCGGGCGAATTTCGTCAACCGATAGAACGCCGAGGGTGGACAGGCCGCAACGGGCTCGTTGTTCAGATAACGCCTGACGTCGGATGCGAAGCCGTTGGCGGTTTCGTAACGGCGGGTGCGATCCTTCTCGAGGGCCTTCATGACGATCCAATCGAGGTCGCCGCGAATCATCGCGCCGAGCCTCTTCGGATCGGTCCGGCGGTTCTCGAAGACGGTGGCAGCCGTCGTTCCCAGTGTGCTCACCTTGGTGCTCGGTTTGGCCGGCTCCTCTTCGCAAAGGATGCGGCGGACGTCGTCGTAAGCCGCTTCGCGGAGTCGCTGGTGCTCGACGGGCGTCGTGCCGGTCAATAGCTCGTAAAGCAGCACGCCGAGCGAGTAGATGTCGGCCCGCGTGTCGACGTCCAGGCCGCTCATCGCCACCTGCTCCGGGCTCATGTAGAGCGGCGTGCCGATCACTTGGGAAAAGCCGGTGACGAGCGTCTCCCGGGTCAGTTCCCGATTGGTCGCCTTGGCCACGCCGAAGTCGATCACTTGGGGGACCGGCCTGCCGTCATGGAGCGTGACCAGCACGTTAGAAGGCTTGATGTCGCGGTGGATGAGTCCCTTCTGATGGGCGTGCTGGACGGCCTGACAGACGGGGATGAACAGTTCGAGCCGCTCCCGGATGGAGAGTCGCTCCCGGTCGCAGTAGTCGGTGATAGGGATGCCCTTGACCAAGTCCATCACGAAGTAGGGCCGGCCCGACTCCGTGCTGCCGGCGTCGAGCACCCGAGCGATGTTCGGGTGGTCCATGAGGGCCAGGGCCTGGCGCTCCGCCTCGAACCGGGCGATCACCTGCTTGGAGTCCATCCCCGGCTTGATCACCTTCAGGGCCACGTTCCGCTTGACCGGCTCCTGCTGCCGGGCCATGAAGACCAGCCCCATCCCCCCCTCGCCGATTTGCTCCAAGAGCTTGTAGGGGCCGACAAGCATGCCGGGCTTTTCAGCGAGGGGCGGGTGAATGGCACCGGCGGGCATCGCCAACGGTCGTTCCAGGAAACGCTCGGCTTTGGGAGCAGCCCGCAGGAGCTTCTCGACTTCGGCGCGAAGCGGCGGTTGGTTCTCGCACGCCTGACCGAGATAGGCGTCGCGCTCCTCGGCTGACGGGAGCTGAGAAGCCCTCCAGAAGATCTCGTCGACTTTGGCTCCAAGGCTTTTCATGGCGACCAACCTGCTTGCGGCTCTATAAGACAATGCGAAATGCGGCCCCGCCATGCGTCAGAAAGGCCGGAAAAAACCCGACTGGACTAGCCGTTCTCTGGCTCGTAGATGGCACAGTACAGCCGGACTTTTGCATAAGCCCAATAGCGGTCGGCGGTTGCGCGGGAGATCCCGAGGGCCTCAGCGGCCTCCTGATGCGACAGCCCGGCGAAACAACGCAACTTCACCAGTTGCGCTTTGACGGGATCTTCTTCAGCCAGCTTTCCCAGCGCTTCGTCGAGCGCCAACAGGTCCTCGGCGGGCATTTCGAACGGGATATCAATGCAATTGAACTCGACGCGCTGTCGATCCCCTCCGAGTTTCAGGCTCTTCTTCCGTCGAGCATTGTCGATCAAGATGCGCCGCATTGCCTCGGCTGCGGCGGCAAAGAAATGGCCTCGCGAATCCCAGTGCCGGGCTTTGTCGACGTCCACCAACCGGATGTACGCTTCGTGGACCAGCGCCGTTGCCTCAAGCGTCTGACCGGGCCTCTCTTGGGCCATTTTCTGGGCGGCCAGCTCTCGCAGTTCTTCATAGACCAGCGGCAGCAGTTCCTCGGCGGCTTGAGGGTCGCCTTGCTCGATGGCAGACAAGATGCGGGTGACGTCGGTCAAGGGCGTGGCCTTCAAATAGATGCCAACGCCCACGATTATAGCGGCTCAGTGACCGAGTAGGCTCCTCCCCCACGGCGAAGATCGAACCCAGGCCGGACCGTCCCCAGATCGCGCCTCGGAAATGGTTGGGTAGATGACGCAGATTCCACCGGATTTGGGCGGATCCAGCGCGAGATGTCCCACGCGACGGCTTTTGAGGGCACTCCGCGGTGCGTCGAGAAACGTGTCCGAGATTGCCGGCAACCGGGGTCGACGACCATCAGCAACCCTGAATCGGCAGTTCGGGGAACTTCGAGGGCCACCCCCCAGAGGAGTGTTTCTCGCACGGTCGTTTTTCGGAGCGAATCACGCGCCACGAGTTTTTGAGACACTTGCGGCGGTTGGGTGTCTGATCGCGGTCGTTTTTCCGGCCGAGTTGAGGAGCACGATACACGGCCCGTTTATCGTTCGATGGCCGCCACACGCCCGCGGCGGGGGCAAGGGGCTTTCGCAGCGAGCCGCCGGGGCTTCAGCAGCACAGGTATCACCCCAAGATGCCGACTCACGGCAACCGGGGCGGCCACTTTGGCTGGACCGCGCCGAAGTTCGTGGACCGATGCCTGATTCCCCCGCTGGCATGCAAAGCAGCGCCGGCGTCATCGCGTCCACAAGCGGCGAGTCGCTCCGCCCGAGCCCCGCTCGGCAGCCAGAGTCGCGTCGCCGGGATCGGTGCGCGATAGCTCACGCCTGCTTTCGGGAGAGGGCGATGCGGCGTCGCTGGAGGTCGACCTCCAGCACCTTGACGCGGACGACGTCGCCGACGGAGACCACGTCGCTGGGGGTCTGGACGTACTCGTTGGCAAGTTCCGAGATGTGGATCAGTCCGTCCTGATGCACACCCAGGTCTACGAAGGCGCCGAACTTGGTGACGTTGCTGATCACTCCCTCCAGGATCATCCCCGCCTTCAAGTCCTCCAGGTCGTTGACGCCCTCGGCGAACCGGGCCACCTTGAACTCGCTGCGCGGATCGCGGCCCGGCTTGGCCAGCTCAGCCAGGATGTCCTCGACCGTCGGCAGGCCGCAATGCTCGTCGACGAAGTCCCGGGCGTCGAGCTTGGCGGCCAGCGTCGCATTGCCCACCAGTTGGCTGGTGGCGACGCCCAGCTTGGCCGCCATCTTCTGGACCACGTGATAGCTTTCCGGGTGGACGGCCGAGTTGTCCAAGGGCTGGCGCCCGTCGCGAATCCGCAGGAACCCCGCTGCCTGCTCGAACACCTTGCGGCCCAGCTTGGGGACGTCCAGCAGTCGCTGCCGGCAGTCAAACCGCCCGTGCGCATCTCGATGCTCGACAATCCGCTCGGCCAGCTTGGGGCCGATCCCGGCGACGTGCGCCAGCAGCGAGCTGCTGGCCATGTTGACGTCGACGCCCACCGAGTTGACGCACGACTGCACCTCGCGTTGCAGGCCGCGGCGCAGCAGTGTCTGGTTCACGTCATGCTGGTACTGGCCGACTCCGATTGACTTGGGGTCGATTTTGACCAGCTCGGCCAGCGGGTCCTGGAGTCGGTGCGCGATGCTGATGGCGCCTCGGACCGTGACGTCCAGGTCGGGATACTCGCGGGCAGCCAGCTCGCTGGCCGAATAGATCGACGCGCCCGACTCGCTGACCATCACCTTGGTGGGCGCCGGGCCGCGGTCGTTGTTCGGGCTGAATTCCTTCAGCAGGCCGCTGACGAAGGCGTCCGTCTCACGGGAGGCCGTGCCGTTGCCGATCGCGACCAACTGGACGTTGTGTCGGGCGATCAAGTCTCGCAACGTCGCCGTGGCGCCGGCGACGTCGTTGCGGGGCGGCGTGGGGAAGATGGTGCGGCTTTCCAGGAACTTGCCCGTGCCGTCGACCACGGCGACCTTGCACCCGGTGCGAAAGCCCGGGTCGATCCCCATTGTGACTCGCGGGCCGGCCGGGGGCGCCAGCAGCAGCTCGCGGAGGTTTTGGGCGAACACCTGGATCGCTTCGTCGTCCGCCCGCTCCTTGAGCTCCTCGAGCGTGGCCGACTCGGTGGCGGGCAACAGCAGGCGCCGGTAACAGTCCTCCACCGTCTGGAGCAGCTCCTGATGAAACTCGAACTGGCGGTTGGGCGCCAGACGCGGCTTGAGCTTGCGAAGCACGTACTCGTCGTCCAGCTCGACACCCACACGCAGCAGCCCGTCCGCCTCGCCGCGTTTCATTGCCAACAGGCGGTGCGAGGGAACTCGCTTCACCGGCTCCCGGTGGTCGAAGTACATCTCGAACTTGGCGGCGTCCTCCTTCTTGCCTCGCTTGACTTGCGAGCGGACGCGGCCGAATCCGCTCGCCTGTTCGCTCAGCCAGCGGCGTATCTCCATGTCCTCCGACCACTGCTCGGCCACGATGTCGCAGGCGCCCTGGATGGCGGCCTGCTCGTCCGGCACGTGGTTCTCGGGATTGACGAACGGCCGCAGTACCTCGGACCGGGGCCGGCCCAGCGCCCGCTGCGCGATCAGCAAATCCGCCAGCGGCTGCAGCCCGCGCTCGCGAGCCGTCGCGGCCCGCGTCCGCCGCTTGGGCTTGAACGGCAGATACAAGTCCTCCAGCACTTGCTTGTCTTGGCACTGGTCGATCTGCTGTCGCAGCTCAGGCGCCAGCAGCCCTTGCTGGTCGATCGTCCGCAGGATCGTGGCCTTGCGTCGAGCCAGCTCCTGTGCCTTGGCCAGCGCATCCTCGATCATCCGCAGCGCCGTCTCGTCCAGCCCGCTGGTCGCCTCCTTGCGATAGCGCGCGATGAAGGGCAGCGTGTTGCCGTCCTCCAGCAGCTCGATTGCGGTCCGCACCTGGCGCTCGGCCACTCCCGTGGCGGCGGCAATCGACCGCACCGCTTGCTCCAGGTCGAAACATTGGAACGTCAGGCTTCCCATGACCGCGAGTCCTTTGATCGCTTTCACAATCTTGTTGAGGTGGCTCTTCCGCTAAGGGTACCGATCAGAGCAGGTTGGGATGCAGAGAAGCGGACCGCCGGCGCGGCTTCTTGCCACGGGTTCTGAAAAACGAGACAAGTGACGAATCGTCCTTCCGCCCGCTCCGCATTTCAAATCCTGCCGCCTCGACTCGGAGATTCAACAGCCTGCCAGGACCCAAATTGAGTGACTCAAGAACGACCCCTCCCGTCTCGAATTGAGTGACCACGCTACCCCGCCCTCCAAAATGAAATTAAGTACCCCCCAACTGCCGCCCACGCAGGGGCTTGCGGCAGCGGAGTTGAGAGGCTTGGAGCAAGGTTGTGCGTTTCACTGATTCTGAGAGGTAGAGAGCCAAATAGTCCGGGAGTAAGCACCAAACGAACCAGCCAACCAACGAATCAGCCAAGTGAGCCATCAACGATCCACACAGTAAACCACCCCATCGTCACCCATCACGATGATTTCGGCCAAACCGTCGCCGTCGGTATCCGCAATCGCGGGTGTCGTCGGCGCCGCAGGCAGCTCGCACTCCCACTGGATGACTCCATCGCCTTCCGTCGTCTCGCCCACGGCCACGACGCGGCGGTCGACGCCCACCAGAAACTCATCGCGCCCATCGCCGTCGATGTCCGCCGTCACGGTGGAGGTAACCTTCCCGGCCAAGGGGACTTCCCAGCGAATCTCGCCGGTAGCCCCGTCGAAGCAGCGAAAGCGGCCGCCGTAGCCTGCCCCGCCGACTGCCAGTCGGCCATCGCCGCCGACGTCTCCGATCCCATCGCGCTGGGAGGTGCCGGTGGGACGGCTCCAAACGGCCGTTGGCTCCGGCGTCATCACGCCCAAGACGTAGCTGCTGTCGAACAGCAGTTCCGGCTCCCCGCCCGGCACGAGATCGGCGACGGCGGGCCGGCCGTAGTAGGCCACGACTTCCGGGAAGAACCTGCTCATCGACCGGCTGCGAAGCAGGTCGCCCGTGGCGCCGTCGGCCATCCAGTAGTTGATGGGATACTCGAAGAACATCTCCTCGCGGCCATCGCCGACGAGATCGAAGAAGGCCATCTCGAAGCCGCCGTAGCCCCAGGCCTCGCCCGTCGGTTTCCCCTGCTCGTTCCACACGTCCGCCGAGTCGTGATGCCACAGAATGTCTCCGGTCGGACCGGACAAGGCATAGCTCTCGTCGCTGTGCATGATGGTGCGCATGACGTTGACCACGATGTCGTATCGTTCGGGGTCGCTCAGCCGGGCCACGAACAGATGACGCAGCCCACCGAGGCGATACACCTCGCGCCGCCCGTGGAACTGCGGGAAGGACCGGCTCCACAGCACCGAGCCGTCATGGCGCAGGGCTACCACGCTCGCCCGGCCCTCCTCATCGGGTCGGGCCAAGACCACTTCTTTCGTCCCGTCGCCGTCCAGATCGGCGGCCAACACGCCATCCTCCGGCCCTTCTCCCCGCCCGGCCACGCGCCAGAGCAGGCGGGGTTCCTCATGCTCGTCCTGGGGAGGTTCCACGGCGACGACGAAGTCGCCGGGCGCGGTAGCGACGACGAGCGGCCGGCCGTTGCCGCGCAAGTCCGCGGCAATGACGGGCCATTTCCCGGTGACGTTCCGGGCGAACGACTGCGCTTGCACGTCCGCGCCGTGCCCCCGGAACTCGGCGGAGGCGACGCCCGGGCTGACCCATGACAGCAAGGCTTCGTCCCGCCCATCCCGGTTCTGATCGGAGACCGTTTCCACGGTCAGGCGAATTCCCGGCGAGGCTTCCACGGTCCACAGGTCCTGCCAGCCCTCGCCGTGGGCATCCAGGCCATGCCACGTTTCGACGAACTCAAACGGCCGTCCCGTCGGTTCGCGAGTGGCGTAGACGAACCCTTGCCGGTCGTCGCCATCGAAGTCGCCCGACGCGAGCCGCCGGGCTCCGTCGCCCGTTTTGAATGTTGCGAGCCGCGGGGGCTGGCGATGGAGAGGAATCCTGGGGATGAAGCCTCGCTCCGTCGACCAACGCGAGACCGCCCGGCCCTCGCGCAGGTTGTAGATGCCGAGCGGCATGTATCCGAACGTGCACAGGCCGGAAGTCCCTTGGCAGATGATTTCGACCAGGCCATCGCCGTCCAGGTCCATCGCCTCGAGCACGTAGGTCGCCGGCAGGTCCAGCTCCGGTTCGCCGGTCAGGGCGTCGAAGGCCACCGCGTGCCACTCGCGGTCGCCGGTGTCGTTGTAAAGGTTGAAGAGGATTTCGATCCGATCGTCCCCGTCGACGTCGGTGAGCGTGGTAAGCGGACACTGCACCGCGCGGCGGTGGCGGGAGATGTCCAGCTCGATGTCCCGCCGCCAGTTCGTCTTGATCTCGCCCTCCACGACGTCGAGCGATTCGATGGCCAGTTGGAAGTTGCCGATGTTCACGATTTCCAGCCCCGGCTCGTCGTCCAGGTTGATCGCGCCGAGAAAGCCCCGGCTGCGGTGGGGGTAGTGAATATCGGCCAGCAGCTCGCCGGTCTGTCCGCTGTGGACGGTGAGGTAATAATAGCTGCCGGTGACGACCTCCAATCGGCCATCGGCGGTGACGTCGGCCGCGAGCACCTGCGGCCGGTGGAAGTCCTTGTAGGTGACGGCCGTTTCCCACGCCACTTCGGGCCGGTCCGGTCCGTTGCGAAAAACCTCCAACCGCACCCGTCCGTCGAGGCCTTCGCCGTGCCAACTCACGCGCTGCGGGAACTTCTCGTCGGGGAGCCAATGGGCCCAGCGCACCGCGTCGCTATCCCGCATCTCCAGAACGGCTCCGTCGTCATACACGAACTTCGGCGGCGCGATGCCCCACGCCTCGGCCGTCTGGGCCGGGTAGTCGGGATTCCTCTCCACGTCAACCGTGGCCGTGCTCTCCCCACCAGGCGTGACTTGGAGATGCCCGCGATAGGCGGCCAACGGAAAGGACCAGGCGACCTTGGGGGCCGCGGTCATCGCTCCCTTCAAACCCGACCGCCCCGTCAGGGCCGGATCGTGGAACGGCATCGGCCAGTCCTTCGTGGCGGCGAGAGTCGTAGGAATGGCTGGAGCCAGGAGCAGCAAGAAGGATAGGGAGCAGCGGAGGAGAAGTCTGATCATTGGGGTTGTTCAAGCCTCTTCTGCGAACGGACCTCTTGCCCGTGGTTTGCCAAAGCCAATCGTTGACCATTCGGACTGACCGGTTGGTTTCATGTCGTCCCCTCTCGAAGAAGGCTGGAAGGGTTCGGTTTCGGCAGCGAGGAATCGTTTAGGAGCCGCAACAGAATAACTTCCGCATTTGCGGAGTAGTAGGCACACGCCGTGTGCCGTAACCAGCGGACGGCACACGGCGTGTGCCTGCTACGGAAGTCGGAAAGTTGTTCTTCGGCCGCCCCTTACGGTCGTCCGGTCAAGACGTAGAAAGCAATACGCCGCTCAGTATAACAAAGCCTGGCTGGTAAGCGAGCAAGCTGCCTCCGAGTAGTTCTACTGTTCGAGTTCGGTCAACACCGTCAGAACCTGGAAAACTGGGCATCTTGGCGCATTGCCTAAAGGTCCCATTTTGAGGCGAGGCGGTGCCCCGCGGCGACAGGACGGCGCAACTCGAACAGTAGAAGTAGGCAAACGACGGATTCGCAGTGTGGGGACGCGGTGGACCGAGTCGTGTTTTGCCTCAGTAGGACGGCGAGCTTTGTCTATGCGGGGATTGCCAGTACCTTTGAGTTCTGGAGGAGAAGATATACGTCCCGGCTGTGTGGATGCTCCTCACCCGTGCAACCGCCAACAGCAGCGAATCCACCGCCGGCTTTGATCGCCGCTCCGAAAGGGTGGAACTCCGCGTAAGAATTGAGCATCTGCTTGGCGAAGTCCATGCAGTAGTTGAGGAGTTCCTCAAGGCGATGAGGGTCAACTGAGAACTCGTTCATGGTTCTTCCGGCGAACTCAGTGCATATATCGTTTTCCCCTATACACCCATTCGGCGTCGCAGGCAGACGGAAGCCAGGCACAGGGGCACGTTACCGCGCCGGCCACCAGGCGTCAATCAGGGCCCTTAGGTGGACCACACGGTCACGGTTCTCGCCGGCCAGGTTGCGTTCTTCGTGCGGATCGGCAAGCACGTCGTACAGCTCGGTCCGCCCGTCCGGAACGTTCGCCGCGTTCGGCACCAGCAGCTTCCACTGCCCCTCGATACACCAGCGGTATTCCAGGCTGGAGGCCGGGTCGTGGACGTCGATCGCGTTATGGGTGAACGTCTCGCCGAAGATCGACTTTCGCGCCGACGGAGCTTCGCGATCGAGCAGGTCGACGCCCTGCATGTCCGCGGTAGCCTCGAGCCCGCACGCCGTCAGGATCGTGGGCGCAAGGTCGATGCTGACGACCGGCGTCTTCTCGTCGCGGGCCGGCTCGATCCGCCCGGGCAGGCGGAGCATGATCGGCGTTCGCAGGCCGCCGTCGTACGGCGAGCGCTTCGATTTCGGGGCGTAGCCGGCGGCGCCAGGGAGCTGGATCCAGCCGTTGTCGGTGACAAACACGACGAGCGTGTTTTGGGCCAGCTTCTTCTTGTCCAGAAAGCCGAGCAACTGGCCGCACGTCTCGTCGAACCATTCGCACATGGCCCAGTATCGGGCGACGTGGATCGAGTCGGTCTTGTCGCGATACTTGGCCAGGAGCCGCTCCGGCGGATTGTGAGGGCTGTGCGGCAGGAACGGGGCGTACCAGACGAAGAACGGCCGGTCGCCCGCCTCGTCGATGAACTCGAAGATCGGCTCCAGGCCCTCGCGGCCGATTTTCAGGCCGTCGTCGCCGTGGCGCCCGCCCGGCTCGGGGGCGCCGCGGGTCATCCCGTGCGTGAAGCCGCCGCGGCGGAAGCCGCCTTCCCACCACTTGCCCGACTGGTGGCTGAGGTAGCCCTTTTCTCCCAGCATTCGCGGCAGCGTCGGCACGCGCTCGATGTTGGCGATCTGCTCCATGCGCTGGCGCAGGAACTGCTCCTTGGGTAAGCCTTTGGGCGGATCGTTGCTGGTGATCCGGTGCTGATGGGCATAGAGGCCGGTGGCCAGCGTCGCCAGGCTCGGCCGGCACAGGCTCGCCGGCACGTAGCCCCGCGTGAACACGAGACTTTGCGACGCCAACCGATCCAGGTTCGGCGTCTCGATCACCGGATGGCCCATGAACCCGAAATCGGTCCACGCCTGATCGTCGCCGATGATCATCACGACGTTCGGCGGAGCCGCCGGCACGTTTGCCGCAATCACCGTCACCAGAAGCAAAGCCAGTACGCCGTATCTCATTCTCATCGCGTCACCTCGGCGGTCAAGACTGTGTGATGAGGAAAACGGGGCGACACGGAGCAAGGAAAATGCACTCCTTCGCCTCTTCTTTCCCCTTTTCCCCCTTTCCCTTTTTCCCTTCTTACACATCACCTACATTCGGCCGGAAAGTCGCCGGCATCAGAACTTCTCAAAAGTGCTCTTGCCGCCGGCCTTGATGTAGCGGTCGTACCACGGCTGGTTGTGCGGGAGCGGCCTTCCGTCGCGGGTCCAGCCGTCCGGGCGGCGCTCGGCCGGCATCCGATCGTCGGTCTCGACGCGCCAGTTGTCCAGAAGCGTCCGCAGCTTGTACAGCTCCGGGCGGTGCTTCGGATCGTCGACCACGTTGCGGAGCGAATACGGATCGACCTCCAGATCATACAATTCCTCGAACGGGCGCGGCTCGACGAACAGGAAGCTCTGCGCCGGCGTGAGCTTGCCCGCCTTGTGCATCTCCATGACCCCCGTCCAGGTGATCGCGTTGAGCGAGTCGACGCTGTTCCAGAGCGGCTTGTCCCAGTAGTAGTTGCGGACCAAGAGGAACCGCTCGGTCCGCACCGCCCGGGTGAACTGCTCGAAGTCGTGCCAGTCGGCCTCGGCAAAGATCGCCTCGCGCACGGTGGCCGCCGGGTCTTCGAGCATCGGGATCAGGCTGCGGCCCTGCATGGTTTTCTGCTCGACGCCGGCCAGCGCGAGGATCGTCGAGGCCACGTCGATCGTGCTCGCCAGGCCCTTCTGCACGCTGCCCGGCTCGACCAGCGGCGGGTAACGGACGATCAGCGGGGTGTGGATGCCCGAGTCGTAAAGCGTCGTCTTCGCGCGCGGGAACGGCATGCCGTTATCCGAGAGATAGACGACGAACGTCCGGTCCAGAACGCCCTCGCGCTCCAGCTCCGCCCGGATCCGTCCGACGTGGCCGTCGAACCGCGTGATCTCGTCGTAGTACTGGGCGATCTCCTTGCGGATGAGCGGATGGTCGGGCAAGTACGGCGGCACGACCACCCGGGCCGGATCGTGCGGCTCGGGCGCCGCGTCGTCGTCGAACGGGCGGTGCGGGTCCTTGGTGGCCACCCAGAAGAAGAACGGTTTGTCCTGCGGGCGGTCCTTCATAAGCTTGAGGGCCTCGTCGGCCGTTTCGCGACCGGCGCATTCGACCACCCGGTCCCAGTTCCGCCGCTCCGCGTCGCCGAGATGCCACTTGCCCACCGACATGCAGTGATACCCGGCCCCACGCAGGTACCAGGCCAGCGTCTTCTGATCGGCCGGGAGCGGATCGTGCAGGTCTTCGGCGCCGGTGTTGTGCGGGTACCGTCCGGTCAGGAAGCTGCACCGGGTGGGGCTGCACGAGGAGATCGTGAGGAAGGCCCGGTCGAAGCGCATCCCCTCGGCGGCCAGGCGGTCGATGTTCGGCGTATCGAGCACCGGATGGCCATAGCAGCTCAGGTCGCCCTCGCCTTGGTCGTCGGCGATGAAGATGACGATGTTGGGGCGATCGGCCGGGGCCGCGCCTCGGGCAATCACGGGGGAAGCACATGCCAGGGCGATCGGGATGAGGGGAAGCAGTTGTCGCATGGCGAATTGTTTCCTCGCTTGGGGAGGCCGAAGCCGCAAGCGGCTGCGGGGTTCCTGAAGCACGGCGGACCAGCGATATGCTCTATTTCGCGCGCTGGTGCCACGCCGTCCACTTCTCGCGCATCCGCTCGAGCGTCTCGGCGTGCGCGGGGTCGTTGGTCAGGTTGTGGGCTTCGTCGGGGTCGCTCTCCAGGTCGTACAGCTCCTCGCAAAGCGGGTCGCTCTCGACGAAGCGGATGTACTTGTACCGCGAGTCGCGCACGGCCTCCGAGCAGGGGATTGTCGGATGTTTGAACAAGTGCTCGTAGAAGAACTCCGTGCGCCACTCGGGCGTCTCGCCTTTCACCAGCGGCATCAGGCTCCGCCCCTGCATCGCGTCGGGGACCTCGACGCCGGCCATTTCGAGCATCGTCGGCGCCATGTCGATGCTCAAGACCGCCTCGTCGCGGCGCGTGCCGCGCTCGGCCGCGGGAAGCCTCGGGTCGTAGACGACCAGCGGCACGCGGATCGACACCTCGTGCGGAAACCACTTGCCCGCGAAACCGCGCTCGCCCAGGTAGAATCCGTTGTCGCCGGTGTAGAGGATGACGGTGTTGTCCGCCAACCCCTTCTCCTTGAGCTTCTCCACGATTTGCCCCACGACCCGGTCCACGCCGCTCACGAGCCGGTAGTACGATTTGACCGAGTGCTGGTACATCTCGGGCGTGGCGAAGCGCAGCTCCCAGCGACGGCGGTTCTCCGAGGTCTTGAGAAACTCCGGCAGGGCGTCGAAAAAGGCCGGATCGGAAAGCGGCGCGGGCGGGATGGTCACGTCCTGATATAGACCGTGCAAGTTGGCGTCGTAAGGGAACTGGCGAAACGCGGGCTGGCCGTCCTGGCAGTGCGGCGCCTTGAAGCTGAAGGCGAGGCAGAACGGCCGATCGGCCGGGGCGCCGTCGAGGAACTCGAGCGCCTGGTCGCCCATGTTCGCTGTCAGATGCACGCGGTCACGCTGCCGGGCGACGAGGCGTTTCCGGTCGGGCCCCGGCGCCAGATACTCAAACGGGTCCTCGCCCTTCAGTTTCTCGTAATACCGATTCTGCCCGGGCCAGCCCTGGTTGTAGTCGAACAGGTCGTCGGGCGGCTTTCCCACGCCCCACTTGCCGATGAACCCGACGTAGTAGCCGGCCCGTTTGAGCAGGCCCGGATACGTCTGGGCGAGCTGCTCCGGCGAGAAGATCGTCCGAAAGTCCCACACGCCGTGCCGCGCGGCATACTGGCCCGTGAAGATGCACGCCCGGTTGGTCATGCAGATCGACGTGGTCACGAAGCAATGATCGAACACGACGCCCTGGGCGGCCAGCCGGTCGACGTTGGGCGTCTGGATGATCGAGTTGCCCATGCAGCCGAGCGTGTCCCACCGTTGATCGTCGGTCAACAGGAAGATGATGTTGGGCCGCTTGGTTTCGCCGCCGTGGCAAGGGCGCACGAACGCGCCAAAGGGAAGCAGCGCGCCCAGTACAGACGCGCTCACCAGGAGCCATCTCGCGAGAAGTCGCATCGGTAGACCTCCGTTGTTGATCCGTTTTGCCCCCATGCGCGTTGCCCTCTTTCGACCGCTGTAGCAGGCACACGCCGTGTGCCGTCCGCGCGGCGACCAATACGCCGCAGAGTCGCTTGGACGCGTCGTTGGTCTGACCTGAACACGACGTCCGCGGACGGCACACGGCGTGTGCCTGCTACCTTCATCGAACGCCGTGAAACGTTACGATCACTCTACGAGTCTACTGTCCCGGCGACGACGGCGTCTACCGCGGCAGTCCCTCGAGCCGCACGATGTGCTCCGCCGCCTGGCGACGGATGCGCCGGTAGTCGGCCCCGTCCAGCTTTCCGGCGAGCCAGACCAGAAGCGGGCTCTCCTCCTCGATCGGCTCCAGGTCGGCGTGCCCCGGCGTGACCCCGCGGCGGAGACCTTCCAGCCACTTGCGGGCCGATGCGGCCTCGCGCGCCCCCTCGTGCTCGGCGACCACGGCTTCCAGCGTCGTCAGGTACCGCATGTCGTCAATGCCCTCGCGGAAGCCCTCCCAGTGCCGCGTGGGGACCATTTGGGTCGGGTCGTCCGGGTGCGGCACGGCGTATGCAAAGTCGCCGCCGCGGAGCCGGGGGCCGTCGGTGGCATCGAACGGGCTGCCCTTGAACGAATAGTACATCCAGGGCACGTGCACCTTGAGCGGGCTGGTCCACATGTAGTAGCCGTTGACCAGGCGCGTCCACTCCGCCGGGAAGAACGCCCCGCGGATGTTGTGGTAGAGCCAGGCTTCGTCGCCCGCCTCATCGAGCTGGCGGCGAAGATCCTCGAACGTGTTGCCCGCGCGGATCCACGAGTCCATGCAGTGCCCGTTGTAGCACCGCACGTCGACGTACGGATCGCACCGGCGCATCATTTCGGCCACGTCGCGCTTGGGATCGTTGTGCAGGGTGATGTACACCCGCAGCGACGGCACCTGGCGCACCGCCTCGGTCAACCGGATGTACCGCGGAAGCCTTTCGCGGCCGAAGACCTCGTCCATGTGCGTGGGCAGGAACTCGAACTCGGGGTACTTTTCCGAGAGCTTGACGAGTCCTTCCATCGCCCCTTGGACGACCTGGAAGAACCGCTCCCTGGCCGCCGGGTCGGCGTCGTCCTCCACCGGGTTGTAGCCGAGGAGCCGCGCCGCGTGCTCGCAGCCGGTGCTCACCGGGAAGGGGCCGTGAAACCCGTGCTTCCTGAGCACGGCCAGCCCGCGCTCGAGCGGCGCGTACGACGGCTTGACGTCTCCGTCCGCCGCCTCGTACTCCACGCCCAGGTCGCTTTTGAGCATGTTCCCCCCATGGGCGCGGACGTCGGCCAGCTCGACGTCGATTTGCGACCAGTCATCCTCCATGGCAGGGAACCGATAGTAGACTCCGTATCCCCGCTCCTTGAGCGGGCGCAGCCGGAACGGCAGGACCTCGAACACAAACGGAAGCTCGAGCGTGTCTTCGCCGGCCGGCGTCAATCGCACCGAGCCCGTGTACTTGCCCGGCTTCGCCTCGTCCGGTACATGAACGATCAGGTGATACTCGCGGAGCGTGCCGGCGAGGACGTCGAGCTGCTGGTACGGCAGGATGAATCGGGATACGACCGTGGATCGCTCCGGCGGGAGCGTGTACAGGTCGCGCATCAGGCGGCGAAGGACAAGGCGCACGTCGATCCGGCCCTTCGGAAGCACCGAATCGCCCGTGTGCAAGTCGGTCACCTCCACGGCAAGGTCATCCAGATCCTTGGCGGCGTAGACTACGAAGTTGACCGGCTCGTACTCGCCGGGCGTAGCAAACGCTTCGAGAGGCCGGCCGACGCTCTCGGGCGCCGGCGGCCGGGCCGGATCGATCTCGTCTTCCCAGCACTTGCCGGCCACCACCAGTGGCGACTGCGTGTCGAGCGGGAAGGAGTAGTCGTCCGCGGCCTCTTGCCGGCGATACATGTCGATCTCTGCCGGCTTGAGCTGCCTGGCGGCCTGGAGCACTTCCCCCTCCGTGCTCCGTCGCAGGACGGCACCGGCCCAAATGCCGTGGCCGGGCCGCCCCGCCGCTTGCGCGGGCCCGCGCCGCGTCGCAAGCGTGAGCTGCTTGACGCCCGCGATCTCGACACGGACGGGGAGCGGCGATTGCTCAACCGTTCGCGGCCCGGACTCAAAGAGCCGCTTGCCGTCGCCCAACACTTCAAACGAGCATGACGTGCCCGGCGGCGACAGGGGGCAAACGCCCACCGTGGCCTCGAACGTCTCGAAAGGCTCTTCCAGGCGGGTCGAGATTTCCGTGCCGCAGAGACACGCGATCCCCTTCGAGTATCGCGCACTTTCGAGGATGAGCGGGACGGCGACGTCGCCCAACAGCCTCCGCTCGTCGAGCATCGCCGCGTCGGCCGGCGTCCAGCCCAGGTCGCTCGCGTGCCGATACGGCGTATGCAGCGCCTGTTCGATCGAGGCCCGGGCGTCCTCGACGGTGAACCTCCGCTTCGAGATCCGAAACGCGTCGATCACCGCGTCGGCCCCGGTCAGACTGATCACTTCAGGAGCTTCACTAGGCATCCGGGCGTCGGTGGCCGCCCGCGGACCTTCCTCTCCGTCCACGTACACGTGCAGCTCGCTGCGTCCCCAGGCAAAGGCCACGTGGTGCCACGTGTCGGGCTTCCAGTCGGCGATGAGGGCGTCGGCCCGGCGCCACGTCCAATCGTCGCCTTCCCCCGCGGCGACCGCGATGCCCAGGCGCCCGCCCCCCAGGCAGTTGATGTTGACGTACTCTCTCTCTCCCATTCGGCAAGAG
>Ga0307378_10004070_pt1 | contig 21083 bp, 20 predicted proteins | sample UN1MG_FD_202238 | JGI IMG/M metagenome (GOLD analysis project Ga0307378, IMG submission 202238) | Soil microbial communities from Risofladan, Vaasa, Finland - UN-1 | ecosystem: Environmental > Terrestrial > Soil > Coastal area > Acid sulfate soil | place: Finland: Risofladan, Vaasa | collected... | reverse complement strand
GACCGGGGGGGGGGGAAGTTGTTTCGGTCATTGGGTCATTTGTGCTTTCGGATTTGTTTCGGATTTCGATATTCGAGCTTCTGATGGCGTGAAGGGGTTTGACTAGTGTTTGACAACCCCGCCTTCGAGCGGCTGAGCATCTCGGTTTCGCCCACCGGCGATCCGTGGCGGGACGGGGCGACGATCCAGCGTGCTTTGGACGCGGCGGGCACCTGCGGGGGCGGGACCGTCCGCCTGAAGGCCGGCACGTACGTGCTGCCGGGGCCCGTGATGCTCCGCAGCGACGTGGCCCTCGTCGGCGCCGACGGCGCGACCCTCCGCCGCCCGGACGCCCCGGCGGTCAGCGAGCTGGCCGTCGACGCCGACACCGGCGAGTTCCGAATCACCCCCGCCGACGCGTCGGCGTTTTGCCCGGGGATGGCCGTCGTGCTGCACGACCGCCAGTCGGGCTGGTCGCCCGGGTTCTTCCCGTCGATCGTCGCCGCCGTCCAGGACGGCACGCTGTTGCTGACCGACATGCTCCCCCACCATCGCGCGGCCGCCGACGGGGCACGGGTCGCCAGCTACTACCCGCTCGTCCTGGGCATGCGGGCCGCGAGAGCGAGGGTCGAGAACCTCACGCTCGACAACGGCGTGGACGACCGCGGCGCGCTGGCCGGCACGAGGACCGCGGCGCTGTACCTGTACCACAGCCCGCACTGCACAGTCCGAGGCGTGCGGGCCTGCAACGCGTTGGGCGACGGCATCTGCGTCGGCAAGGCCTCGGTCGGCGCCGTCATTGAAGAGTGCGAGGCCTTCGACAACACGAACTACGGCATACACCCCGGCAGCCACTCCGCCCACTGCGCGGTGCGCCGCTGCCACATCCACCACAACGGCTCGGACGGCCTGTACGTCTGCTGGGGCATCCACCACAGCACGTTCGAGGAAAACGATATCCACAACAACGGGCATCTGGAGTGGCGAAGCGGCCTGTCCATCGGACACAAGGACACCGACAACCTGATCGCCCGCAACCGCATCTATGAAAACTGCAAGTACGGCATCTGCGTGCGGCGGAAGACCGAGGCGAACGGCGCCCACCGCTGCACCTATCGCGAGAACGTCATTGAGAACAACGGCGCCGACCCGGCCACGATCCCGGGGTCGCTGAGTTGGCTGCCCCAGTGGGAGCGGGTATCCTGCGGCGTGTCGATCTTGGGCGTGACGCACGACCTGGCCTTCGAGCGAAACGTCATCCGCGAGACCCGCCCCGCCGGGCAGGACTGGCAGCGGCACGCCTTCTATCTCGGACCCGGCGTGTCGCGCGTGAAGATGATCGACAACGATATCAGCAGACACCCCGACGGGGAGATACTGGACGAATCGCACGCCTCGGTAGAGGCGTGAAACTCGAATTCCGAAATCCGAATTTCGAAACAAGCACGAATGACCAAATGAACCAATGCCCCAAACCGCCGGAACCCCAAGGGGCTATTTCGGTCATTCGATCATTCGTGCATTCGGATTCCTCTCGGGGTTGCCCCACCGCGGCGGGACGGAGCGTGATGACACACTGGCCCGAAGGGCCGAGACTCACTAGCCCAGGGCGAAGCCCTGGGTTGTGGGCGTGCGAATGGGATAGCCCTGAAAGGGCGAGACAAAAGGTCTTCCGCCCCTACAGGGCTCAGCCAATGCATAGATCACCCACCCAGGGCTTCGCCCTGGGCTGATGGATGACGGCCTTTCAGGCCGTGCCCGTTCGGGCGAAGGCTTTCAGTGCAGGCAATGAAGACGATAACATCCAAGCTCCGCCGGATGGGGCCTGCCGGCAGGCAGGTTTCGAGATTCGGATTTTGGAGCTGGAGAGCACCATGAGAATCGGCGTGTGTCTGTCAATCTGCCTTGTCCAAGCTGCGTGCCTGGCGGCGGACCCGGCCGGGACGCAGCCCGCCACCCAACCGGGCGCCAAGGGCACACAACCCATCGCCGCATGGGACGTCGTGCCCTACCAGCGGATCACCAAACCCTTCAAGGTCGGCGTGGTGGCCTTCCACGAGAAGCCGCTCGACGTGGTCTTCATGGTCGTCCAGCCGCCGCTTGCACCGGAGAGGAAAAACCGTCTTGAGGGGGCCTTAGGCAAGGGGGAAGCCAACACGGTAGCGGAACACGCATTGAAGCTCACTGGGTCTATCCACATGGCGGAGATTGGCACGCCACTATCCCGTCAGGAAGCAGCGCTGTTCCGAGCGGTATTGAGCAGGGTCTTTGAAGATGACCCGAACTTCGGCGCCAGCACGCACCCGGGCGAGACCGACGCATCCCGGCGGGCGCCACACCCCGACGCCGAAGCGTCGGGAACGATGATGCGGGGCACGGCGCGCATCACACTGAAGATCAAGCCCAATAAGGATGCGGAACAGGTCGGATTCGAGCTGATAGCCAAACAGTTGCACATCGTGTCCAGTCCCAGCCTGAACACGCGAACGGGCGTTTGGGAGTTCTTCACTGTCGTCGATCCGTCGATGCTTGATGATGGTCCTTTCGAAGTCTATGCGCTTCCGTATGTGGCCGGCAATGAGAGGAAACCCGAAGACGACCACGTTGCAGGAAGCGGTTGGAAAGGTCTTGAGCGAGCGATAGGAGAGGCGATTGGCGAGGCCCTGGTCTCTGGCCTGGTTCGCCTTCTTATGAGCGATCTTAAGCCACTGACGCTGTACGCCAACGCCAAAGGCACGCTGAGCGCCGGCGACCCCGTCTGGGTGGACGCCAAGTCCGGCGACGACGGGGCCGCCGGCACGAAGGACGCGCCTCTCAAGACTCTCGCGGCCGGCGTGAAGAAGGCCCCCGACGGCGGGACGGTCTATCTGATGCCCGGCGACTACTCGGCCCAGGCGCTGGGCGGCGGCTTCAAGCGGGATTACTGGACGATCATCACGCCGGCCCCCGGCGTGAAGCGCGACGACGTGCAGATCGGCAAGGGCCGCACCGGCACCGACAAGCTCTGCTTCCGCAACGTGACGCTCTATGCCGACCCGCCGAAGCGCGGCTACAACACGATCCTTGACGGCGCGAACGGGCGGACGAGCGTCTGGTGCGACAACTGCAAGTTCTACAACCGCAAGGGCCGCTGGGGCGGCGGGGGGAACCACTTCGGCAATCGCTACAAGGCCTACGTCACCGGCGGCATCACGACCGAGATGGACAACGGCCCCGGCGCGATCCTCCTGCGCAACCACAAGATCGTCAAGATCACCTCCGACGCGCTGACCAACGCCGGCACCGCCATCAACTGCGAGGTCCGCGACATCGACCCCGGCAAGACGGGCGCCCACCCCGACTGGCACCAGTCCTACACCGGCGGCAAGGGCAAGTACAAGACCTGCATCATCTACAACTGCTCCGGCTTCGACTGCCAGGCCCAGGGGTTCTTCGGGCACTACCTGAAGGACTCTGCCTTCGTGAACTGCATCTTCGAGAAGGTTCCCGGCCACGCGCTAAGCCAGTACTCCGGCCACATGGACCACGTGCTGTGGCTGCACTGCACGGTGCCGAACCAGCACTGGCTGTGGCGGGGCACGCTGCGCGGAACGAACTGCCACGTGCTCAACGGCGTTTTTGCGGGCATGCACGAGGCCCAGGGCGGCGACGCCGGCGGGTTCGTCATAGACCGCAACCACTTCATCGAGCCGAAGCGCGCCATGGGCACGAACGCCACCACGGGGGACGCCCGTTTCGTCGATCCCAACGCGAACGACTACCGCCTGCGGGCGGACTCTCCCGCCGCACGCACCGGCGCGCACTTGCAGTGCGTGCCGGCCGACATCAACGGCAAGCCCTACGACAAGGACGCGCGAAATCGCGGCTGCTACGCGGGAACGCACGCCGCGCCGACCACCTCACCCCGCCCGGACGGAAAGGAATAGCACCATGAACGCCAAGTGGATCGCCGCCGTCGCAGTTGCCATCGTGTGCGCGTCGGTTGCCGTGCTGCATCAGACCTTCGCGCAGCCAGCCCCGAAGACCGGTGCGCCAGCACCCAAGTTGGAGGCCACACCCAAGATGCAGAGCATGAAAGACGCCCCGCCGCGGAAGATCGTCGTCGGTTCGCTGATGTACGCGATGTACGGCCAATGGCCGGGCCTGGACAAGCGCCTGGCAAGACTTTGCGAGTTCATCGACCAGATGGCCGCCGAGGCAAAGAGCAAGTACAACGCCGGCCTCGACGTGGTGGTCCTGCCGGAGGTCGCCGTAAACGGCGGGCGCAGAGGCCCGGCCAAGGAGATCTCCGAGCCGCTGGAGGGTCCCGTGCTGAACGCCTTCGCGGCCGTGGCCAAGAAGCACAAGACCTACGTCGTCGTGCCGATGTTCATGACCGAGGACGCAGCCAAGGGCATCTACTACAACGTTTTGGCGCTGATCGACCGTGCCGGCAAGGTAGCCGGCATCTACCGCAAGGTGCACCCGGTGGAGGTTCCCGGCAGCGGCAAGCTCGAGGGCGGCTGCCTGCCCGGAAAGAGCTTCCCCGTCTTCGAGTGCGACTTCGGCAAGCTGGGCGCACTGATCTGCATTGACATCGCCTGGGACGACGGCTGGGAGACGCTCGCGCGCAAGGGCGCGGAGATCGTCGTCTGGTCCACCCAGTCGCCGGGCATCGTCAAGGCGCAGTTCCGCGCGATGCGGCACAGGTACTACGTCCTGTCCAGCACTTGGCGGAACAACATCACGCTGGCCGACCCGACCGGCCACGTCATCGCCCAGTCCACCAAGCCCTCCAGCGTGCTCGTCGAGCAGATCGACCTGAACTACATGCTGATCGGCTGGCAGCGAAACCTCGGCAACGGCAAGGCCTTCATCGACAAGTACGGCAAGGAGGCGGTGGGCTTCCGGTACAGCGAGGCCGAGGACGGCGGCATCTTCTGGTCCAACGATCCGAAGATTCCCATCCAGCGGATGGTCCGCGAGCTGAAGCTGGAGCTGCCGGAGGTGATGGTCGAGCGCAATCGCCGGCTCCAGGACAAGCTTCGCGGCGGCCCGCCGAGCATGGACTGACGCCGGTTCGGTAACCGCAGTCGACAATGGGGCCATGTCCGTAGTCATTGAACAGATCGGCCCTGACCGCCTTGCCGAGTACGCCGGCGTTTCGCCGGAGTTCGAGGTCCGCCGCGCGCTGGACGTGATCCCCGTGCGCGGGGGGCTGGGCGGCTTGGAGCTGCGCGAGGCTGCTGTCGGCAGCCCCTACAGCAAAGGCGCCGATGAGCCGGGCGACGAACCGGCCTGCTGGCTGGAGAAGGAGAAAGGACCGTGGGGTTTCTTTCTCGCCCGCGACGGCGACCGCCCCGTCGGTGCGTGTGCGGTGGTGATCAACCCGTCGGCCGCGTTCCTCTTCGAGCGACGCGGGGAACTGGCCGGCCTGTGGGACATCCGCGTGGCGCCCGACCGGCGGCGCCAAGGAGTCGGCGCCGAGCTGCTCCGGCGGGCCGCCGACTGGGCGCGGGCGCATGGCTGCGAGCAGCTCCGCATCGAGACGCAGAACGTCAACGTGCCCGCCTGCCGCTTCTACGCCAAGCAAGGCTGTGTGCTTGGCAGCATCCATCGCTTCGCGTACGCCAACCGCCCCGACGTGGCGCACGAGACCATGCTGCTGTGGTATCTTGATCTGTGAATCCAGCCGCCCGACGTAGGAGACAACAGGCACATGTCCGAGAAGACAGACTCACCGCCGAGGAAGGTCGTCGTCGGAACGACGATGTACGCGATGTGGGAGCCGCATCCGGGCTTGGCCAAGCGGATGGCCACGCTGGGCGGGTTCGTGGACCAGATGGCCGTCCAGGCCAAGGAGAAGCACGGCGTCGGCCTGGACTTGGCCGTCCTGCCGGAGAACGCCGTCACCGGCTGCGCCAAGGACGGCGACTCGGCCGCCGACCATTCCGTGCCGCTGGAAGGCGAGGTGCTCAACACGATGGGCCGGATCGCGCGGCGCAACCGGACGTACCTGGTCGTGCCGATGGGCCTGGCCGAGGGCGGGCAATACTACAACGCCGCGGCACTTCTGGACCGCGACGGCTCGGCGGTCGGCATCTACCGCAAGGTGCACCCGGTGGACTCGGCCGACGCCGGAGTCCTGGAAGGCGGGCGGATGCCGGGAAAGGACTTCCCGGTCTTCCAGTGCGACTTCGGGACCGTCGGCATTCAGATCTGCTTCGACATCCGCTTCGACGACGGCTGGGCGACACTCGCCCGCAAGGGCGCGGAGATCGTCGCCTGGCCGACGCAGACCCCGCGGCAAATCCTCAGCGGCTTCCGCGCGAGGCAGTACGGCTACTACGTCGTCTCGAGCACGTGGCGCAACAACGCCTCGCTGATCGACCCGACCGGGGCGGTCGCCGCCCAGATCGTCGAGCCGCAGAACATCCTCGTCGAGCAGATCGATCTGAGCTGGGTCATGCTCGACTGGCAGCCGAAGCTGCGCAACGGCGAGGCGCTGCGGGAGCGCTACGGCGAGAAGGTGGGCTTCCGCTACAGCGAGGCCGAGGACGAGGGCCTCTTCTGGTCCAACGACCCGGCCACGCCGATCACGCAAATGGTCCGCGAGCTGGGGTTAGAGCTGCCGGAACCGTCGATCGATCGCAATCGCCGGCTCCAGGACGCCCTCCGCGGCGGCCCGCCGAGCCTCCAGTAGGTCAGGCGTCGGTGTTTGCGGGATGGGCCCTGTAGAACGTCCGGCCGCCAGAGGCGGTGCGTGCGACGCGGCCGGCGTCTTGAAGCTGCTGGAGGCACTTGAGGACCTCATTGATGTGCAGGTCCAGCCCGGCGGCGATGTCCTCAACGGTGCAGGGGCGGCGAAGCAGCAGGTTCAGCACCGACTGACAATGGGGCGCGGAGCGTCCTGTCGGATCGGGAACGGGCAGGTCGGCCACCACCCGCGCGGGCGGATCGAACGCGGCCGCCAGCTCGCGCAGGCGCTCGCGCGGAACGGCTACCGCCAAGTCCTCCGCGGGCGGGCGAGAGACGGTATTCAGGTCCACACGGTCCGGGTTGATGGACCGGACTGCGTCGATGATGCGGTCCAGCGCCGGCCCCTCGGACGTGTAGCGCGCAAGTAGAAACACCTCCAGCCAGAGCCGGCCGGCATACTCCCGGCGGAACCGCACGAGCCCTTCCAGCATGTCCTCGAAGCGGATGGACTCGTGCGGGCGGTTGACGGCCTGGAACGTGCGGTCGTCGCCGGCGTCGAGCGAGGGGATCACCACGTCGGCGGCGGCGAGGTCCAGGCGGACCTCCAGCCAGCGCAGCAGCGCCCCGTTGGTCAGGACGGCCACAGGGATGGACGTGCGGAGCTTGACGCCCTGGATGAGCCGGCCCAGGCGCGAGTGCAGCGTCGGCTCGCCGGAGCCGCTGAAGGTGATGAAGTCCGGGCGGCTCGCCAGCCGCCCGTCCAACTGGCGCATGACCTCGTCGGGCGAGACCCACTCGCGGCGCTCGACGGTCTTGCACGTGGTGCGTCCGAGCTGGCAGTACAGGCAGTCGTAGCAGCAGGTCTTCGGCGGCACGAGGTCGACGCCCAGCGACCGCCCCAGGCGGTGCGAGGGCACCGGGCCGAAGACGTGCTGTCGGGCACCGTCAGTGGTCACAGACGTTGTCCCCGGCTTGCAGCGTGCCGGCGAGGTAGTCGCGGACGAGCTGCTGGGGCTCGCCGCCCGGCGCGCCCACGACAACGCGAATGCCCATCTGGCCAAACAGGTCCTGGGCCCGGCTGCCCATTCCGCCGGCCAGGATCACCTCAGCCCCCTGCTCGCGCAGCCATCGCGGCAGCACGCCCGGCTCGTGCGCCGGCGGGGCCTGAAGGTCGGTTGACAGTATCGTGCCGGCTTCGGGGTCCACCTCGATCAGGGCGAACTGCTCGCAGTGCCCGAAGTGCATGCTGAGCTTTCCGTCGGCGAGAGGGATAGCGATCTTCATACGTGCATTCTCCTTGGGGTAAGACGACTCGGCGGCCGGCGCGGTCAGCCCCTCGGCGACGCGCCGGGCGATATCGGCAAAGACGCCGGCCACGGGCGAACCTGCCAGCTCGGTAACGAAAGGCCGGCCGCGGTCGCCGCACTCGGCGACGCGAGGGTCGATTGGAATACGCCCCAGAAGCGGCACGCCCGCCTGACGGGACAGGGCCTGCCCGCCGCCGGGCGGAAACACGTCCACCGCCTTGCCGCAGTGCGGACATATCAGGCCGCTCATGTTCTCCACCAGTCCGACAACCGGCAGCGAGAGCTTGCGGCAGAACTGCACGCTGCGGCGGACGTTGGCGACGGCCAGCTCCTGCGGCGTGGTGACGACCACGGCGGCCGCCGGCCGGCCCACGAGCTGCGCCACCGCCAGCGGCTCGTCGCCCGTGCCCGGGGGCGAATCGATCACCAGGCAGTCCAGCGGGCCCCAGTTGACCTCGGTGAGGAACTGGCGGATCACGCCGTACTTCATCGGGCCTCGCCAGATCACCGCCTCGCCGGCCTCGGCCAGCAGAAATCCGATCGACATCACCGAAAGGTTCTCGCCGGCCGACACCGGCTCCAAGCCCTGCGGCGTCGAGCGGACCCGGCGGCCGTCCAGGCCCATCAGCATGGGCACGCTGGGGCCGTGAACGTCCACGTCCAGCAGGCCGACCTTCATGCCGGCGTCCGCCAACGCCACCGCCAGGTTCACCGCGACCGTGCTCTTGCCGACGCCGCCCTTGCCGGACAGCACCAGCAGCTTGCCGGCGACGTCCTGCATCCTCGCGGCGAGCGCCGCCTCGTCGCGCCTTCGGCGGTCTTCCGCCTCCGCGCCAGTGTCTGAGCGAGGCTCGGTCATCTATCCTTTCCCTTTCGATCGTGCCAGCAGGGCGGCGGTTTCGGTCCAGAGCTTCCGCACATCCTCGGCCAGGCCGTCGTGGGAATGCTCCACCACCGAAAGCCCGCGAATCTGCGCGTCGGTGACCGCGCGGTCGTATCGCACGCGCCCCACAACCGCCAAACCGTCTCGGGCGGCCTCGGACTCCACCCGATCGGCCAGCTCGGCGTTCAGGTCCCACTTGTTCACGCAGACGGCTGCGGGAATGCCAAAGTGGCCGGCCAGTTCGGCCACGCGCGTCAGGTCGTGCAGCCCGCTCAGCGTCGGCTCGGCCACGACCAGGGCCATGTCCGCCCCGGTGATCGAGGCAATGACGGGGCAGCCGATCCCCGGCGAGCCGTCCACGAGGATCAGCCCGCGGCCGTGCTCGACGGCCAGCGCCCTGGCCTGCTCTCGTATGAGGCTGACGAGTTTGCCGGAGTTCTCCTGGGCCACGCCCAGGCGGGCGTGCACCATCGGCCCGACGCGCGTCTCGGAGACGAACCACTTGCCGCTGTCGGCCGACACGAACTCCACGGCGCCCTCCGCGCAGAAGTGCACGCAGACGCCGCAGCCCTCGCAGGCGATGGGGTCCACTCGGAAGGTCTTTGCGATGCGGCCGTTGCCCGGGCCGTCGAGGAAGATCGCGTCGAACCGGCAGAGTTCCTGGCACTTGGCGCAGGCGGTGCAGTGGCCCGGCTTGATGCGTGCGACCGCCCCGCCGGAGAACGACTCGCGCCGCAGGACGGTGGGCGACAGCACCAGGTGCAGGTCTGCGGCGTCCACGTCGCAGTCGGCAACGACCGCTTCGCGCGACAAGGCCGCGAACGACGCCACGAGCGACGTCTTGCCAGTGCCGCCCTTGCCGCTGATGACCACCAGCTCCTTCATGAAACCGCCTTCGTGATCCGCCGCAGCAGCTCGGAGAACAGGCCGCGCAACTCTGGTTTCGCCTCGCACGCCATTTCGCCGCGGGAATAGGCCTCGGCCAGTTGACGGTCGTCGGGAATCTCGGCCAGCACGCCGATCCGCTGGAGATCGCAGTACCGTCTGGTCTGGCCGTCGCCGATGTCCGCACGGTTGATCACGACGGCGAACGGCCGCTTCAGGGCTCGAACCATCTCGACGGCCAGTTGCAAGTCATTAAGGCCAAACGGGGTCGGCTCGGTCACCAGCAGGACGAAGTCGGCCCCGCGAATCGTCTCCACGACCGGACACGACGTGCCCGGCGGCGCGTCGAGGATCACCAGCTCCGCCTGAGGCTGGGCGGCCTTCACCTGGCGAATCACCGGCGGGCTCATCGTCTCGCCCACGTTCAGCGTGCCCGACACGAACCGGATCCCGCCGGCCGATCCGAGCCGCAACGTGCCGATCTCGCGCGGCTGCTCGGTAATCGCACCGACCGGGCAGACCAGCGCGCAGCCGCCGCAGGCGTGGCACATCTCCGGATTGACCAGCACCTGCTGGCCGATGCACACGATCGCACTGTATTGGCAGATCTCGCCGCACTGCCCGCACGCGGTGCACTTGCCGGCGTCCACGCGGGGGACGGGCCTGCTCACCGGCTGCGTCTCGGCGATATCCGGCTTGAGGAAGATGTGGCCATTGGGCTCCTCGACGTCGCAGTCCAGGTACGCCACGGCCGTCCCGGCGCGCGCGGCCACGTGCGCCAGGTTCGTAGCCACGGTCGTCTTTCCGGTGCCCCCCTTGCCGCTCGCAATGGCTACCTTCATCTGTTGCTTTCGCCCGCAGAGTGCCGCGGTCACTTGCCTCTTGCCAACGGCGTGACGTAGAGGATGAGCAAGAACAGGATCGCCACTACGACCAGCGTGGCGGCCGCCCAATACGCCTTCGCCTTAAGGGTCAACGGGGGCGGGGCGTCGGCCCCAGGGTCGGGACGGCCCCATCGAATTCTGCTCCACAATCGCTCGTACGCGTAATACATAACCATCCGCGTGGAGTGGTGATAGACGACGATGAACGTGGAGATCCAGGCCGCCTTCTGGAACCGCTCGGGCGTCCACAGGATAATCAGGTACGCCCCGATCCAGGTCCACACGACGCCGACGAGGCGCCAAATCAACGATTTCGTCACCGAGCGTCTTCGTGTCTCGAGCATCGGGTCCACTCCGGCGGACGGCGACGCCTCGGCCGGTAGGGCGCACAGCTCTGCTGCGCGCGGGAGGGGCTCGCGGCCCGCGTGCAACAAGTTGCACGCCCTACGCCTGCGACTGGAGCTCCTCGACTCGCTTGCCGATCTCATCCAGCGCGTTGGAGAAGTACTCCTGCTGGCGCTTGAGCATGTCGATTTCCTGCTCACGGCCGGGTGCGGCGGCCGTTACGGGCGCCACGCCTGCCGGCACCGCGGCGAATGACGGCCAGCCCATGGCGCCCCGCTGCCAGCCGGTCAGGCCGGTGGCGTAAAACCAGTTGCGCCGACCCCGGCCGCCGCCGCGTCCGCCGCGGCCCCAGAATCCGAACCCTCGCCCGCCCCGGAGATTCATGAATCCAGGGACCGGATAGCCGGCGCAGTATCCCGCCGCACGTCCCGTCATCGGCCCTGCCCCCATCGGTCCTGTACCATCTCCACCTGGCATAGCAATTCTCCTTGTGGTTTCTGTGTTAGCCTCTTGTCAGCGTCGTGCCGCACTTCGGGCAGGCCGTCTGATTACAGGGCTGCCCGGGGACGTGCGGGACCTTGTGGCCGCATTGGGGGCAGACGCACACTCCGCCAGGCCCCGCGGCCAACGGACCGCCCATTCGTCCACGTCCTCGCCCACCGCCTCGCGGCGGGCCGGTTCCGTCATTACGCGGCATTGCAGCTCTCCTCATGCACCAACCGCCCCGCGCGGCCGGCATGTCGCCTGTTACGCCCAATGTCCCTCGACATTGGCCTTGCTCGTTTCCTGAAGGGCGCCGGCCTTCAGCGCTTCAATCGCCTGCTGGACCGTGCCGGAAGCGCCCACGTAGATCCTCACGCCGCCGGCCTGAAGGGCGGCGAAGGCCCTGGGCCCCACGTGGCCGGTAATCACCGCCTGCGCGCCCAAGTCCGTCACGTTCTTGCCGGCCTGCACGCCCGCGCCCTGAAGGGCGTTGAGATTCTGCGAGTTATCGTGCGCCTCAGACTCGCCCGTATCCGTGTCCACGACGAGGAAGTACTTCGCTCGTCCGAAACGCGGATCGACCTGGCTGTTCAGATCAGTTCCCTGGGACGTCACCACTACCTTCATGTCATATCTCCTCTTCGGCCGCCTCTGCCCCCGCCGCGGCCGTGTCCCCCGCAGAAGCCTCGACGACGCCGGCAGCAGCCCGGCATCAGGAACTCGGGCCGACCCAACTGCCCGACGAGGAACGCCTCGACCACCTGCTCCACCGGCCCGCACACCTGCGGAACCACTTGAACGCCCTGCGCCGCCACCATCGCCTCCAGCGGCTGCGAGATCGCACCGCAGACCAGCACATCCACGCCGAGTTCGCTCAGCCGTCGCGGACGCAAGTCCGGGCCGACCTGTCCAAGGGCAGCGTGCGAGCGACTGAGCTCACGGCCGCCGTCGACCTCGAGGACCATCAACTGCCCGGCCGTGTCGAACACCGGCGAAACCCGATCCGACCAGACTGGGATTGCGACTCGCACGCGGAGCGACATGCGATTCCCATGCCTGACACTGTCGTCGCTATGCGGAACAACACAAGAATCTGGAAATACTGGAGTTAGTGGCGATACCGAAGACGCAACACATGACGCGACAACTGCAAAATGCATCAGTATTCGCCAACACACCATCGCATAATGCATGAGTTGTCCAGCTTGGATGGCGAGATTCTGACATCTGGTGTCCTCGGCTTGGCGTCGGCTGGAACATGTGGGCAGAGCAATGAAAGCTGAGGAAGGTCAAACCCAAGTGCTTAATCACCATTGACGAGTAGAGGGATGCACAGATAAAGTAACATAGTGGTCATGGATGATCGGACTATGGCGACGTTTCTGTGGAAGGAGAGCAACATGTCGGCACCCAAGGGTAATCTCCAGTGCGCCCTGTACCCCAGTGCATTCTCGGGAGAGATTGTATTCAAGCTCCAGACTGCCCAGGGCGAGGCGTACGAAGGCGTGGCACCCAAACATTATGCTAACCCATCTGCTGTGATGGAGGCTGGAACTGGTGGAACCGTACAGGTCAGGGTGATAGGGAATGGCGGCAATCAAGCGCGCGTCGCAATGCCAGATGGGGAGGTCATTGATGTGCCCGAGCAGGCCGTCCGTCAGTGACTGATAGGGAGAGTCTCCATGTATCTGTCCGATGTTGATCTCCGAGAGGCGATCCGATCTGGCAGGTTGATCGTGGACCCTCCCCCAACCGATGAGTTAGGCGCAACGTCCATCGACCTGCATCTGGATGGCGTGGATCAGGCTAGGGTCTGGGATACTGGCAAGCTTGCCAAGCACAACAAGGCCCACGGGCGACCCACACTGGAGCTGGACATCGCCCGCATGACGTACGGGCTGATCTCCCGAAAGTACTTGATCGCGCCCCCGCATGAAAGGGAGGCAAAGGAAGAGAGTGTGATCCGCAGGGATGACAGCGTCATCATCAAGCCGATGGGGTTTGTCCTGTGGCAGACCAAGGAGGTAATCGGGACACCAGAGGAAAGTCCCAGGTACATATGCTTCGTCAATGGGAAGAGCACGCGGTCGCGGACGGGCTTGATCGTGCATTTGACCGCCCCCACTGTGCATGCTGGATGGAATGGTAACGTGACTCTTGAGATGACCAACTGTGGACCTCTCGACCTCGTGCTGCATGAGGGGGATGCCGTTGCCCAACTCACCGTGGCCATGATCACGTGCCCACCGAGTCTGGATGTGAGACTCCACGAATCGGCAACGCACGGCCAGAGCAGTGTTGCCGGAGCCGAGCCAGGTCCAACCTGACAGCGCCTCCGATCGATCCTTCAGGTTGGCGCTCGGGTTCCCCTGCTCGGTGACGCAGCAGCAGGGTCGGCGCATGGCGCAACTCTACTTCTTCCTGTGTCGTCCGTCCTGTTCGGGAGGGGTGATGTCCAGTGCGCGGAGCTTTCGGAACAGCGTACTGGGGGCAACGCCGAGCTCCTTGGCGGCCGCCGTGCGGTTGCCGCCGTGGCGGCGAAGCGCGTCGCTGATAAGGAACCGCTCCATGTCGCGAATGGACCGCCCCGTCCGGCGCGGAGCGCCGGGCTCGGAGGCCGGCCGCAGGTCCGGCGGCAGATGATCGACCTCGATCATGCCTCCTCGACACAGGACGAACGCATGCTCGATAATGTTCTCCAACTCGCGCACGTTGCCCGGATAGTCGTGGTTCATCAGGACGGCCATCACCTCGTCGGAACACCCGGCGATGTCCTTTCCCCTCAGCGCGTTGTGCCTCGCGACGAAATGCTCCACCAGAAGTGGGACGTCCTCTCGACGGTCGCGCAGTGCGGGCAGCCCCATGCGAATGACGTTGACGCGGTAGTACAGGTCCTCGCGGAACTTCCCATGGCGGACGAGGCGGGCCAGGTCCTTGTTGGTGGCCACCAGCACGCGGACATTGACCTTGATCGGTTGGACAGACCCCAACGGCTCGAAGGTGCGCTCCTGGAGCACACGGAGCAGTCGCACCTGCATGGCGGGCGACACGTCGCCGATCTCGTCAAGGAAAATGGTGCCGCCGTCGGCGGCTGGGAACCGCCCGGGCCGGTCGTGGCGCGCATCGGTGAACGCGCCGGCCTTGTGCCCGAACAGTTCCGACTCAAGCAGCGTGTCCGGCACCGCGCCGCAGTTGATGGCCACGAAGGGCTTGTCGCGGCGGGGCGAAAGATTGTGGATGGCCCGCGCGAAGACCTCTTTGCCGGTGCCGCTGGCACCGGTCAGCAGCACGGTCGATTCGCTGGCGGCCACCTCCGGCAACAGCTCAAAGAGCTTCCGCATGGGCGGGCTTCGGCCGATGATGTCGGCGAAGGTGTACTTGCCGAGCAGCTCTTTGCGCAGCTCCTCCACCAAGGACAGGTCGCGGAAGGTCTCGACGCCGCCGATGACGTTCCCGGCGCGGTCGCGCAGGATGGCCGTCGAGATGCTGATGGGCACGCGCCGGCCTTGGGCGTTGATGATGTACACGGTCTGGTTGACGACTGGGCGTCCCGTGTCGAGCGTCTGTTTCAGGGCGCAGGCGCTCTCGCAGATGCTGGCGCGGAAGACCTCGCAGCACCGCCGGCCGACCGCCTCGCCGCGCGGCACGCCCGTGATTCGCTCGGCCGCGGCGTTGAAGGACGTGATCTGCCAGTTGGAATCGACGGTAAACACTCCGTCGGCGATGGAGTCCAGGATCGTGTCCCCGATCTGCTGTTCAGACGGGCTGGCCATTCGTTCAGTCTATCCGGCTGTTGCGTCGCTCACTCGTGCCGCAGGGCCACGATCGGGTCGAGCCCGGCCGCCCGGACGGCGGGGTACAGCCCGAAGACGATGCCCACGCCCACGCTTATGCCCAGGGACAGGACGATGCTGTAGGCCGGCACGATCGTGGGCATGCCGAAGAAGATCGTGATCAGCCAGGGGAACAGGAACCCCAGGACGATCCCGATGATTCCGCCCACAGTGGACAGCACGACGGTCTCGATGAGGAACTGGACGATGATCTGCCGGCGTTTGGCGCCGATGGCGCGGCGGATGCCGATCTCCCGCGTCCGCTCGGTGACGGATGCGAGCATGATGTTCATGATGCCGATCCCGCCGACCAGCAGGCTGATGCCGGCGATGGACCCCAGGACGATGTTGAAGGTTCGCTTGGTGGCCTCGGCCTGGCGGAGCAGGGTCAGGGGGACCTCCATCTTGTAGTCCTGCTTCTTGTGGAAGCGCTTGAGCACGGTGGAGATGGCCTCGGCGGTGGCCTCCACCTTGTCCGACGAGACCACCTCGATGAGGAGCTGGTTCAGCTGGACGTACTCGACGGAGCGCATCCCGGCGGTCCTCTTGATGTTGATGTCGCCGAACCGCTCCTTGGCCACGTTGACCGGGATGTAGGCGTCGAAGTCCTGGTCGGGCGTCTGGATGCTGCCCCCGCCGGCGCTCTCCGACTGGACGATGCCGATGATCTGGAAGTAGTCGCGGGAGATCCGCACGAACTGGCCGATGGCGTGCTCGGTGGCCAGCAGCTTCCTCGCGCCCTGCTCGGTCAGCACGCACACGTCCGCGTGCGACTCGATGTCCTGCGGGCTGAGCACCCGTCCGGCGATCACCGTGCGCGCGACCAGCTCGAACCACTCGGGCGTCGTGCCGACGATCCGGAGCGGCTGCGAGCGGTTGCCCAGACGGCCGTCCTTTTCCGTCTGCTTGGCCGGCACCGTCCGACGGACGGAGGGGATGCCCTCGCGGATTCGCGCCTCGTCGTCATACAGCAGCCCGTACATGCTCATGCGCGAGCGCTGAATCGTGGCGCTCTGCTCATCGGGCGGCTTGACGGCCGTCAGGATGATGTTGTTGCTGCCCAGCTTGCGGAGGCGGTCGAGGGCCTCCCGGCTGGCGCCCTCGCCGACGGAGAGCATGGCGATGACGCTGCCGACGCCGAAGACCACCCCCAGGATCGTCAGCAGGCTCCGCATCGCGTGCAGCGAGAGGTTCTTGATCCCCAGGCGGACGTTGCGGACGATGCGCGAGCGGTGCATTAGCCGTCCCCCTCCACGCGGTCGATCACCCCGTCCAGCATGTGCAGCCGGTGCCGCGCGTGGGCGGCGATGTCCGGCTCGTGGGTGACCATGATGATGGTCCGGCCCTTGGTGTTGAGTTCCTGAAGCATTTGGATGATCTGCTCGCCGGTAGCCGAGTCGAGGTTCCCCGTGGGCTCGTCCGCCAGCAGGACCGACGGGTCGTTCGCCAGTGCCCGGGCGACGGCCACCCGCTGCTGTTCGCCGCCGGACAGCTCGGCGGGACGATGCCCCAGCCGGTCGCCCAGTCCGACCTCGTCGGCCAGCTCGGCGGCTCGCCCGGCGCTGCGCGGGCCCTCCCAACCCAGGTAGTACAGCGGCAGCTCGATGTTCTCTCGCACCGTTAGCTGAGGTATGAGGTTGAAGCTCTGGAAGATGAAGCCCAGCCTCCGCAGGCGCAGCTCGCTGAGATGGTCATCGTCCATTGCGCCGACGTCGTGGCCCTCGAACAGGTGCGTGCCCCGGGTCGGGCGGTCCAGGCAGCCCAGCAGGTTCAGCATGGTGCTCTTGCCCGAGCCGCTGGGGCCCATGATGGCCCAGAAGCTGCCCCGCGGGAACGCCAGGCTCACGCCGGCCAGCGCGTGCACCTGCGAGGACCCCATCTGGTAGATCTTGTGCACGTCGCTCAGGCGGATCACGTCGTCGTTCGAGGCGTCCGGGCGAACGCCCGTGCTGTCTGCCCGCTGTGTCATGGCTGTGGCGGGCCGCCCTGCCCGGTTCCGGACCGCCGCCCCCGCCTCTCCATCATCCGCTGCCGCTGCTCGGGCGTCAGGCTCTCCAGCCGCTTGCGGCGCTCCTCGGGTGAGAGGTTGCGGAAATCGGGGCGGCTGGTGGCCGACGGCCCGCCGTTGGCGTCCGCGGCGGGCCGGCTCTGCGGGCCGGCCTGCCCGACGTCCTCTTCCGGCGCCACCCGCCCCGCCGGGGCGACCGAGGAGGACAGGGGCGGGCTCAGCATGACCTTCTCGCCTTCCTGGAGGCCCTCGAGGACGTGGATCATCCGGTTGTTGTCCATGCCCACCGTCACGCGTCGCTGCTCGTAGCCGCCGGAGCCCTGCACGTACACCACGTGCTGTCCACCGGCGCGAACCACGCACTGGACGGGAACGTAGATTGCGTCCTTGTACTCGGCCACGATGATCCGCGCGCGGCACGTCCGCCCCGCGCTGAGCTCCCCGTTGGTGCCCTCCAGGATGATCGTTGTCTCGAACACCTTCAGGTCGGGGTTCATCCGCATGCTCATGGCGTCCGGCAGCAGGCCGATCTTGTCCACCCGGCCCATGAACACCCGCCCGGGCATCTCCTCGACCGTCACCTCCACGGGCATGCCCTTGTGGATCATGCGGACGCTGGACTCGTGGACCATGATGTCGCCCTTCATGGAGCTGGTGGTCGGCAGGTAGATCAGGTCCTGCCGCTCGCGGACCTGCTGACCCTCCTCCAGCGGCTCGACGTTGCTGTGCCAGGAGGCCTTGCCCGTGGTGGAATACACCACCATGCCGCCGACCGGGGCGCGGATCTCGCAGTTGGCGATCTGCGTTTCGAGCTTGTCCATCCGCTCCTCCTGGCGGTTGGCGTCGGACTGCCTGGCCGTCAGGTCGGCCTCGGCCTGGATGACGTCCGCCTTGACACGGCGGTTCACCCGCTCCAGGGCCATGTGCGCCTGCTCCACGTCGCTCTTGAGCTGCTCCAACTGCCGGACATTGGTGTACTGCTCGAGCAGGTCCTTGCGGCTGATGGCGAGCTTGTGCTCCTGATCCTTCCGTTTGGCGGCCAGCTCGTCGGCCTTATACTCCGTCTCGGTGATGTACCGCTCGTCGTAGAGTGTCTTTGACCAGCGCAACTGCTCCTGTGCTCGCTTGAGCTCCTCGTTGGCCAGGTCGATGTCGGCCTGGGCCTGGAGCAACTGGTCGGGGTAGTCGCCGTCCACGTACTTGTTTATGTCCATCTCGGCGAAGTTGGCGTCGAGCTGGGCCTTCTTGGTGTCACTTTTGCCCTGAGACTCGGCCACCGCGAGGTTTTCCGTGGCCCGGATCAGCGCCGCCCCGGAGTTGACGACCGTGATCTTCTGCACCTGGAGCTGGTCCTCGAGGCTGCTGGAGTCCAACTGGATCAGCAGGTCGCCCGCCTTGACCTGGTTGCCCTCGGGGATGATCCACAGAATGTCCGTGCGGCCCTCCACCTGGCACTTGACGACCTCCTGGTCGCGGTTCTGGATCGTGCCGTACTCGCTGACGTCGATGGTAAGCGGGCCGCGCTTGACGACGAAGTAGCTCACGTCGTCGTTGGGGTCATGGCGGTTGACGAGGTAGACGGCCAGCGCGGTCGCCGTCACGGCGCCGATGGCCCCCACGGCGATCACCACCTGCACCGCGCGGCGCCGCCACCACGGACGACCCGCCGGACCGGACTTACCGCTTGGGGAAGTATTCACTCCATATCCCTTTCTCGTTCACTTGCAGCACGCCGGCGTCTCGCTGGAACTCCAGCTCCGCCACGCGGTAGTTCACCAGCGCGTCGGTCAGCGAGTTCTGCGCCGACAGCAGCGCTTCCTGGGCCTCCAGCACATCGCGCATCTGCGCCCGGCCGGCCTGGAGGAACAACTCGGTGCTGGCCACCCGACGCCGGGCCAGCGCGACCGCCCGGACCTGAATGCTGTAGCTCTCCCGGGCCTGGATCAGGCCGCGCAACGCCTCGCGAACCTCATACTTTATTGTATCCTCCAACTGCTGGACGTTCCTCACCGATCTGTCCAGGGAAATGTAGCTTTCCCGGTAGGCGTTCCGCTCGGCCGTCCGCTCGATCGGCAGGTCCAGCAGCAGGCCGGCCGTATAGGTGCCGTGTTCGACCTTGAACTCGGCGTTCCGCTGGCCGGCCGAGCTGAGCGAGCGGCTCTGACCGACCTGGCCGGTGCCGGTGAGTGTCAGCCCGGCTCGCAGGGCGTCGGCCGTCACCACCACCTGCCGCTGAGCGTCGTAGACCTCCCCGATGGCCGTCCGCAGGTCCAGCCGGCCCTTCAGCGCCACCCGGACGCCCTCCTCCGGGTCCAGCTCCATCGGGCCGCCGCCTTGGCGCGTCGGCGGGACCAGGCGGATCTTCGACGGGTCCAGCGGCTGGTTGGGCTCGCCCTGGTAGACGGGCTGGGTCTGCGCGCCCCCGGCCGCCGATTTCAGACGCTCGGCGGCCGCCTGCGACAGCCGCGCCAACTCCTGATAGTCCAGCTCGATCTGGCAGTCGGTCGGCAGGCCCAGCGTGCTCTTGAACGAATCGAGCTGGCGGGCGTAGCTCTGGAGAGCGGATATCCAGCGGTCGCGGGCGCGGAGCTCGTCCTGTACGCCCTGGTCCACCTGGATGCCCGGCAGCCGGCCCGCGTCAGACAGCCGGCGCGCCCGCTGGGTCGAGAGGATCAGCCCGCGGTAGTTCTCCTCCGCGTTGCGGATGCGGTCCTTCGACTGTAGCACCGCCAGGTACTCGCTGGCGATCTGGACGGCCAGCCGCTTCTTGTACCGCTCGAACATGTAGATCGAGTACATCACGTTGCGCTGGGCCTGTGTGAGCGGCTCGGTGACGATGTACGGCCCCGAGCCCTGAAGCAGCGGGATGGAGATGCTCACGTCGGCCATCGCGCCAAGCGAGCTGGACCGGTCGAACGTCAGCAGCTTGACCAGGTCCAGCGCGATCTGCCCGGTGAGCTGGGCGCCCTGCTTGAGCTGGCGGGTCCAGCTTCCCTCGGCGCTGTTGTCCAGGCCGCCGACCGGCTTGCTGCCGCTGAGGTCGTTGGTGTAGACCGACTGAAGGGTGGCCGCGAAGATGTTCCGGAAGTCGTTGGACTGGAGGTCAAGGTCAAGTGCGGCTGTGAAGACGTCCTCCTTGGCCGACTGGTACGCGCGGTTGTTCCGCGCGCCCACCTGAAGCGCATCGACCAGCGTCAGCACCAGCGGCCGGTTGGCCTCCACGGTCGGCGGCGCCGGCGCGTTGGCCTCGGCGGCGACCGGGTAACCCTTTTCCGGCCAGTGCTTGTCCCGCACGAGCCTGTCGGTCCCCAGCGAGGCCATACTCGAGTGTGGCAGCTTCTGGGCCAGCAGCAGGCGACGGCGAAGGACGTCGGCCGGCACCTCGATGCTGAACGCTCCGCTGCGTCCAAGGGCTTCCTGCTGCTTGCGTTGGATAATGCGCGCGGCCGCCTGGTCGGCTTCGCGGCGATAATCCGCGGGCCTGCACCCGGCCAGCGCCGCCAGCGCCAATGCGGCGACAGAAACCATTCCCGGTCTCATCCCGTGCATGCCTTTCATCATCTGCTTCCTGCAATCTCCGCGCAATACCACTAAACCCGCCAGTTGGCGTGTGGGGCCGGTCGGTCTTCGCCCGGCGGCACCTAGTTTACCGACATCGCTCTCGGGGCAAAGCTAGTATTGGGGTGCATGTAGGTTTTGGGGGGATGGCTGTCCGGGTACGGCAGGCGTCTCGCCTGCCGTGCCTGATCACGGCCAATGCTCGACAGGCGAGACGCCTGTCGTACCAGGGCTTCCCCA
>Ga0307378_10004068_pt1 | contig 21090 bp, 14 predicted proteins | sample UN1MG_FD_202238 | JGI IMG/M metagenome (GOLD analysis project Ga0307378, IMG submission 202238) | Soil microbial communities from Risofladan, Vaasa, Finland - UN-1 | ecosystem: Environmental > Terrestrial > Soil > Coastal area > Acid sulfate soil | place: Finland: Risofladan, Vaasa | collected... | reverse complement strand
GCGTCGAGCTTGGCGTTGGGGGCCATCAGCCGCAGTCGGAGGTCGCGGAAGTCCACCGTGCCATCTCGCCATTGCATGCTCGCGCTAAGGGTGAGCACGCTTCCTCGGCGGTCGACGCCGCTCAGCTTTAGCATGGGTTTGCTGCCGTCGCCGACGAACAGGATCGCCGACCCGCCCCGCACGCGAAGGCAAAACGGCAGCGCATTCGCGTCCTTGGGCAACTCGGCCTTCATCGCGTTGGGGTCGTGATCCCCGCCGAGCCGCGCCGTTCGCCCGTCGAGGTCGAACACGGCGCAGGCGGAATAGGCATTCACTCCCCCGTTCATGGGAATCCGGCCCCAGTGAACCGCCACTGTGGTGGGGCTGCCTTCCCGGACAGCCCTCCTGGGCTCCGGAGCCGAGACGCTCACGACGCCGGTCAGCTCCGTCCCGTCGATCCGCGTGGCCAGCCGAAGCGATCCGCCCCCGAATTGCAGCACGCCGTCCTTGACCGTCCAGTTGCCCTCGCGCGACAGGGCGCGGTCGAGCATCCCCTTGCTGCCGATGCGGAGGCCCTCGGGGCTGCGGATGGCGCGGCAGAGGCTGACCTGCTGGTCGAACTCGTCCAACGTCGCTGCCGCCTGGGGGGCCTTGGCCCACAGCTCGGCCAGTCGCTTGCGGCAGGCGGCCAAGGCGTCGGCGTCGGACCGCTCGCGCGCGGCCGAGGCCTGGTCAAGCAGCTTGGCCACTGCGGCGTTGTCCACCGGCTCGCTCGCGCCGACGTAGATCCGCAGGTTGCGATACTCGGAGTGGCAGCTCAACTCGCTGAACCGTAGTTGCAGACGCATGCCCTCGCTCGGCGGGTGGTAGAACTGCCCGAGCGGTCGCCCGTCGATCGATGCCCGGCTGAAGGTCAACTGGTGCTCACAGCGAACTTGTTTCCATCGCTGCGGCGGGCCGAAGCCGGGCAGTTGTAGCGAGGGCGGTCGGCCTTCCGGCGCGGTGGGCACCAGGGCCCCGTGCCCTCGGTGGTTCACATACAGTCGCGACCCCGGGCAGCCCTCTGCCTGGGACGTGACGTACGAGCCGATGGGGTAGGTCCTCACCCAGGACTTGCACTCGACGATGCGCCCTTCGCACTCGAAGGCGGCCGGGGCGTTCGGCTCGCGCCAGCCGCTATCCCACGGCAGCAGGCGGTCGTGCCGGTAGACCAGCGCCCAGTGCCGCACGGGCGGGAGCTTGGTCTCCAGCGCGGCCTGGCGAGCCTTCACGAGGTAGCGGTAGTCGGACAGCAATTGCTCTCGCGTGGTGGACGGGGGCTCGGCCTCGATCAGTTCGACGGCGCGCTGCGGCTCGCCGCAGGCGGCAAGGTGGATCGCCAGTATGGCCAGCGTGCTAGGCCCGGCCTCGGCGCGGCGTATCTCCTTGGCGTGCTTGCGGTAGAACGCCAGCGCCCGGTTCGGCTCGGCAGCCAGCAGCACCTCGAGCTGCGTGCATCGCATGTGGGCGGCGCCCTCCCACGCGTCGGCCTTGACGGCCACCTCATAGGCCTTCGTCGCCGCCTCCAACGCCGGCTTGCGCTGGTTTCGCACCATCAGCAGCCGCACGTGCATCGACGGAATCTTGCCGTACTTGTGCAGCCCGCCGGGATACGTGGACTTCACGTCGCCGACGAGCTTCTCGTGCAGCTCGCCCATCTTCTCGAAGTCGCACTGCTGGAGATGCCTGGACAGCAGCGTGTAGCAGACCACCGCATCGCGGCAGCCGGCCTCCCAGGCCTCCAGCAGCGGCTTGCGCCCTTCGAGATTGCGGGCCTGGAGCAGCCGCAGGCCTCGCATGGCCGTGTCGTCCCAGTTGCCGTGGTGGCCGAAGCGCTTGTACATCTCCAGCTCGTCGGGCCAGCCTTCGGCCCCACCGGCGTTATAGACACGCCCGGTGGCCTTGAAGCGCCCCTTCTCGGCCCGCCAGCAGGTGACTGTCACGGTGCCTCCCCGGTCGCCGATGGCGTGGGACCACTCGGTCCAGTTGGCGACGGGCTTGCCGTCCACCTCCACGATCACGTCGCCGTCCTGAACGCCCTCCGGAGCACGGGCGTTGAACCGGCCGCGCCACACCACGCCGTCCTGCGGGACCTCCACGCGGTACAGCACGAACTCGGCCCGCAGCTTGCCCTCCAGGCTGGGCTTGCTGCTGAGGAACTCCTTCAACGCGCCGGCGGCTGGGGTGCCGATCTCCAGCAGGCGCTTCTGGGCGGCCTCGCGCTGGTCGTAGCGGTCTGAGTCGAGTTGCCTGACCAAGCGGCGGATTTCCGCCTTGGAAGGCGCGGGTTGGTTGGGGTCGTCGTCCCCCGCGGCGCGTGCGGCGATCGACAGGAACGCCAGTGCCACTGCACAGAACGAAACGACGCCGCGGCTTTGTGTCATGATCGGTCGCCCCCTTGCCGCCTGCGGCAACGGTTGACGGCCCTCATCGTACACGCGCATCGCGGCTGTCGCAAGGGCGCGCGCTGCCGGCGCCGCGCAAACGCAGCATGGCGGCCGCCGCACCGGCGAAGCACGCCGCGAAGGCCGGGCTCATGCCCGCCAGCACGCCCCACATAGGCCCGCCGTTGGCCGGCAGCAGCGCCAGCCCGCCTAGCGCCAGGGCCGGCCCCAGCCCGTTGCCCATGCCGATCAGGGCCTCGTGCACGCCGCCCGCCGAGACCGCCGCATTCGCCAACGCCATGCCGTAGTACAGCGAGCAGTAGTACGAGGTGGCGATCCCCAGCCCCAGAAGCACCTGTCCGGCTATCACAACGCCCAGCGAAGGCCCGGTCGCCACCAGGAAGAACCCCGCCGTCAGTGACATGGCGGCCGTCACCAGCGGGCTTCGACGCCCGTGCCAGCGGGTCGTGTTGGCCAGCGCGATGAAGCACAAGAAGCGCATCAGGTCGGTCAGCCCGGACATTCCCGTCGCCCACTGGACGGGCAGGTGCAGCCGGTCCTTGCAGATGGTGGGCATGATCGCGCCGAAGACGGCCAGCGAGCCGATGCTCAGCAGGTGCAGCCAGCGGCTGGCGGTCAGCAGCCGCCCCCACTGGACAACGCGCTCGACGGCCAGCAGGTCGGGGTGGCCTTCCGGCAGGTGCATCGGCCGGCTCGGCAGCGTGCCGACGGCGATCAGGATCACCACGTTCAGCGTGGCCGGAATAAGGAACAGGGCGCCGGGGCTGTAGCGGATGATCGGCCCGGCGATCAGCAGCGCGACGGGGAAGGTCGCCGACCATGCGATGTTGAAGCGTCCGATGGCCTTGGCCTGTGCGGCCGCCACCCGCCCAGCGGTCACGAGGCTCTCGACCACGGGCCACTTGGCGCCGTTGGAGCACCCCAGCAGGCCCATGTACACGTACAGCAGCCCCGGCGTTCGCCACAGGACGAACATCGTCCCACCGGCGACCATCTCCAACAGGTACAGGCCGCTCAGCGTCCGCCGCTCGCCGAGCCTGTGGGCCGTCCGGTGGCTCAGCAGGGCGGCCACCACGTAGCTCGCGCCGAACGCCAGCGTCAGGCCCAGGTTCTGGAGGCTCGTGTAGTCCAACTGGTTCTTGGCCAGGAACGGCGTGCCCCGCATGACCGTGACCGTCGTCATGTCGCTCAGCACCGTGATCACCAACATGCGCCACAGGGGGATCATAGGCGAGTGAGGATATGGGCGCCCGCGATGCGCCGCAAGCGATCGCCCCGCCGCGCCGATGTGGAGCGCCCGTGCAGAAAGCCGAGCCATAGCTATGGCTCGGCTTTAGCGGGTAGAATGTAGCGTTCGGCAATCATGCAAGACGACGTTCACCGACAACGACTGACGATCACCGGCCAGGTGCAGGGGGTGGGCTTTAGGCCGTTCGTGTACCGGCTGGCGACAGAGCTGCGCCTTACCGGCTGGGTTCGCAACGACTCTCGCGGCGTGACGATCGAGGTCCAGGGCGGCGTCGCGATGGAGCAGTTCGTGCGCCGCCTGCACGCTGAGCTGCCGCCGTTGGCCCAGATCCATGGCTGCCAGGTCTCGTCGGCCGAGACGATGAGCGGCGAGGACCGCTTCGATATCCTTCCCTCAGCCGGCGGCGAGCTGGCCGACGCGCAGGTCACCGTGGATACGGCCGTCTGCGCCGACTGCCTGCGCGAGATGAACGCCCCGGCCGACCCGCGGTACGGCTACGCCTTCATCAACTGCACCAACTGCGGGCCGCGGTACAGCATCGTTCGCACTGTTCCCTATGATCGCCCGAACACGACGATGGCCGACTTCGCCATGTGTCCCCTGTGCGCGGGGGAGTACGGCGACCCGGCCTCGCGGCGGTTTCACGCCCAGCCGGTCGCATGCCCTGCCTGCGGGCCGAGTGTCTGGCTGGTGGACCCGGCCGGCCGACAGGTCCTCTGCGACGACCCGATCGCGCAGGCGGCTGACATGCTCCGCGACGGAAGAATCGTCGCCGTCAAGGGTCTCGGCGGCTTTCACCTCGCCTGCCGCGCCGACCGCCAGGATGTTGTCGCGCGGCTGCGGCGGCGAAAGCGCCGGGACGCCAAGCCATTCGCGTTGATGGTGGCCGACCTCAAACACGCCCGCGCCCTATGCGACGTTAGCCCGGAGGCCGAGAGGCTGCTGACCGGGCCGCTGAAGCCGGTCGTGCTGATGCCGGCTCGGCGGGATGGACGGGCTGAAGGCCCGTCCGGCACGGTATGCCTGGCCGTCGCGGACGGGCTGGACACGCTGGGCGTCATGCTTCCGTACACGCCACTGCACTACCTGCTCTTTGAGCGTCTGAAGGTGATGTCGCCGCCGGACGCCGAGCTCTGGCCGCCGCCGCTGGTGATGACCTCCGGCAACTACAGCGATGAGCCGTTGGAGAAGGACAACGAATCGGCCATCGCGATCCTCGGGCCCATCGCCGACGCGATCCTGCTGCACAACCGCCGTATCGAGCGGCGCGTGGATGACAGCGTCGTGCAGGTGCACCGCGACGGGGCGCTCGGCGTCGCCCGCCGTGGGCGCTCGTACGCGCCCCGGCCGGTGCGGCTGGAAGGCGTGATAGGGCAGCACCGGCCCGTGCTCGCCGTCGGGGCCGAGCTGAAGAACACGATCTGCCTGCTGGCGGACGGAAGGGCGCTGCTCAGCGAGCACATCGGCGACCTCACCGACGGCCGCGTCTATCGCCACTTCATCGACACGATCCATCATCTTGAGCGGCTGTTCGAGGTGGCGCCCGAAGTGGTGGCAGCCGACATGCACCCACAGTATCTTTCCACGGAGTACGCGCTGCGGCGCTGGCGGGGCGAGGTGGCGGGGCGGCCGGCGAGCCCGATCATCCGCGTGCAGCACCATCACGCGCACATCGTCTCGTGTCTGGCCGAGCACGGGCGGTCCGGGCCGGTGATCGGCCTGGCGTGCGACGGCGTGGGCTACGGCGACGACGGCGCCGCCTGGGGCTGCGAGGTGCTGCGGGCCGACCTGCGAGGCTACGAGCGCCTCGGTCACCTTCGATACCTTCCGCTTCCGGGCGGGGACGCGGCAGCGGTCCAGACGTGGCGACCGGCGATGGCGGCGCTGCACGATGCGTTCGGTGAGGGGTGTCTGGACCAGATGCTTGCGTGCCGGCCTGACGCGTCCGTGGATGAGTTGACGGCGGCGATGGGCGTGCTCCAGGTGGGGATCAACTGCCCGCCGTGCTCGTCGCTTGGACGTTGGTTCGACGCGGTGGCGTGGCTGTGCGGCGTGGCGGACGCCAATCGCTTTGAGGCGGAGGCGGCGATGAAGCTGGAGTCCGCGGCGGCGGACGGCGTACGCGACGCCTACGCGTTCCGCATCGAGGCCGACGGGCCGTTCCAGATCGACCTCAGGCCGATGGTGGAGGGGATCGTGACGGACCGGCTGTGTGGGCTGGAGGCAGCGTACGTGTCGGCGAAGTTCCACAACACAGTGGCGCGGTTCCTGGCTGCGGCGGCCCGGCGGGCGGCGGAGACAAGCGGACTGAGCACGGTGGTGCTGTCGGGCGGCTGCTTCGCTAACCGCTACCTGACGGCGCGGCTGGCCGACGAGCTGCACGCCGCCGGGCTGGAGGTGCTTCGCCATCACGAGATACCGTGCAACGACGGCGGCGTGGCGCTGGGGCAGGCCGTCGTTACGGCGGCGCGGCATGTTCCGGCGCGGCATGATTCCGCGCCCCGCGTGGAGGCGCGGCGCCCTGCTGGAATGGACAGAACGGAGAACCCCAATGTGCCTGGCGATACCCGCGCAGATTGAGTCGGTGGACGGACAGCGGGCCACCGTGGTGCTGGCCGGCAACCGCGCCGAGGCGATACTCGCGCTGGTGCCGCAGGCTCGCGTCGGCGACTGGGTGCTCGTCCATGCCGGGTTCGCCATCACCGTGCTGGATCCGCAGCAGGCCAGGGAGACCTACGACCTGCTGGCGGAGATGGGAATGGCGGAGCAGCAATCCGAGCAGTGAACGGTTTTCGGCGGCGGCGCGGTCCAGATCGCTAAGGCGCGAACGGCGAAGGAATGTCGAATGACGAGTTTTCTAATGACGAATGGCCCCGGCGCTCTTCGACATCGGCCTGCCGGCAGGCAGGTTCGGCACTCGTCATTCGTCATTGGTTCGGCATTCGTCAATCGACATTCGGCATTTGGTTTGTCACCTGCCTGCCGATCACACCCGTAACCTGGGCTTATGACTGCGAAGAAGGTTGACAGGGATGGCCGGGCCTTTTGATTCGCTTTGTGAAAAGATTCACGAATACTGCGGCTCGCCGGCGCTCGCCGGGCGGGGCGTGCAGATCATGGAGGTCTGCGGCACGCACACGGTGGCGATCGCCCAAAGTGGGCTTCGGGGGCTGCTGCCGGAGGCGCTGAGGCTGATCAGCGGTCCGGGCTGCCCGGTCTGCGTCACGGACCGTTCCTACGTTGACCAGGCCTTGTGGCTGGCTAGCGGGGAGGACTCGACAGCCGAGCTGCCGATCATCGCAACCTACGGCGACATGGTGCGCGTGCCGGGATCGCGGGGCTCGCTGGCTCAGGCCCGCGCCGGCGGGGCGCAGGTAGCGGTCGTTTCGTCCGCAGACCAGGCCGTCACGCTTGCGAAGGCCAACCCCGACAGGCAGGTCGTGTTCCTGGCGGTCGGGTTCGAGACTACCGCGCCGGGCACGGCGCTGGCCGTCCTGCGGGCGCGCGACGAGGGCGTGAGCAACTTCAGCGCGCTGACGGCGCACAAGCTGATCCTCCCGGCGATGCGGGCGCTGCTGTCGGGCGGCGAGGCCAAGATCGACGGGTTCCTCTGTCCCGGGCACGTTAGCGTGATCCTGGGCTGGGCGGCCTACGACGAGATTGTCCGCGACTTCGGCCGGCCCTGCGTGGTGGCAGGGTTCGATCCCGGCAACATCGTCAAGGGCGTGGAGGCGATCCTGGCCCAGCTCGTCGCCGGCCGGCCGGCGGCGTGTTCGGTGTATCCGGCAGTGGCCCACGACGGCAACGCCAGGGCGCTGAAGCTGCTGGACGAGGTATTCGAGCCGGCCGACGCGACCTGGCGGGCGCTTGGCGTGATTCCGTCCAGCGGGTTGGCGCTGCGCGAGGAGTTCGCCGAGTTCGACGCGGCGCGGAGGTTCAACCCGCCGGCCGAGGACAGCTCCGACGACCCGCGCTGCCTGTGCGGCGAGGTCATCACCGGCCGCGCGCGGCCGCGGCAGTGCGCGCTGTTCGGGCGAGAGTGCACGCCGCGCGAGCCGGTCGGGCCTTGCATGGTGTCGTCCGAGGGCGCCTGCGCCACGGCATACAAGTACGAACGCGATGAATGAGCCTGTGATCCAGCTTGCGCACGGCGGCGGCGGACAGATGTCGGCCGAGTTGCTCGCCGAGGTGATACTGCCTGCTCTTGGCGGCGAGGTCCCCGCGCGCGAGCTTATGCGCGGGCTGACGGACTCAGCCGTCCTGGAGCACGTCGGCTCGCGAATCGCGTTCACGACGGACAGCTACGTGGTCCAGCCGCTGGAGTTTCCGGGCGGCGACATCGGCAAGCTGGCGATCTGCGGCACGGTCAACGACCTGGCGGTGGCGGGGGCGGCCCCGCGGGCGCTGTCGCTGGCGCTGGTGCTGGCCGAGGGGCTGGCGGTCGACGTGCTGCGGCGGGTGCTGCGGTCTGCGGCCGACGCGGCGCGCGAAGCGTCTGTGAGCATCGTCACCGGAGACACGAAGGTCGTCGAGCGCGGCGCCCTTGACGGGATGGTCATCAACACCGCCGGCCTGGGCGAGATGCTGCCACAGGCGCGCCTGGGCTTCGAGCGTATCGGCGAGGGCGACAGGATCGTGCTGTCGGGTCCCTTGGGCGAGCACGGGCTGGCCGTCATGTGCCGGCGCGAGGGCCTGGGCCTGGCCTCGGAGCTGCAAAGCGACTGCGCGGCCATCCACGTATTGACCGGCGCGCTGCTGGCCGAGTTGGGCGCGGACGTGCACTTCATGCGCGACCCGACGCGGGGCGGACTGGCGGCCATACTGGCGGAGATCGCCCAGGGCGCCCGGCGGGACATCGAGATCGATCAGCGTTCGATCCCGACGAACCCGACGGCCGTCGCCGCGGCGGAGATCCTCGGGCTGGACCTGCTGACGGTGGCCAACGAGGGCAAGCTGGTGGCCGTCGTCTCTGCCGACTCGGCCGACCGGGCAGCTCAGGTGCTGGCCAAGCACGGGATCGCCTCCCAGGCGGCCGTCATCGGCACTGTGGCCGCCGCCAGGGACGGGCCGCTGGTGGAAATGGTCACCCACGTCGGCGGGCGGAGGGTCGTCCAAATGCCCTATGGAGAGGAGTTGCCTAGAATCTGCTGATGTGCTATAAGAAACGTCTTTTGTTGGCATGCTTGCACGATAAGGAACAGGCGAATGCTTCCGCGGATGCTTCCCAAGGCGAGTTTGGGCGAGTTCGTTGAGTACTTGATGTCCGAGGGCCGCGTGGCGGGACCGGTGGCCAAGGGGCCTCAGTTTGCCTTCGAGACCATCGAATCGCCCCGGCAGATCGAGCGGATACGGATGGACTACGACGTCACCATCCTGCCGCCGAAGAAGTACCTGATGCCGCAGCGCGAGACGCTGCTGCGCTTCGACGGCGCCGACCCGGCGGCCGAGCAGCCGCTCGTCTCGGCCGAGCCAACCGTCATCCTGGGCGTGCACCCCTATGACCTTCACGGCATTGCCACGACCGACGCGGCCTTCTCGCAGTCGCCGGCCGACGCCAACTACCTGGCCCGCCGGGCTGCCACCCGCCTGATCGGGATGAACATCGGGGCGTACGTGGACGAGCACCAGTTCATGGCCGACATGGGCACGGTCGAGCCGCCCGAGGGCGGGTTTGACCTGTTCCTGACCGACCTGGGCGAGAGCTACTACGTCGAGGTCGGCACGCCGGCCGGCAGCGGCCTGGCCGATGGCAGCGGGGTGATGACCCAGGCCGGGCCGGAGGACCACAAGGCCAAACAGGATTTCGACGCGCGGAAGGCCTCGCAGCTCACGAAGCGCCTGCCCTACAACGTGCGCTACCTGCCGGAGCTGCTTGACGCCAACTACGACTCGTTGCTCTGGGACGCGATCGCGCGGCGGTGCTTCAGTTGCGGCACGTGCACCAACGTCTGCCCGACGTGCTACTGCTTCGACGTGCAGGACAAGCTGAACCTGGACGCCGCGAGCGGCCGCCGCCAGCGCATGTGGGACTCGTGCCAACTCAAAAGCTTCGCCGAGGTCGCCGGCGGGGAGAACTTCCGCGCGCACCGCGCCGGGCGGTTCCGCCACCGCGTCTTCCGCAAGGGCAAGTACATTCTCCAACGCACAGGCGGGCTCGGGTGTGTCGGCTGCGGGCGGTGCAGCCGCCACTGCGTTGCCGATATCTCGATCCTCGAAGCCTTCCAGCAGATCGCCGAGGAGACGGCCGAGCTGGAGGCCTGACGATACGCGCATGACAGGAGAACCGATGGCCAGTCAAGCCGCACCCCAGGCCGTTCCCGCCTCGCCCTACGTGCCGCGCGTGGCGAGGCTGGCGGAGGTGAAGACCTTCACCTCCCAGGAGAAGTTTTTCCGCTTCCGCCTGGAAGACGGGCAGGGAATCGAGTACCGCGCCGGCCAGTTCATGGAGGTCAGCGTCTTCGGGCGCGGAGAAGCGCCGATCTCGATCTGCTCGGTCCCGGGCACGCACGATGAGCTGGAGATGTGCATCCGTGCGGTCGGCGACGTCACCAACGCCCTGCACGGCCTGAAGGTGGGCGACTCGGTCGGCATGCGGGGGGCCTTTGGCAACGGCTTCGACATGGACAGCATCGCGGGGAAGGACCTGCTGTTCGTGGCTGGCGGGCTGGGTCTGGCGCCATGCCGCAGCTTCATCCTCGGCGCGCTCAACGATCGCGAGAAGTTCAGGCGGGTGACGATCCTCTACGGCGCGCGGACGCCGGCCGATCTGCTGTTCCGCGAGGACCTGGACGCATGGGCCAAGCGCGACGACGTGGAGTTTCTCACGACCGTGGACCGGCCCGACGAGAGCTGGACCGGCCACAAGGGCGTAATCACGCTGCTGTTCAAGAAGATCGCCAAGGTCAAGGCGGCCGACACTGCGGCCTTCATCATCGGCCCGCCGATCATGTTCAAGTTCGCCGTGCTGGAGGCCCTGGCCATGGGCCTGCGGCGCAACAACATCTATTGCTCGCTCGAACGTCGGATGAAGTGCGGCATGGGCAAGTGCGGGCACTGCCAGATCCGCGGGGTGTACGTCTGCCAGGACGGGCCCATCTTCTCCTACGCCGAAGTCCTGAAGCTCAGGGAAGGAATCTAGCGGCAGGGACCAGAGACTGGGGACCCGGGACCAGGGAACCAGCGGAGAGCTGCAATGAGTGCGAAACCGAGAATCTCCTTTCACGACTTCACCTCCTGCGAGGGCTGCCAGCTCCAGGTGCTCAACTGTGAGGACGAGCTGCTGGACATCCTCGAGGCCGTCGAGATCGTGCAGTTCCGCGAGGCCATCGACGACCGCAACTGGGATTGCGAGATCGCCTTCATCGAGGGCGCGTTCACGCGCGAGTCCGACCGCGCGCGGCTGGAGAAGATCCGCAAGCACGCCAAGCTCGTCGTTGCCCTGGGCGCCTGCGCGACGACCGGCGGGCTGAACGTCCTGAAGAACTACCGCGGCGTCGCCGAGTCGATGAAGAAGGTTTACGGCGACAGCGCCAAGTGGTACGAGACCTCCGAGGCCCAGCCGATCGAGGCGGCCATCGAGGTGGACCACAAGATTCACGGCTGCCCGATCTCGCAGCAGGAGTTTCTGGAGGTGGTCAAGAGCCTGCTGGCCGGCCGAAAACCGCAGATCCCCGACTATCCGGTCTGCGTGGAATGCAAGCTGCGTGAGAACGTCTGCCTGTATCACAAGGGCCAATACTGTATGGGCGTGGTGGCCCGCGCGGGCTGCAACGCATGGTGCCCCAGCTACGGCGGGCGGTGCTACGCCTGCCGCGGGCTCATCAGCGACCCCAACAACCAGGCCGCCAAGGACGTGCTGGACGAGTTCGGCCTGACGGTGGAGCAGGTGCTGGCCGAGTTCCGCCTGTTCAACGGCGCCTATGATGTCGCAAAGGAGTGATAGCGCTCGCGGTCTCGTGTAAACCGCGCGGCGGGGCTCTGTCCCGCCGCGATTTCCTGAGTGCGTGCACGGGTGGCGGGACAGGAGCCCCGCCACCCCCAACCTGAGTTGCCGGAGTTGTACATGGCCAAGTCGCTGGATATTAACGTTCACCACCTGACCCGCGTGGAGGGCCACGGCAACATCGTCGTCCGCGCCTCCGACGGCAAGGTGGACAAGTGCGTGCTCGAGATCGTCGAGACGCCCCGCGTCTTCGAGAGCATGATCGAGGGCCTGTCCTGGCGCGACACGGCCATGCTGACCTGCCGTATCTGCGGCATCTGCTCGGTCGGCCACACCACCGCCAGCGTGAAGGCCACCGACGACGCATTCGGCGTCAAGATCACCCCGGAGGTGCTCGCGCTCCGCAAGCTCATGCTGATGGCCGAGGAGATACAGAGCCACATCCTGCACGTGTACTTCCTGGCCGCCCCCGACGCCTTCGCCGCGCCTAGCGTGATACCGCTGGCGGCCAGCCACCCGGAGGTCGTCAAGCGGGCCCTGAGGCTCAAGAAGCTCGGCAACGTGGTCTCGGAGGCGCTGGCCGGTCGGCACGTCCACCCCATCGCCTACGTGCCCGGCGGCTTCACCCACATACCGCCTCGCAAGGACCTACAGGCCGTCAAGGACTACCTCCAAAGCCTCGACGAGGACATCACCGAGACGGTCAAGCTGTTCGCTGCCGTCAAGGACAAGTTCCCGAGCTTCGAGCGCGAGCGCGAGGACCTCAGCCTCACCAGCGACGATGAGTACGCCTTCTACGACGGCCAGCTCGCCAGCTCGAAGGCCGGCGTGATCGACGTCCACGACTACGAGAAGTTCATCCACGAGAAGTGCGTTCCGCACTCGACCTCCAAGCACGTGTACAACGTGGACGACTCACTGGCCGTCGGGGCCCTGGCACGGTTCAACAACAACCACGCCCGGCTCAACGAGCGCGGCAAGGCCGCCGCTGAGGTGCTCGGGCTGAAAGCCCCATGCTACAACCCGTATGCGAACAACTTCGCCCAGGTCGTCGAGGCGGCCCACTGCTACCAAGAGTCGCTGAAGCTCGTCGATCTGCTCCTGTCGATGGACCTGACCGAGGACAACGTCTATCCGAAGGTCGCGCCCAAGGCCGGCCGGGGCGTCGGCCTGACCGAGGTGCCGCGAGGCCTGCTCGTCCACGACTACACCTACGACGCCGACGGCGTCTGCACGAAGGCCAACTGCGTAATCCCCACCGGCATGAACCTCGGCAACGTCGATCTGGACATGCAGGCCTACGTGCCGCAGGTGATCGCCACCCGCAGCCAGGACGAAATCGCCCACGACCTGGAGATGCTCGTCCGCGCCTACGACCCGTGCATCTCATGCTCCGTCCACCTGCTGAAGGTGAAATGGGTTTGACCATTGCGGATTTCGGATTGCGGATTTCGGATTGCGAAGCGCGGAACGCGGAGCGGCCGATCGGTTGTCCGGTAATCCGGCCGTCCGGGCCGCAACCTGGAGGGACGCGCTCTGTCGCGTCCGTTTCGTGCGGCCACGACGGAGCGTGGCCCTCCAACTGAGGGCATACCGGTCCTCCGGCAATCCGGTATTGCGGCGTCGTCGGCATGGTAGAATCCTCCTATGAGCAACACCTCCCAGGATGCGCCGCAGGCTGGCCGGTACGTCGGCAAGGTGGTGTACCTCTACGCCTACAACGTGGGCTATGAGATGAAGTCCCAGCCGGTGCCGGAGCTTCTCGGCCAGCCGCAAAGCCCGTTCCCCGGGGCCTTGGGCCGCCGCGGGCCTCGCGACGCGTTCTTCTACCGGCCGCAGATCTTCAAGCTGCCGTCTGTCGAGCGGCAGGGCCCGCAAGGCCCCGTTCGCATCGACTGGACCGTCAAGCTGTTCCAGGTCGGAGCGATGAGCCTGGCCGTCCACGTGCCCTTCGCTGTGGACCGCCTGGAGAACCTGGCGGACTACCACAGCCTGAAGTTCGCGACCGGCACGCTGGAGGACGAGGTGCGAGCGATGGCGGTGCGGGTCTTCGAGGAGCTTCGGCCGTACTGCATCCGCCCGGTGCCGAGCCTGAAGGACGAAGAGGCCTACACGGTGTTCTGCCTCAACGCGCCGCTGCCGGACGCGCCCCGGCGGGGCCAGGCCGACAGGGGCGCCGAGGCTTGGCTGAAGGCCAACCACCGACTGGTGGCGGCCATCCTCACCGAGGAGGAAGACCTCGAACGCCTCTCGCTTCAGGAAGCGCGGGAGTCAACCGCGCTGTACCTGAGCTACTATGAGCACGACCTGTCCGTCGTGGACTGGGACGCCGCGCTGTTCGTAGACGAACCGGAGAACTTCGACGAGATGCTCCACGTGGCCGAGCTTGCCAACGTGCAGCTCGAGGAGCTGGAGGTGTACGACCGGACCCTCGACGGGGTGCTGGACGAGGCCTATCGCGACCTGGCCGTCCGGCGATGGTGGCCGCGCGGCGACGTGCAGCGACGCCTGCGCGTGATCCGCGTGGACCTGGCGCGGGTCAGCGACGAGCTGTTCAACGCCACCAAGTTCTTCGGCGACTGGCACTTGGCGCGGCTGTACCAGAATATCTCCTCGCGCTTCCACCTGTCGGACTGGTCGCGGGTCATCGAGGGCAAGCTCAGGACGCTCGGCGACCTGTACAACATGCTCAAGCTGGACCAGACCAACCGCCTGATGGTCGTCCTGGAGGCGCTGATCGTGCTTCTGTTCATCATCGACGTGATCATCCTGCTGCTCGGGCTGAAGGGGTGAGCGTCTACGAGGTCCGTTTCCTGCGGGCGGGCCGCGCGGGGCCCTTGGCGCCCCCGGCGCCGGAGGCATCTGCGGCACCTGAGGCATCTGCGACCTGCTGGGCCTTGAGGTCGTCGAGCTTCTCAAGCGGCATGGCGTTGCGGCACTTCGGAAAGCCCGAGCATGCGAGGAATTCCCCTCGCCTGGAGGTACGGATGACGATGGGCTTTCCGCACTTTGGGCAGTTGACGCCGGCGGGCTTGGCGGGGGCCTTCGGCGGCGCCTGGACGCGGATGCCGGCCGGCAGCGATGTGGTGTTCTTGCACTTGGGATACGCGGTGCAGGCCAGGAACGCGCGGCGGCCCTTGAACTTGACGGCCATCGGCGCGCCGCACAGGCTGCACGTTTCCTTGACGTCCTCGGGCTTGACGAGCTCTAGCGGGTTGCCTTCGGCGTCGCACGGCAGCGTGCCCTTGCAGTTGGGGTAGTCGCTGCACCCGAGGAAGGGTCCCCAGCGGCTGCGGCGGAGCACCATGGGCTTGCCGCACTGCGGGCAGGGGGTATCGACCTGCTTGCGCTCAACCTTCTTGCCGTCGCGGTCCACTGGGCAGGTCGTCTTGCAGTCGGGATAGCCCGTGCAGGCGAGGAAGCGGCCGTTCTTGTTAAACCGATAGACCATGGCCTTTCCGCACGCGTCGCAGGTGTATTCGCTGGGCTGGGTTTCGGCCTTGGCGTGGACCATTTCGTCGCGGGCGCGGTCCAGGTCCTGCTTGAACGGACCGTAGAACTCCTGGAGGACGCCCACCCAGTCCATGGATGCGTCCTCGACCTTGTCAAGCTCGTCCTCCATGTGGGCGGTGAAGCGGACGTCGAGGATGTCGGGGAAGTGTTTGACGAGCTTGTCGGTGACGATCGTGCCGAGGTCGGTCGGGTGAAACGCGCGGCTGACCAGCTCGACGTACCTGCGGTCCTGTATGGTCTGGATGATGGGAGCGTAGGTGCTCGGCCGCCCGATGCCGTCGGCCTCCAGCGCCTTGACGAGCGAAGCCTCCGTGTATCGCGGCGGCGCCTGGGTGAAATGCTGCGTCGGGAGCAGTTCGATGGGGGCCAGTTCGCGGCCGGCTTCCAGGACGGGCAGGAGCTGCTCGCCGGTGCGCGTCGTACCGGCGACGCGAAGGAACCCGTCGAAGACGAGCTGGCGCCCCATGGCCTTGAACTGGGCGGCGCCGGCGGGCGTTTCGGCGGCGATGTCCGCCTCGGTGACCTTCCACCGGGCCGGGGCCATCTGGCATGCGACGGCTCGCTTCCAGATGAGCTGGTAGAGCCTGTACTGATCGTCGCTCAGGGCGCCCATGAGGCTCTCGGGCGTTCGGCGGACGTCGCTCGGCCGGATTGCCTCGTGCGCCTCCTGCGCCCGCTCGGCGGAGGCGTAGACCATCGGCTTGTCCGGGACGTACTGTGGTCCGAACGTCTCGGTGATCATGGCGCGGACCTGCCCCAGCGCCTCGTTGGACAGGTGCGTGCTGTCCGTTCGCATGTACGTGATAAGGCCGACGCTGCCCGCGCCGGGAACTTCCACGCCCTCGTAGAGCTGCTGAGCGATGCGCATGGTCCGCGAGGCGCTGAAGCGAAGCTGCACGCTGGCCGCCTGCTGGAGCGAGACGGTGGTGAACGGCGCGTAGGGTCGTGTGGTGCTGTCGCGCTGGTTGAGGCCTTCGACGACGAACTTCGGGGCGTCCTGCGCGACGCGCGCCGCCACCGTGACGCGCTTGGCCGCCGGGCCCTTGCCCTGAGGGTCGTCGCTGCGGTCAAGGGCCTCCACCACCACGCCCAGCGCCTTGGCAATCTCCAAGGCGGCCGCCTCGTCGTTCGCCTGGAACTTGGCGCCCTTCCACTTGACAAGCTCGGCGCGAAAGGCGTGCAGCTCGGCGAGGAGCTGGCGCTGCTGCGCGGCCGTCGGGCCGGCGCCCTTCTCGTCGCGCTCGGCGAGAAACTCCCGCCACCGCTCGCCGTGCCGGTCGGCGGCGCCAAGGTCGGTCGTGAAGACCGCCCCGATCTTCCAGTACTCATCGGGCATGAACGCGTCGATCTCCCGCTCGCGGTCGACGACCAGGCGGACGGCCACCGACTGCACCCGCCCGGCGGACAGGCCGGTGGCCACCTTCCGCCAAAGCAGCGGCGAGATCTCGTAGCCCACGATGCGGTCGAGAATCCGCCGCGCCTGCTGCGCGTTGACCTTGTTCATGTCGATCTCGCGCGGGTGCGCGAACGCCTCGCGGATCGCGCCGGCCGTGATCTCGTTAAAGATCACGCGGCGGACCTTGCCCTGCGGGATCTTGAGGCTCTCGGCCAGGTGCCAGGCGATGGCCTCGCCTTCGCGGTCCAGGTCGGTCGCCAGGAAGACCTGCGGGGCGGACTGCACGTGCTTGCGGAGCTCGGTGAGGACCTTCTTGCGGCCGGCAAGCGGCTCGTACGTTGGCGCGAAGCCGTGCTCGACATCTACGCCCATTTTGCGCGGCGGCAGATCGCGGACGTGACCCATGGAGGCCTTGACGACGTAGTCCTTGCCCAGATAGCGGTTGATGGTGCGGGCCTTGGCGGGCGACTCGACCACGACGAGATGCCTGCCCTGGCCGCGCGCGGGGGGCTTGCGCTTGGCCGGTGCCGATCGCGTCGCGGCTTTGGGTCTTGCGTTCTTTCCTGCGGCTGGTGCCATGGCTCCGTGCTCATTCCGCTTGGCCGGGCGAGGATCGCGGCGTCATGCGGGCATAAGGCGAACCATGATTTGGCCCGGACTGGCGGTTTGTCAAGCCTGTGGGCTTTTTCTTCGGCGGCAGTCAGACCGGGGTTTAGGCAAAAACCGCTGGGGCATTTGCGCCCATCGCCCGGGCACAGGCCTGCTGCCAACGAACGAGGGGGCGTTTGCCCTGGCTGGATCACGTGCAGTATGGGCTGTGAGACAGTCGCGCCTGCGCCCCGCCTTCCCACGGGCGGGCGCGGCGGAGGCTGCCAACCTCAGGAGCCGGCGGGGGCAGAGCTGGCCGGCTTCTGGCGGCCCTTGGCGTCCGCCGACGCTTCTTCCATCAGCCGGCGCGAGACGATGATCTTCTTGACGGTCACGAGGTCGCTGAGCGACTGGCCCACCTTTCCCCGCACGCGCTCGTGGAGCACGAACGGGCCGGAGGTGGCCTGCCCGTTCTCGACCGAGATCGGCTGGCCCTTGATCGCCCCGGTGATCGTGCTGTCGTCGATGAGGTGGACCTTCCAAAGCAGCCGGCGGGACGGGTACTCCTCGCCCGTGTACACTCGCTCGGGCACGCCCATCTCCTTCCATCGCCAGACCTGCTCCATCTTGTTCTCGACCACGACGGCAGTGATGCTCAGGACGGTCAGCAGGGGAACGCGCCGCCATCGCTTTTCGTCTTCGACCCAGACCAGCAGGTCCTTGTCGCGGGTGGTGTATATGCCGCCGGGCAGGAGCTTGTTGTTGCTGAGCTGGACGACGCCTGGCACGGCGTCGGCGCGGCTGAAATTGCCCTCGGTGCGAAACGGGTTTCTTCCGGCCTGCGGCATCTCGCCGGCCTGCGAGGTGGAGGGTTGGGTCTGCGCTGGCTTGGCGCGGCTGAGCCAGTAGTCCAGATTGCTGGCCGGCTTGTTCGGCGCCCCTGCCGGCTGAGTGGTCGTGCTGGGTGGTTCCCCGTCGCCTGCGGCCACCGCCAGCGTGCCCAGCAGTGCCGCCAATCCGGCTGCCGACAAAACGCGCCGCATCAGGTCTTCTCCGCCGCTGCCTATCATGTTGAACGCCGCAACAGCGCCTTGCGTTGCGGCCAGGTCTTGAGGATCAGGCGGACTGCTCCTGGTGAACCTGCTCAAAGACGTCGCGCGCCCGCGCGTCGAACAGCACGAAGTGCACGTCCGTCAGGCCCGTGCCGGCGGATATGTGGCTCGCCACCTCGCGGAGCATGATCTCGGCGCAGGACCGCAGATCGAAACCGGCGATGCCGGTGCCGGTGGCGGGCAGCGCCAGGGTCTTCACCTCGTTTTGCTCTGCGAGCTTCAGGACGGCGCGTGTCGATCTGGCGAGGCTGTCGGCCGTCGTCCGCCCGCCCAGCCGCATGGAGGCCTGGTGGATGACGTACCTGGCCGACAGGTCTCCCGCCCCTGTGATGGCCGCCTCGCCGACGGCCACCGGGCCGTGACGACTGCACTCGGCCTGAATGCTCGGCCCGCCCCTGCGAGCGATCGCGCCGGCCAGCCCGCCGCCGAGGATCAGGTCGTTATTGGCCGCGTTCACGATCGCGTCCACCTTGCAGGCGGTCAGGTCGCCCTGTTCGATGTGGATCTTCGCCATGGAGGGCCTCGCGACGCCGATCCGCGGGCGCCACGCGCCGCAATCATCTGTGCGCGGCGCCCAGTCGGCCATTATAATGACCCTGGTCTGCGTGCAACACCGGAAGCGTGGAAATGCGTCGCGTTTGCGTCATCAACGTCGCCGGACTGAGCCGAACACTGCTCGACCGGGCAGGCGGGCTCTGGATGGATTCGCTGGCGAGCCCGCCGCGGCCCATTGCGGCGACGTTTCCCGCGGTGGCCGCCAGCGTGCAGGCCTCAATGACTACCGGGGTCCAGCCGGGCGCACACGGCGTGGTGGCCGGCGGCATATTCCGCCGCCAGCACCGAGCCTTCAGCCTCGACGAACGGTCCAACACCCTGCTCAACAAGAAGCGTTTCTGGCATTCGCGGCATCTCCCCCGCCGGCCGAAAGTCGCCATGCTGTTCTGGTCGAACCCGCTGGCGGGCGCGGCGGACGCAGTGATCGGCGCCTCCACGTACGGCCCGCTGCCACAACTGGTGGCCGACCAGCCGCGAGGTCTGTATCAACGGCTCGCCGACCAGATCGGGCCGTTCGATCCACGGCTCGTTCGGGGGCCGGGCGCGTCGTGGCGAGCCGGCGAGTGGATCGCCTCGGCGGCGGCCGCCATCTGGCGGCAACTGAAGCCGGACCTTCAGTGGGTGTATCTGCCGGGCGCCAACTTCGAGGCCACTCGGCACGGGCCGCAGTCGGCCGAACTCCTGGAGGCGGTCAGCAAGATCGACGGGCTGGCCCGGGGTTTGTCCGAGGCCGTCGCCGCCTCGGGCGGCGAAACGCTTGTAGTCAGCGACGGAGGTTACGTCGCCGTGCGCCGCACGGCGCTGCCCAACGCGGCCTTGCGCGAAGCGGGGCTGCTGAAAGTGCGGCCCGGCCACGCCGGCGAGGAACTGGACCTGGTCAGCTCGCGCGCCTTTGCGCTGGTGGATCATCAGGTGGCGCACGTGTACTGCGACGATGAGGCGGCCGCGCACGAGGCGGCGGACGTACTGGCCGGCCTTGAAGGTGTGGCGACCGTATGCCCGCGGGAGGAGCTGTTCTGCCCCGGCCTGGGCCACGACCGGGCCGGCGAGATGATCGCCTTAGCAGAACCGGACGCCTGGCTGGCGTATCCCTGGTGGGAGCCGGACCAGCCCGCGCCCGCGCTGGCCTACCAGGCCGACGCTGTCGGCAAGTGCGGGTACGATCCGTGCGAGCTGTTCGCCGGACGCGAGGGCGGCAAGATCGACCCCGACTTGGGAAACGTCCGCGCCAGCCGGGGGCTTGTGAGCACGCCGGTCGCTGACCAGTGCGTTCTGGGCGCAACCTGCAAGCTTCCGGGTGAGATTGGCCCGGCCGTCACCGACGTCCCCGAGGTTCTCCGGCGCATCCTGTTCGGTGACGTCGCCGGCGGAAAGCCCTGATGCTTGCGTGGAGCTTCCTGTTTCCGACCGTCCTCTACGCCGGCGCGGCGGCGGCGGCGCCCGTCCTTATCCACCTGATCCTGCGGACCAAGCCCCGGAAGATCGTCTTCCCCGCTATGCGGTTCGTCCGCAAGACCCACCGCTCGACGCTCAAGATGCTGAAGCTCAAGCACCTCATCCTGCTTGCGATGCGGATGGCGGTCATCGTGCTGATGGCGGTGCTGATTGCCAGGGGCCGCATACCGCAGTGGCGCAGTGTGGAGGATCGCTCGGTTCCGACGGCGGCTGTCGTGGTCATCGACAACAGCGGATCGATGAACTACCGCTACAAGGGCCAGTCGCTGATCTCGTGGAGCAAGCAGCAGGCGCAGCGACTGATCGCGATGCTGCCGGCCGGCTCGCGCGCCGCGGTCATTGCCACGGGCGGCCAGGGCGCGGCCGGCCTGGTCGATCCCTCGCTGGCCGTCCAGCAGGTCGTTGAGGTGCCCGCGAGCTGCAACCACGCCAGCGTCGCGACGGCCCTGTTGCAGGCCGCCGAGATCGTCAGGCGTAGCGAGCTGGCCCGCAAGGAAGTGTACCTCCTGACCGACATGACGGCGAGGAGCTGGCGAGACGAGTTTCAGCTCCCGGAGGATCAGCGGATCAGCTACACGGTGCTGCACACGGGCGGCGAGGATCTCAACGTCCGGCTGGATGAGCTGAGGCTCAGCTCGCCTGGGGTGCAGCAGGGCGGTCAGGTCAAGGTCGAGACGACGGTCAGCAGCGTCAATGTGGGCGGGGAGATGACGGTGGTGGCCGAATTGGACGGCCAGTCGGTCTCGCAGGAGACGGTCACGCTGGCCGCTGGAGGGGCTGCGCCCGTCGTGATGAGCCTGACGCCGCAGCGCCAGGGCGTCGTGCACGGAAGGGTCATCTTGAAGAACCCCGACCCG
>Ga0307378_10004066_pt1 | contig 21091 bp, 19 predicted proteins | sample UN1MG_FD_202238 | JGI IMG/M metagenome (GOLD analysis project Ga0307378, IMG submission 202238) | Soil microbial communities from Risofladan, Vaasa, Finland - UN-1 | ecosystem: Environmental > Terrestrial > Soil > Coastal area > Acid sulfate soil | place: Finland: Risofladan, Vaasa | collected... | reverse complement strand
GACGCCTTAATCTCCCCCCAGCTCGATTCCTGGACCGCGGGCTCCGAGAAGGTCAGCCAGAGCTCCGGTGGTGAATCGGTTTCCCGGCTGCAGAATACCCCGTAGTTATCCCAACTACCATTCCCCCCATGGTCAAGCTGGATGCCGTAGGCCAAATCCGGCGCGTCAACCCAGGGCGCGATTTTGCCGACATTGAGGTCCACGTAGTTGTACCCCTCGACCATGTCGAACGAGGCCACACTGTCGCCCCGCGGCGGTCGGTTTCTGTAGGTGATGCTCATCTCCTCCCAGGGGCCGGCCACCTTGGCGGCGAGTACCGCTCCCTCGACAGCATCAGTGGCATTGAATACCAGTTGAGCCTCGACCAAATCCGCGCCGTCGTATTCGCCGAGCCCGGAGAAATCAAAGTGCATGTATGCCATTTCGAGCACTTCCATCCACCACGGATCCGAAATGTACGTGTACGTGTTCGATACATGTAACTCCCATGCATCGCCGAAGTTGTCGTCGACGTAAAACTCAAGGGGTACTGACGGCTCGTAAAACCTACAAACATAGCTGTCGCCATCTGTTTCCAGTTTGACGACCTGCTCGGTGGCCGGAGCGACGGACGCGGCGGCCAGGAAGACCGCGCAAACGAGCCAAATCCTGTTCATGTCTCCTCCTACTCGAACGCCGCCTTTATCTCCCCCCAGCTCGCCTCCACGACGTCGGCCCCGCTGACCAGGAGTTTCAGCCGAGGCGGGAAGCCCCCTTCGCGCGAGGAGAAATCAACACAATTCCAGTCCTCAGAGGTCAAAATGATAATACCGTTATTGTCGTCCGGATTATCCACTATCAGTTCTATCTCTTCGGCATTGAGCTCCGCGACGTCGCTGTACTGGTAAAGGGGGAAGGTATCGTCCCATGAACCGAGAATTTCGGAAAACCACGGTTGGTCGTTCCAGGTGACCTCGTATTCATCCCACGCTTCACGGCAGCGATACACCCAGAACCTACCGCCCCAATCCAGGTAGGTGATGTAAAGGGACAGAATCGCTTCGAGAACGCTACTTTGGGGATCCATCCCCTCGAAATCGAAATAGATGAAGGAGCGTCGTTGAATCAGCGAGGGGTATCGCCGATAGAAATTGATGTACCAGGCGGAAAGTTCTACTTCTCCACCGAAGTTATCGTCCACGTACTGCGGTTCTTCTTCGGTGTCATCTTTGTAGTAGTAGACGTAGCTGTCGGCGTCGGCTTCCACGGTGATCCACTCCGCGGCCCAGACTCCGACCGCGGCTGCCAGGACGAGGATGACGATTCCCCTCATTTTTTCCTCCTTTTCCTTTCCATCATCATTTATCAGTATAGCACGTCTGGGTGGGGGATAAAAAAAGCCGACCTTTCGGCCGGCGGTTTAGGGGAGGGCGGCCCGTGAACCCCTGGTTTTCCTAACCCCCCGCTTTTTTACGCGGGTCGGGCCGCCCACCCTCCGCCACCGGGTAAAATAGCCGAAACTTCCCCGCCGTCAAGACCCGGAAGAAAAAAACACGGTCGTGACCGGGGGGCGCGGCCGTTCCGACCAATCGAGTCTGCATTCGACGGGCCGCCGTCCGGCGAAGCACTAAAACCCTTGCCACAGACGGGGCGGTTTTGTATCCTTTCCCTGCGTAAAACCGGCGTTACCCGGACCGGAGGGAGCGCCGACGGGGGGGAAGCGTATCGGGTTCGGTGTCCCGCGGAGAATCCACAGCAATCCCGGTGCGGTAATTCAGCGAAAGGAGTCAATCTTGGGTAAGCACGACATCTGCCACGTCGAGTTCGATTCCACCGACCTCGAGCGGACGCGGCGTTTCCTCGTCGGCCTCTTTGTGGACTGGAAGTTCGATGGGTGGGGCGACGACTACCTGTTGTTCTCGACCCCCGGCGGTCCCGGCGGCGGCCTCAACCGGGTGGACAAGATGCGGGGCGGCTCCGGCACCCTGGTCCACGTCGAGGTGGACGAGATAGAGCCCTACCTGGCGCGGGTGGAGGGCCTGGGCGGGCGCATCCACACGCCGAAGACCGAGATTCCCGAGGTCGGCTGGTTCGCCATCGTCAAGGACCCCGACGGGAACCTCCTCGGCCTCTACCAGGACAAGCCGAAGGGCTAGAGTGTTGACGGGGGATCGGGCCGCGGCGTCCGGTTCCCATCCACGTTAGTCAATTTTTAGTAAAGGGGTGGTTTGGAAATGGCTGTTTCTAAAAAGGTTTCCGATAGAATAGTGCAACAACTCAAGAAGTATCAACCAATTCTTTCGGATGCACAAGACCGTGATATCAGCGAATCGGACACAGTAGTCATCATCGCTGACATGCTTGCCGATATACTCGGTTATAACAAGTACACCGAAATTACGACAGAATTTGCCATTCGGGGTACATATGTGGACCTAGCCGTTAAAGTCGGTGCCGATGTGCGTTTTTTAATTGAAGTTAAAGCAATCGGCGTCGCCCTTAAAGACAGCCATATCAAGCAGGCTTTAGACTATGGGGCAAACCACGGTGTAGAGTGGGTAGTGCTCACAAATGGTGCAATTTGGCAGATTTATAAAATCCACTTCCACAAGCCCATAGACAAATCGTTGATTTTTCAAACTAACCTCCTGCAAAAAAACGTACGTAACCAGCAGTTAATAGAGTGTTTCGGCAACCTCAGCCGAGAAGGCTTTACACAATCATCCATGACAGCTTTTTACCAGCGGCAACAAGTAACAAGCAAATTCTCAATTGCCGCAGTCCTTACCAGCCCGCCAATGCTTCAAGCGCTAAAGCGGGAACTCAGGCATATTGGCGGTAACATCAAGATTCAAGTGGATCAACTTAAAGCACAGTTACAAAATGAGGTGCTTAAAAGAGAAACTGTGGACGGCGAAGAGGCGAAACAAGCGGCGGACTTTTTGAAGCAGGCCGCTAAATCTGTCGCGAAATCCAAGACTAAAAAAGAAGCAAAAGCGTGAAATCTGATTCAGTAATTTTGTTTATGAGACGCTTGGAATAACTGCAGAAAGGGAGGGGCATGGCCGAGCACGACCTGTACCACTTCGAGTGGGGCTGCACCGACATCGAGGCGACCCGGAAATTCTTCGAGGGCCTCTTCGGCTGGGAGTTCATCCCCTGGGCCGACAACTACATCCTGTTCCACACGCCCTCGGGCCTCTCCGGCGCCCTGGCCCAGGTGGACGATCTGGAGCCGAGCGTCCGGCCGCTGCTCTACTTCCAGGTGGACGAGCTGGAGCCCTATATGAAAAAGGTCAAAAAGCTCGGCGGCGACGTGGTCTCCGACATCCAGGAGGCGCCCGAGCTCGGAAACTTCTCCATCCTCTCCGACCCCGACGGCTCCCTGTTCGGCGTGTTCAAGCCGCTCGAGGGGGGCAAGTGACGGACGAGCGCGGTTTCAACATCCACTGTGTATGCTCCCACGAGGAGGCCCGTCGGCTCATCGAGGCTCAGAGCGGCTTTCGGCTCACCAACTGCGGCTGCCGCGAGGAGGTGGGCGGCTGCGAACGGTCGCGCACCGACGTGTGCCTCATGTTCCCCGGGGCGAAGGAGGTCAGCGATGACGGCGCCCCGTGGGCCATCAGCCGCGAGGAGGCCCTGGCCATCCTGCGCGAGGCCGGGCAGAAGCGCCTGGTCGCACGGCCCTGGCGCGAGGTGACACCGGAGCGCGCCGACGGCATCTGCTTCTGCTGCGACTGCTGCTGCGGCTACTTCCGCGAGCCCGACCGCTGGAAGTGCGACAAGGGGGCGATGGTCGAGCGGACCGACCGGGAGGTCTGCACCGGCTGCGGCACCTGCGTGGAGGTCTGCTACTTCGGCGCCCGGGCCCTCGACCCGGAGAAGGGCACCCTCGCTCTCGATGAGGATAAGTGCTACGGCTGCGGCCTGTGCGTCGCAGCCTGCCCGCAGAAGGCCGTTGAGCTATACATCCGCTGATTTTCCACATTTTCCTCTTGACCCCCCCCGTGCTATGTTACCTTTGCTTCGATAAGTAAAAGTCTTCCTGTGCCACAGATTAACAGTTACCGCCATAAGGAGTAGTCATGAAGAAGCTGACGACAGCTCTGGTGGTTCTGTTCCTGGCCACGATTACCTTCGCCGGCGAGTGGCACATCGAAACGGTGGACTCAGCCGATGAGGTGGGTTTGCAGACATCGTTGGCGCTGGATTCCTACGACAATCCCCACATCTCTTATTTCCTTTGGTATCCTGACGACGATCTCAAGTACGCTCATTGGGACGGTGACGCTTGGCAGATAGAGAGGGTGGATACAACAGGACGCGTGGGTTGGCCTTCTTCTTTGGCACTGGATTCCTCAGATTATCCCCACATCTCTTATAACGATGAAACCAACGGTGACCTCAAGTACGCCCGCTGGGACGGGGCAAACTGGCAGATTGAGGCCGTGGACACGGCGGGAGTTGTAGGCTCGGCCTCATCTCTGGCGCTGGATTCCAACGACTACCCCCACATCGCGTATTACGACGATACCAACCATAGACTAAAATACGCCCGCTGGGACGGTGAAGAGTGGCGGATCGAGGTAGTGGATGGAGGAGAGCATGTGTATGTTGGTGATTGGCCATCTCTAGCTCTGGATTCCAACGACTACCCCCATATTACTTATTATGATTACTTATACATGGCTATTAAGTATGCCTATTGGAGTGGCAGTACATGGCGGATAGAGACTATTGACTCGGTGGAATACGGTTATACTAGCTCTCTCGCGCTCGATTCCGACGATTACCCTCACATCTCGTATTACTATGAATCCACGCAAAACCTCAAATATGCCCGTTGGGACGGCGACGAATGGCAAATTGAAACCGTGGAAAGAGATGGTGATGTTGGTTCGAACAACTCCCTAGCGTTGGATTCTAGCGATAACCCTCACATTTCTTATCACAAGTGGCAGCCCGAATATGATCTTAAATATGCCCGCTGGGACGGTGATTCCTGGCACATTGAGACGGTGGACTCAGAGTTTTTTGTAGGTCAGAGCACCTCCCTAGCTCTGGATTCTTCAGATTGTCCCCACATTTCGTATTTCAATGCAACGACATCAGATCTTAAATACGCCTGGTACGAAAGCGGCCCGGGGGTGGATGATGTGGAGCTGTCGGTGTGCGTTCGAGACGAGGGGGCGCTGGTCGGCTGGACTATAACCGGCGATGCGCCGGTGAGCTTTAGCGTCCTGCGCTCGGTGGGCGAAAGCGAACCGACTACGGTCTCCGAGGCTCTGCCGGGGGCGGCGGTCCGCTGGCTGGACGCCGATGTGGAAGCGGGGGTCGAGTACCTCTACTGGTTGGAGACCGTTGACGAGGACGGGACGGTCAGCCGCTTCGGGCCCACGGAAGCCGTCTCCGTTACCGAGCCTGCGCATGAACTAGCCCTCTCGGCCTACCCCAACCCGGCGGACGACGCCGTTACCGTCGCCTACACGCTCCCCGCCGACGGGCGCGTAACAATTACCCTCTACGACCTCTCGGGCCGTCGGATTGCAACAGTTTTCGACGGGGAGATAACCGCCGGGCGGCACGACGTTTCCTACGTCACCTCGGCGCTCCCCCCCGGCGTATACCTCGCCCGCCTGACGACTGATTCCGGGACCCTCACCCGGCGGTTGGTGATTGCGCGGTAAATAAACCACCATCGACCATTAAATGTAGGGCGGGGATTCTATCCCCGCCATTTTTACGTACCCACCCCCGACCCTCACCCCAACCCTCTCCCTAAAAAGGGAGAGGGGGCTGGTCCTCACCTCGACCCGTGTCTCGTTGCGATGACGTAGGGGCCGACCTTCAGGTCGGCCCGTTTTTTATAAGGAAGCCCACACCCTAACCCGTCGGCGCGCCGCTCCCACGGGGAGAGGGGACACGTGCACTTCTCGTCCGGCTACTCACCCGGTAATTCGCGGGCGACCGTGGACTGTCGCCCCTACGGATTTGAGTCGCGATGTGCGGCTGTAGGGGCGGGTGTCCACACCCGCCCGCATTCTCAACCTTGCCCCTCACCCTAACCCGTAGGCGAGCCTCTCCCTGGAAGGGAGAGGGGGATTAACGCGGGCCGACCTAAACGGCGCGCCGTCGGTCGGCCCCTACGTTAATTATATGACCTTGGTTCTCTCTTCAGCGGGCCAGGACCAGGCGCCGGGTCTGGGTAAAACCGTCGGCGGCGAGTCGGTAGAGGTAGACCCCGGACGGGACGTCCGCCTCCCAAATACACTCGTGCCTCCCGGCGGCGAGCTCGGCGTCGGCTACGACGGCCACTCTCCGCCCCGCCAGGTCGTAGACCGTCAGCTCCACCCGTCCGCCTTGGGCCAGCTCGAAGCTGAAGTTCACACTCTCCCGCGCCGGATTGGGGTAGCAGGCGTGGAGGCGGGTCTCGCGGCCCGAGGGCAGCTCGCCCACCGACGGCAGGCGAACCTGGGGCGATAGGTGGCGGCGACCCTGGGCGTCGTAGGACTCGAAGCGGTAGTAGCAGGCCGCGCCGGGAACCCCCGTATCCAGGTAGGCGCCGGTGTCGGAACCGGGGAGGGGGGATTCGTTCAGCCGCATCCAACCCTCGGCGTCGGGGCGGTAACCCGGTCCCAGGGTCTCACCGGCGAAGGCCGTCTCCGAGCGCATGAGGTGGGCCGAGGCCCCGGCGACGGGCTCGACCAGGCGGTAGACGTTCAGCGCGGCGAGGTCGTTGTCGGTGGATATCCGCCAGGAGAGGAGCGCCCCATCCTCGTTGCGCTCCGCCCCGGTCGAATCCCACGTGAAGACGTCCATGTCCAGGTCCAACGCGGCGTCGTAAGCCTGGACGATTCCCCAGCCGTAGTCGTTGTCCGGCTCGTCGGCGCGGGTGGCGGTGTCCATGACGGCCTGGCGGATTTCGACCGCGGTGGCGTAGGGGTTAATCTCCCGCAACAGGGCCAGCACCCCGCCCACCAGAGGGCAGGACAGGCTGGTCCCGGCGGTGAAGTCGTAGGTGTCGGTCGATTCGGCGTCGGCGGCGTAGGTGTAGAGGCCGAGGGCGCACACATCGGGCTTGATGCGCCCGTCGGCGGTCGGCCCGTGGGAGGAGAATTCGGCCAGCACGCCGTCGGAGTCCACCGCGCCGCAGGCCAGGATGCCGTCGCAATCCGACGGGGAGTTGAGCGTCCCCGCGCCGTCGCGCCCATCGTTGCCCACGGAGTTCGCGTGGAGCATCCCGTTGTCCCGGGCCCAGTTCACCGCCAGGGCCACGATGGTCGTCTCGCCGTCCAGGTCCTCGTAGGAGTAGTCCCCCTCGTCGTCGTCGAAGTAGCGGTAGCCGAGGGAGGAGCTGGACACGTCCGCCCCCAGGGCCTCGCCCCACTGCAGGCCGGACTGGAACCAGTACTCCTCGTCGTGGACCTCCTGGGTGATGTCCTCGGTCTTGGCCAGCAGGAAGGTGGCCCCGTAGGCCGGCCCGATGAGCTCGGAGGGGTAGTAGCCGCCCAGGGTGCTCCAGGTGGCCGTGCCGTGGTTCCACGCGTCCGGGTCGTCGTCCGGCTCGTTGTCCACGTCGTTGTCGTCGTTGACGAAGTCCCACTCGTCCTTCAGGTCCAGCGCGGCGAAGACCTCGTGGTCGGTGCGGAAGCCGGTGTCCAGCATCAGCACCGTCACCCCCGCGCCGGAGTACCCCTCGTCGTGGAGCCGGTCCACCTGAATCTGTGTAATCTGGGTCTCCGAGAGGCCGTAATCCAGGCCCATCATCCCGCAATCCGCGCCCCCCGCGGGTGAGGCGTCGGGCAGGACGCTGGTCGCCGTGGGCTGGAGCCGGACCACGCAGGGGAGGAGGGCCACGGCGCGAATCTGCTCCGGCGTCGCGTCGAACGCGACCGCGTTGGCGATGTCGCTGGCGCCGATGCGGCGGGTGACGAGGGAGGCGACCGCCTCGTCGTAGGGCCGAAAGACGGGCAGGTCGCGCTCGTCGGCCAGGGAATCCGGGGGGCGGTTGAGGGCGCGGCGGGCGTACTGGTCGGGGTTCATCGTCGCCACGAAGGAGTTCAGGGCCGCCTCCATTTCCGTCGGTCCGGCGTACCCCTTGTCGGCGAAGAAGGCCCAGACGCCGAGGAGTTCGTCCTCCCCGGCGCAGGCCATCCGCCGCTCCAGAATCGGTGAAATTTCAGCCGTCGCCAGGGCGGGCAGCGTCGCCGCGAGGACGAGAAGGAGGGTCAGGCGCTTCATAACCGCACCCCTTTAAACGTCGTGCTCCAAGCCCACTATAGCACGGGGGGACCGGCCGTACAAGGAAGAAAGCCGATTGGCGGGGGGACATCCTCCCTATATTATTCTACCAGCAAGAAACGGGCCGTTTACGGAGCCGCACCCTGCGACAGCCGGTTACGTTTTTCACGGGGGCGGGTCTCCTAACCCGCCTGCCCCTCACCCCAACCCTCCCCCCAGAGGGGGGAGGGGGAAATGTAGGGTGGAGATTTTAATCCCCGCCGTTTTATGCAACCCTCACCCCGGCTGCGATGACGTAGGGCGGCCCCTCCGCGGGCCGCCGCGAATTGCGATGACGTAGGGGCCGACCTTCAGGTCGGCCCGTTTTTATTCTAAGGCAGCCCTCACCCTCATTCCCTCTCCCACGGGGAGAGGGAGGCCGCGGGCCGCCGTGTTTTCGACGTTCCCGGTCCCGACCCTCACCCTAACCCGTAGGCGAGCCTCTCCCTGGAAGGGAGAGGGGACCATCGCAACCTTCACCCCGGTTGCGATGACGTAGGGCGGGGATTTTAGTCCCCGCCGCATTCACATTCCATACCACGACCCTAATCCCGACCCGCAGGTCTCCCCGAGGGAAGGGGTATCACTCGCCCTCGTCCCTCTCGAAGAGCGTGGACGGGCACCAGCGCGGGACCCAGACGTCGGGGTCCGCCTTGTGGATGTCGGCGTCCAGGCACTCGTCGGAAAGTCGGACCGCCATCTGCCGCCGGACCTCGGAGAAAATCTCGTCCGCCTGCTCCACGGCCAGGGTGTCCACATCGTGGATGCACGGTGAGTAAACGATGACGTCGGTGCCGGGTTGGTGGCGCACCGCGGTCAGGTGGGCCAGGAACACCTGGTACTGCAACACCTCCTTGAAAAAGAAGATGCGGCTCATCAGCCCGCGGATGGGTCGGGTCTGCCCGTGGTAGCCGAAGAAGGCGGCCAGGATGAGGAGCTTTTTTTTAGTGCTCCCCGAGGCGCGGAAGTCGGCGGTGACGCTGGGGAGCGGCGTTTTTTCCAGAAGTGTCGGGTCCACGAACCTCTCCCCCTCGAACCACCCGGGCCGCATCACCCCCTGCATGGCGATGGAGCTTCGAATCGCGTCGAGGAGGGACCCCCGCTTGACCACCTTTATCCGCGCCGAGCCGTCGTCGTGGGCCAGGAGTATCCTCAAGCGGACCGGGCAGTCCTCCACCAGCTCGACGCGCAGGAGACCCCTCACCCGGCCGATGAGCGCCCGGCCGTTCACGAGACCGTCGGCCAGGTCCAGGTCCCACCTCCGGGTGAAGAGCCCCTTGAGGATGTGCCCCCAGGCCACGTCCACCAGGTCGCGGCGTCGCAACCGCCGCAGGAGCGCCATCACCTCCGCCACGGGCGTCCCCGAGCACCAGAGCCCCGCGGCGAGCGCCCCCGAGGAGGCTCCCCACACCTCGTCCACGTGACCCCGCAGGCCCAGGTCGTCCAGCGTCTGCAGAATCGAGAGGCTGGAGGCCAGCGCCAGCGTCGCCCCCGATCCCAGCGAAACGGCGAAATGCGTGTCCGGGTCCTTCACGCGTGCGATGAAGCGGCTGAGATTTCCCGGGTCCAGCGCCAAAGGTTTTTCGGGATAGGTCACGGCGGCGTCCGGGTGAAAAGGGCGACGGTTATTATACCAGATTGGGCCTCACCCGCTCTTGCGTTCGTGGAGTGCCTCGGCCGTCGGGGCGGCGGGGCCGACCACCGGGCGCCGCTCGCGGGGTTTTTTTAAGTAAATCGGGTCACGCGATCCGATGTTTCCCGAGCGGCGGAAAAAAATTCCTCGGTCGCGCGGGCGGTCGGCGGGGGGCCATTCGGCTTGTGAAAGGTATACCCTTGTTTTACGCCTATACCCCCCGGCTGGAGGTCTTCCGCGGTCTCGAAAAAAATCGGAACGTTGAAGGGTAAATCTATGTAACTAGTTGAAATATATAATCTTGGTTGAATAATTTTTTTCTTGAATTTTTTGCGAAACCGTCTATACTTTAGCCATAAAGTATTCGTTCCCATCACCACCCACAATCGAAGGGAGGTGCTTGATGCCCGGCAAGAAAAAGACCACAAAGAAGCCGAAGGCTTAACGCCGGTCTCTGAGAACTAGAGTGCAAACGGGGGAGGATCGTAAAGGTCATCCCCTGTTCAATTATTCCGACCTATACCCGACTGATTCCGAATCACGCCGACCGGTGAGACGGGCGTTGCCCGGTTAGAAAAAAAGAGCCGCCGACCGGGAAACCGAAGACCCGGCGCCGGTCTTTTTAAACCGGAGGGCGGACGGGGGGATGACCGGAAAGTCATCCCCCATTTTAATATGCACCCATATACCCGGACGATTCTATCGAGTGACGACCAGGCGTTCGGTCGAGTTACCCCCCGTCGTCTCCAGCCGGCAGAGGTATACGCCAGGTTTCACGTCGGCGCAATCCCAGACCGCCTCGTGCCTGCCGGCGGCGACCTCCCCCTCCACCAGCGTCGCCACGCGCCGACCGGCGAGATCGAAGACCGCCAGCTCCACCCGGCCGTCTTCGGGCAGGTCGCAGCGAATCGTGACGGTATCAGTCGCAGGATTGGGGAAGGCGGCAAGCGTCAGCTCGATGTCCGGTAGGGAAATCTTCACCGCCTCCGTCGGTCCGAACCGCGTCACCGTCCCGTCGGCCTCCGTGACCTCCAGCCGGTAAATATACTCGACGCCCGGTGTAACCTTCCGATCCAGGTAGCGGGAGGCGGAACCGGGCAGCGGTCCGCCGGGAAGCGCGACCGGTTCACCACCGTCATCGCTCCGCCATATTTCCATCCCGACGGGCTCGCCCCCCTCGAAGCGCCAGTTGACTAACACGCCCGCGTCGGTCGGCTTCGCGCCCATGTCAACGATATCCACCCCGCCGCCCAGCTCCACGTCGAAGAACCAATCCATCTCCTCGGCCCATTGCTCGTCCTCCGACTCGTCCACCGATTTCACCCGCCACCAGATGCGGTCGCCGTCCTCCAGGCCCTCCAGCAGATACTCCGATTCCTCAATCCCGGTGATCTCCTCGTAATCGTTGAAATCCGGGTTCCGCGCCCACAGGAGCGTGTAGCTGTCCAGGTCGGGAATCTCATGGTCCTGCCAGTTCAGCGTCAGGGAAGGGCCTTCCACCAACTCGTCCCTCTCGGGCCATACCAGGTGGAAGAATTCGTTGACCGGCCTGGCGTACATGACGGCGCCGAGGGTGTCGTTGTTGTACGAGATGTGCGGCCTGTCGTAGGAGTCCAGCGTCAGCGAAGCGTAAAGTTTCACGCCGCCCACCGAATCCACCACCTCGCGGTGCCACTCTCCCCCGGCGTAGTACGTGTAGACTAGGTCGTCTTCGGTGGCGTCGTAGTAGGCGATGTGCGGCAGGTCGTCCGAATCGAGTGCAAGTGAGTTGTAATTCCCGACGTCGCCCTCCGTGTCCAGGATTTCGACGTGCCAGGCGGAACCGTCGTGATAGGCGTAGCGGAGGTCGTCGGCGTCGGAGTCGTAGTAGGAGATATGGGGGTGGTTCAGGGAGTCGTAGGCCAGCGATGCCATTTTCGACGACACATCCGCGTCCACCGTCTCCTCGGTCCACCCGCCGCTTTCCCGGACGGCGAGCGTGAGCTCGTCGTTCGTCCAGCAGGTCGCGACCGTGGGCCGGCCGGCCCCGTCGAAAGCGATGTCCCCGAATCCCGGCGCCCTTTCGAGGTACCATAATTCGCCGTCCCAGTACGCGTAACAATAAGGCATGTACCCCAGGGATACGTGGGGGGTTCGGTCCGCGGCCAGGTCGAGGGATATGTACTGGGCGGCGAAACTCGTCTCGAATATTGGACAAAAATGTTGGCCGTTCTCATCGAAATACGTGTAATAATACGACGTCAGACTGTCCGCTACACGGAACGTACAATACGCGATATGGGGGTATTCGTCGTCGTCCAGTACCAGGTCGAGCAGCCCGGTCAAGCTACTGGAATGGTATATCGTTACGTAGGACCAGTCGGCCCCGTCCCAGCAGGCGTACTTGAGGTCGCTGGAGGCGATGTAGACGATTCGCGGATGTCCGAGCCCGTCCAGGACGAGGCAGGTGTCGTTGCTGGTGTCCAGAGTGTCGAGGGCCTCTTTGTGCCACTCCTCGGCGGCCAGGGGGGCCGTCAGGGCGAGGGCGGCGAGAATGACCAGGATTTTATTCATCACTCCACCTCCTACACTGAGTATAAATTACTCCACCCGCAAGCCCCTGTCAAGCCCCACTCGTGAAAAAGGGCGGCCCACCGACCGCCCCGCCCGGGATTTCCTGATAGCTATCGAACTACGACCAAACGATCCTTCTAATTAAACAATAGTAAAATACAAACCTAAAAAGGTATATTTCATCAGCGTGATTCCGGGTGACCTCAGCGTTCGTACTCGGTCAACCGCTCCAACAACCCCAGGTCCTCGGCGTCGTACAGGAGCGGGCGGCGGTTCAGCTCGGCGGCGTAGTTCTCCCGAAAACGTCCGACCCACGGGGTGAGCTCCTCCGCGCTCCAGCCCAGCCGCGTGCCGTAGAAATAGACCATGAGCGCCGCGTCGGCCCGATCAATCGCGTCCGAGACGTTGTTGGCGAAAAACTCCCAGGCGCCCCGGGCGGTGACGGCGTCCTCGGCGTCGTCAATCCCCCCGCCGCCCGCGAAGTCCCCCGCGGCCACCCGCCGCCGGGTCTCCGGCGCGTCGCACAAAAGAAGCTGCCGCACCACGAAGTCGTGCATCCCCGACTCGGCCAGGTTGGGCATGAGCATGGCCTCCTCGAAGCGCCCCCCGGCCCCCTCGTGGTCGCCCCCCAGTCGGGTCAGCTCCGCCGCCAGGTACACCCGTTCCACGAGCTGCTCCGGCAGCACCTCGCCGGCCTCGAGCGCGGAGTCCAACAGCCCGACGATGGACGCGGTGTAATCGGTGCGGTAGTCCGCCGGGAGGTTCTCCGGCCGCAGGCACCACCAGCCGATTAAAAGCGTATCCGCCAGCTCGACCCGCGTGGCGCCCCGGAATTTCTCCAGCAGGTACAGGTTGCGGTACTGCTCCCAGAGCGGCTGCTCCCCGCCGCGGTCGGATAGATTTTCCCGCACGAAGGCGGCCTCGTCCTCGGGGAGCTCCTCGCCGAAGCGGCCCACCCAGTCCGCGTACCCACACCCCGGCGAGTACGCCAGCCAGTACCACCACGGCTGGTTACCGACGGCGTGCTGGGCGAAGTCGGTACCCACCCCGCCGAAGTTGTTCGTGCTGGCCAGGACGCCGACCTCGACCTCCTCGCCGCACACGGGGCAGATGCGCGTTTCCGTTTCCAGGGTGGTGGCCCCGGCGGAAAGGCAGAGAACCAAAGCCAGCAGGAGTATCCGGCGGGTCATGCTCACCTTCCTCGGTTGTCCTTTTTTAAGAGTATAGCACGATCGGCGCCCGGAGACGCGGGCCTTAATTTTCGCCTTGGCCCCGACCCGCCGGTTGTTTTATACTGCGTGTACCTAATGCGAAATTCCCCAACATATCCCGAAGGAGAACCATGAAACATGAACTTTTATACCGACCCAACTTCACCCTGGCCAAGGTGATGCTGGACCCCGGCGAGAGCGTGACCGCCGAGGCGGGCGCCATGGTGAGCATGTCCGCAGACATGGAGATGAAGACCAAGGCCCGCGGCGGCATCGGCAAGGCCCTCCTGCGCTCCATGGTCGGCGGCGAGAGCTTCTTCCAGAACACCTACACCGGCGGACCCTCCGGCGGCGAGGTCACCTTCGCCCCCGGTTACCCCGGCGACGTCGTTCAGCTCCAGCTAGCCGGCAACGCCGTCCTGGTCCAGTCCGGCTCCTACATCTTCGACACCGGCGACATCCAGATTGACACGAAGTTCGGCGGCGGCAAGATGTTCTTCTCCGGCGAGCGCCTCTTCCTGTTGAAAATCTCCGGCCAGGGCGACGTCTTCCTCTCCGCCTACGGCGCCATCCACATGGTCGAGCTCGGCGCCGGCGAGGAGTACGTCGTGGACACCGGCCACATCGTCGCCTTCGACGAGAGTGCCACCTTCAAGGTCACCAAGGCCGGCGGGATGAAGTCCCTCTTCTTCTCCGGCGAGGGGTTCGTGTGCCGCTTCAGCGGCCCGGGCCGGGTGTGGATGCAGACCCGCAACCCCATGATGTTCTACATGATGGGCTCGAAGTAGGGCCGACCCGCGCCTCAAGAATTCCACCCGTATGGGCGACCGTCCACGGTCGCCCGTTACCGCTGTTGCCGAACGTAGGGGCCGACCGACGGCGCGCCGTTCAGGTCGGCCCGCGGGCGGAAAATAAGCTGGGAAAATGAGAAGGATGAGGATATACTGGGTGTGCTCAATTTTTTAGGAGGAATGGATGAGCCGTTTCCTGCCCGTGCTGCTGATGCTGGCCCTGTTCATCCCGGCGCTGGCCGATGACGACGACGAGGGCTCCGGCGACTTCTACCTGGATACCTACACCGACGACAGCGGAACCGTCTGGGTGGAGTACTCGGGCGAGGGGGCGGAGGAGGCCGAAGAGAGCCTGTATAACATTCCGGAGGTGCCGGACCCGACCCCCGTGGACGACACGGCCTACGACGAGGACGGCAACGCCTACTACTACGACGAGGCGACCGGCGAGTGGGTGCCGGTGGGCGATTAGCGGTCGATAATAAAAAAAGCCGCCCCGCATTCGACGCGGGGCGGTTTTTATTACGCCAGGCCGCCGGCGGCTAAAGTTTCTCGACCACAGCCTCCACCACGTGCGTCCAGTCGTTCTGCGCGTCCATCCACACCGGCCCCTGCGGCGAATCCGACGAGTACCAGCAGGAGTAGGATCCCGGCACCACCGAGAACGACAGCCCGTTGGCGAGCTCGGTGTTCGAGCTCCAGCCGGGGTGGAAGACCTCGCCCTCGTCCAGGTCCACGCGCCAGTCCGAGACGTCGACTTCTATCCACCCGGCGGCGGCCCAGCTCACGTCCAGGCTGTCGGTGAAGCGCGGCTCGCCCGCGGGGCGGTGCGTCCCGTCCTGGCCCGAGTCGGCGTAGAGCATCAGATCGAGCGTCGGACCCGTGTGTTGCTCCTGGACTGAGGCCATCGCCGGGTATCCCGACCAGTAGATGCGGTAGGCGACCAGGCGGCAGCGGAAGGGCGCGGTGAACGTGGTCGCCAGGGGGTAGTAGTCGTACCATGAGTGGTCGTCGGCCCAGGTCGGCCCCCAGGATAGAATCCAGCGGCCCTGGGTGTCCTCGTAAGCGAGCTGCCCGGCCTGCTCGTCGGCGGTCTGACCGGCGGCGATGTCGGCGGCCGCCTCGGCTGCCATCGAGGGCGTCCTGTCCGCCTCGGCCCGGAGCTCCTCGTCGGCGGTGGAGGGCGTCGGGGCGGGCGTCTGCGCCGCCACCACGGCGGCAATCATCATCGCCGTAAAAGTCGTAACTTGCATTTTTTACCTCCAATTCGTTACTATTATACTTGAAGTGCGTGTTTTTCTTTTAAAAATGGGAGGAAAGACGATGCGGATTCTCACGGTTGCGTTGATTCTGGTGCTGGCGCTCGCGGCGTCGGCGCAGGTGCGCGACTTCGGCCTCGGGCTCATCATTGGCGAGCCGACGGGCCTTTCCGCCAAGTGGAACTTCTCGCCCCCGTCCGCCATAGACTTCCACCTGGCCTGGTCCATCCTTGGGGGGGGCATCGCCGGGGGGGCGGACTATCTCTTCCACTTCGGTTGGCTGGAATCTCCCTGGCGGCCGTACCTGGGAGTCGGCGGGCGGGTGGCCATCCACGAGGCCAAGAAGGACGAGACGGGCGAGAGCGAGATGCACGTCTCCGGCCGAGGATTGATCGGTATTGAGTACCTCTTCCTGGAGGGGCACCTGGGGGTGTCGGCGGAAATCGGGCTGGGGCTGGACTTCATCCCGGCGGTGGGCTTCGACGTCTCCGGCGGCCTGGCGCTGCGGTACTATTTCTAAGGGCCACCAGGGTGAGGATTGCCTGAAAAAGCGGCGGGGATTGAAGTCCCCGCCCTACATTTAGAACCGCGCAATTCCCCGTAGGGGCGACCGGTAGGACGAGTCCTCCACGGTCGCCCGTTTATATTGCTGCCGGACGTAGGGGCCGACCGACGGCGCGCCGTTTAGGTCGGCCCACGGGCGGGTCTAAAGACACGCCCCTACGTCATCGCAAAGACGGGGGAGGCGATGCAGCGGCCCCCTCTCCCTTTTAGGGAGAGGGTTGGGGTGAGGGGCGGGCCGACCGAAAGGTCGGCCCCGACATTATCGCAGCGATGTGTGAACCGACCGTTGTGCATCGTCTCATTTAAATTCCCCGGTTTACAGCCCGGGATTTTTATCCTAGACTCGCCCGCGTAGTTCTATGGCTTTTTTAAAAAGAGGCGCCAGATGGCCGAGCCGACCTCACTCTACACCGCGCCCGCCGGGAAGCGCGAGCTCCTGATGGGCAACTACGCCCTGGTCCGCGGGATGTTCGAGGCCGGGGTCCGCGTGGCGACAACCTACCCCGGCTCGCCCACCCCGGAGATCGCCCGGGCCATCCTGGACGCCCACGCGCCGAGCCTCTTCTTCGAGTATTCGACCAACGAGATAGTGGCGACGGAGTTCGCCCTCGGGGCGGCGCTGGCCGGCCACCCCAGCGTGGTGTTCATGAAGAGCGTCGGGCTGAACGTGGCCTCGGACGCCGTGGTCCAGCTCCCGCTCTACGAGCTGCCCGGCGGGATGGTGGTAATCGTCGGCGACGACCCCGCCGCCTACTCCTCGCAGAACGAGCAGGACGACCGCCATTTCCCCCGGATGGCCTACATCCCCATGCTCGAGCCCTCGGACGCCCCCGAGGCCAAGGCGATGTTCAAATGGGCCGTCGAGAAGGCGCGGGAGCACCGGACGGCGGTCCTGATCCGGGTGACCACCCGTGTGTGCCACGCCACGATGGAGGTGGAGCTCGGCCCGCTGCCGGATAATCTTCCCGAGCCCGAGGGGGTGCCCAAGCGCATCCAGGTGCCCATCGCCAAGGATTTTCTGGTGATGAAGCGGCGGGCGCTGGAGCGGCTGGATATTTTCGAAAAATACGCCGAGGAGGGACCGTGGAACCGGACGGTCGAGGCGCCGGGCGAGGACGTCGGCTTCGGGATAATCACCGGCGGCGCGGCCTACCTCAACACCCGGACCGCCCTCGACCTCCTGGGCCGGGGGGCGCACATCTTCAAGCTCGGCCTCTCCTACCCCCTGCCGCGGAAGAGGCTGGTCGAGTTCTGCAAGGCCCGCGGCGAGGTCCTGGTTATCGAGGAGCTGGACCCGGTGGTGGAGACCGAGCTCAAGGCGCTGGCCTACGAGGAGGGTCTGGGTACGAAAATAACCGGCCTGGGCAAGAAGCTCCGCTCGGGCGACGGCGCTTTCGAGGCCCACCTGGGCGAGCTGGACCCGGGACGCATCGCGGAATTTTTGGCCGAAAGGCTCGGGCGGGAGTATCCTTTGGAAGTACTGGATTTGGCGGATAAAGCGCCGGCGCGCCTGCCGCAGCTCTGTCCCGGCTGCGGCCACCGCTCCGCCGTCTACGGCACGAAGATGGCCGTGGGCCTGCACGGGCACCCCCAGGCCGACATCGGCTGCCACACCATGAGCTACTTCCCGCCCTACGAGCTGGGGGAGAGCCTGGTGTGCATGGGGGCCGGCCCCAGCGTGGCCCAGGGCGTGGGGCACGTCCTGCCCGAGGGCAAGGTGACTTCCTTTTTGGGCGACTCGACCTTCTTCCACGCCGGCATACCGGGGCTCATAAACGCCGTCTGGAACGATCACGACGTGACGGTTCTGTTGATGGACAACGAGATAACGGCCATGACCGGCCACCAGCCCAACCCCCGGTCGGGCCGGAACCGGGAGGGCCCGCGGCCGGCCATTGACCCCAAGGCCGTCCTCTCCGCCATCGGCGTGCCGTACATTGACGAGGTGGAGGCCTGGGACATCAAGGCGGTGCGCGAGGCGGTGAAGAAGGGGCTGGAGTTCGACGGCCCGGCGGTGGTTATCCTCAAGCACCCGTGCATGCTCTACACCACGCGCGCCTGGAAGCGCGAGGGGAAGATGCCGCCGCCCTACCGGGTCAACCGGGACAAGTGCCGGCTCAAGAAGACCTGCATAAAGTATTTCTGCTGCCCCGCTTTCTCATTCGAGGACTCGGGCGGGGTGCAGATAAACCCGGAGCTCTGCATCGGCTGCGGATGTTGTGCACAGATATGTCCGGTGGGAGCCATCGAACAGGACCTGGAATACGAGCGCGCGTACTAGGAGGTGTGGCGGATGGCAGAGACCTGCTGCATCTACATCGTCGGTGTCGGGGGCCAGGGTGTCGGTGCCGCCTCCCGTGTGATTACCTCGGCGGCCGAGACCGCCGGGGTCCCGGTGAGGAGCGTGGAGACCCACGGGCTGGCCCAGCGCGGCGGTGTGGTCGTTTCCACCGTGCGCATCGGCGGGGCGCCCGATTCCAGCCCCCTCATCGTCCCGGGCGAGGCCGACGTCCTCTTCGCCCTGGAGCCGGTGGAGGCCGCCCGCTCGAGCCGGTATCTGCGCCGGGGCGGCGTCGTCCTCATCAACACCTCGAAGATAGACCCGCTGTGGGTGCGGCTGGAGAGGGAACCTTACCCGCCGGTGGAGGAGATTATCGCCGCGTTCGAGGGGTTCGCCGGGCGGGTCATCGCCCTGGACGCCACCGCCTTCGCCGTGGAGCGGGGGAGCTGGATTTCGTCCAACGCCGTCCTGTTGGGGGCGCTGGCGGCGACCGGCGCCCTGCCCTTCGACGGGCGGCTCCTCGAGGAGGGAATAAAGGCTCAGAGCAAGCCCTCGCACCTCGAGCGCAACCTGGCCTGCTTCCGGCGCGGATTAGAGGAGAAGCCCCGCTGAGCGTGAATTGACGAATCATCCCAACGCCCGACATTCGAGAGGAGTCGGCATGGACAAGTACGAGTGCACCATCTGCGGCTACATCTACGACCCGAAGAAGGGCGACCCGGACTCGGGCGTCAAGCCCGGCACCGCCTTCGACGACCTGCCCGACGACTGGGTCTGCCCGGTGTGCGGGGCGGATAAGGACGCGTTCGAGAAGATATAGGGTGGTGCTCGCGGGGACCGCTTCGTCCTGAAGAAAGTCCGCGTCGCGGAGCCGGCCCCGGTCCCACCGGATGCGTTCGAGAGAATTTAGACGCAGCTCGCGGAGTTTTTTCGGGAAGGGAAACGAGCGCCCGTAGCGGAATCGGCCACGGCGACTCGCCGGGGCGGGCCTTCGCCCGGTTTCCCGGCGCGGAACCGCGTCGCCCCACCCCCGCCTCCTTGACGCCCGGCGAAAAATGCTTGCTTTTTTTGAAAAGATGGCGATAATTCCCCTAGGCTCAGCCACGCATTGGGTGAAAGACGAACCGCGTCCAACCGGGGCCGAACGGTCCAGCCAAGGAGGCACATTGGAGAAATACGAATGCACCGTTTGCGGTTACGTGTACAACCCCCGGCGCGGTGATCCGGCGGGTGACATCGAGCCCGGAACCGGCTTCGATGACCTGCCGGACGACTGGATCTGCCCGGAGTGCGGTGCCGACCTGGATGCCTTCGAGATTCTCGATTGAACCGGAAGTTTTTTTGCGAACGGGGCGGAGGCGATGCGCCGACCGTCCCCTTTTTTATCCCCCGGGTGAACGATTTATGTGCGAATGCTGATTGAGAAGCCGTCCACTTAACCCCCGGTCCCACCTTTCGTGTAAAATAGGCGGGCAGACTACAACGACCGTCCTCCACGATAGTAGAGACAAGGGGTTTAAACCCCTTGCCTTAGGCGAGAGCCTCAACCGTTCCCGAGGAGTCCCCATGCACAAGATGACCGAGCAGTCCCTCTGGGCCGCCTTCGCCGGCGAGTCCCAGGCCCACATGAAGTACGCCGCCTTCGCCGACGAGGCCCACAAGGCCGGCCTGGCCAACGTCGCCAAGCTCTTCCGCGCCGTCAGCTACGCCGAGCGCGTCCACGCGACCAATCATCTCAAGGCGCTCGGGGGGTTGAAGGGCACGGGCGACAACCTCCAGACCGCCATCGAGGGCGAGAACTTCGAGGTGGACGAGATGTACCCGGCCTACGACGCAATCGCCAAGCTCCAGGGTGAGAAGGACGCCGAGAGGAGCATCCACTTCGCCATCGAGGCGGAGAAGATTCACGCGGTCATGTACGCCGACGCCAAGCGGTCCGTGGATTCCGGGAAGGATTGGGCCATCGGCGACGTTTACATCTGCCCCAACTGCGGCTACACGCACATCGTCTCCGGGGATAACCCCCTGCCCGATTTCTGCCCGGTGTGCTCCTGGAAGAGGGGAACCTTCAAGAAATTCTCCGGCTACGACGAGCTGGTTTAATCTCGTCGGCGCGAAAAAAGGGAGCCGTTAGCTCCCTTTTTTATTTCCGGTCCGGCGTCAGCGGGCGATAACCAGGCGGCGGGTAACCTTTTCACCGGAGGCCTCCAGGACGGCGGTGTAAACGCCCGGGGCGTAGCCGGAGCAGTCCACCTCCACGGCGTGCCCGCCGGGTTCGAGATTTAACACGGAAATCCGGCGGCCCGCCAGGTCGTAGACGGCCAACCTCGCGGCGGTGCAATCGGCCGGAAGGGCGTATTCAAGCGTCACGACGGCCCCGGCCGGGTCGGGGTAGGGTGCGTTAAGCACCGGACGGGCGAGGACGTCTCCATCGACCCGCACCTCCACCGGACCCACGCGGAAGGAATCCCCGCCCGGCGGCGTCACGGAGAGGGAGTAGCGGTACACGCCGGGGCCGGGGAGGTTCCGGTCCAGGTACA
>Ga0307378_10004065_pt1 | contig 21094 bp, 16 predicted proteins | sample UN1MG_FD_202238 | JGI IMG/M metagenome (GOLD analysis project Ga0307378, IMG submission 202238) | Soil microbial communities from Risofladan, Vaasa, Finland - UN-1 | ecosystem: Environmental > Terrestrial > Soil > Coastal area > Acid sulfate soil | place: Finland: Risofladan, Vaasa | collected... | reverse complement strand
TTATGTATAGTAATGGAAACAAGGAGCCCTACCAGCACGATCGCCGCTGCCGAAATCAACGTGAAGATGCCCGTATTTCTCACGCTCGTCCAGAACAGGGGATCGGATAGAACCCACCGATAGGTCTGTAAACCGGCGAACCGGGTCTGCTGCTTGGGCATAACCTCCAAGAAGGAGTACTGAAAGGAGGTGACCAGAGGCAGGTAGTACAACAGAGCGAAGTACAGGACCACCGGCAAAACGAAGAGGAATCCCGCCAGCTTTCGTCGGTTGCCGTGGCTCCCCAAAGTGCTCTTCATGACTGCATTATATATGGTTCTTGCGACATTTGGCTAAAAAAAAGGTTCGAGGAAGAAGGCTGAAGGCGCCTTCCTCCTCGATTGTGTTTCTGGGTATATCGGCTTTGCGCTTTGTTAGTAGCGGGCCAGGATTTCATCGATGGCGACGGCCGCCTTGTCAAGGGCGGGCTTCGCCTTATCCTTGGCAAACATCACATCCAGGACTGCCTGGCCGAACACCTGGAGAACCTCTTGTGCCGGGGGTATGTGATAATTGGTGGCCGGTCGGCCCGCAGCCATGGTCATAAACGCCTCGTAGGCTGGATGCGAGGTGAACTCCGGTTCATCCAGCAAGTCAGAGAAGGGCGGAATTATGCTCGCCTTCACGGCCAGCTCCTTCCTCAGATCTCTGTGATCTACGAAGTAGCGCATCACTTCCCAGGCCCACTTGCGGTTCTGTTCCGGGGCGTCCTTGTTCACCTGAAGCGACCAGGGGAAGTTCCCGGCATATCCGGAGGTGACTTTCTGTTTGGGCAGCGGATATACCTTGTACTTGAGGTCGGGATTGTTCTTTTTGATCCAGGCGGCGGCGAAACACTCCCTGAACATGATCCCCCCGATGCCCTGGGCGAAGATATCCATGGGTACGCCGAGCTCAACGCTTGATACCCTTTCCTTGGTGACCAGGTTGCCGTAGAAATCGATGGCTTCAACCGCCTCGGGACTGTTTACGTAGCCGGAAGCCTTCTTCTTGTCCCAATCCAGGACTTTTGCACCCCAGCCGTCGACAAAAGGCAACGCTTTGTCGGCGATCCCGAAGGGATGTCCGGCGTAGCGGATGGCATAACCGCTGCGGGTGATCTTTCCGCTGGCATCGTATTTGGTGAGCTTTTTCGCGTGGGCAAGCATCTCCGTATAAGTCGCCGCACCCCTGTTGGGATCCAGCCCTACTTCCCGGTACATATCCTCGTTGATATACATCATCATGAAGTATCCGCCCTCTACAGGCACACCGTAGCGGACCCCGTCGTAGATGCCGATGATGGAGCCGGGTCCGGCCATGATGCTGTCGATCTTCTTGGCAATGTCACTGGGCATCTTCTCGCTGACCTCGAGCTGCCCTGCGGTAACATGGGTCATGTCGAAGAAGATATCCGGACCCTTGCCGGCATCGAAGGCGCTCTTATACTTCGCCTCGTAGCCCTGGTACGGGATGCAGGTAAGGGTTAAGGTCAGGTCGACCTCGGGACGTTCGGCGTTGAGCCTTTCGGCGATCTCTTCCCAGAAGGGGTCATATTCCGGAAAGTTGCAGACCGACCAATAGGTCAGGTTGACAACCTCTGTCTTTGTCTCCCCTTGGGAGCCGGCAAAGCAAATCGACGCGGCAATCAGGACGAAAAACAAGACGAAGAGGCTGCGGTTAAGAAAACCTTTCATAGGTACCTCCTTAGTTTCCTCGTAGCGAGGAATATGAATGCCCGGTCACTTTATCATAGGACAACACCTTTGTCAAGTTTCCAGAGAAAGATCCCCTTATCGCGCAAATTCTATATGAGAAAACGCCGATCCAGCGCGGAATAACGGAGAAGATGCAGCCCCAAAACCTTATGTTTGTTAACTTCTTTGACAAAGTTTCTTGTTCCCTCTATACTGTAGACAAGAAAAGCAACACCTCGCGATGACCAGGCAAACTACCGGCAAACCGAAGTTCCTAAAAGAAATCAACCGCAAGCTTGCCTTCGATATCCTCAAAAACTCTCGTTCGATGTCCCGTCCTGAATTAGCCCAAAAAACAGGTTTGAGCAGAGCGACGATCTCCATACTCGTGGATGAGCTTCTGGAAACAGGTTTGGTCGCGGAATCCGGATTCGGCGACTCGAGTGGGGGAAGACCGCCCATGATCCTTCGCTTCAATCCCGACGCGGCCTACGCCCTCGGGGCATGCATGCACGAATACGACTGGAATATCGTTGCTGTTAATTTAGACGCCCAGGTCCAGCGTCGTTTCAAGGTACACATACAACGGGAAAGTCCCGAGTCGGCCGTTTTGGCCCTCGCCCAGGGGATCGAAGCGGTCACCGAGGGTATCGCCGACAAACTCCTTCCGGCGATCGGTTTGGGAACTCCGGGACTTGTCGATATCCGAAGCGGTGTGATCAAGCTGGCCGCTGATTTAGGGTGGGTGGATGTACCCTTCCAGAGCATGGTCGAAGAATCTCTTCACTTGGATACCTTCATTGCCAACAGAAGCAAGGTGGGTGCCCTTGCGGAGTTCTGGTACGGGACCAGAAGAGGAGTGAAAGATCTGATCTATGTTTCAATCGGGACCGGAGTGGCCGCCGGAATCATCCACCAGGGCAGCCTGTTCTTGGGAGCAAACTCGAGCGCCGGAGAGCTTGGACACCTGACGATTCTCCCGGACGGCCCGATGTGCCCCTGCGGCAACCGCGGCTGCTTGCAGCAACTGGTCTCCGAAGAGGCGATAGCCAACCTTGCGCGTCAGCGGCTGCGCAGAAGCCCCGGCAGCCTCCTCCACAGCACTGCAGGTCATCATCCGGAATTGATTTCGGCCGGGGACGTGTTTATCGCCGCTGATCAAGGTGATCCCGTAGCCCTGGAGACCCTTGAGGAGGTTGCCTCGTATCTAGGTATCGCGATTGCGGGGTTGATCAACCTTTTCAATCCGGAGGTGATCTTTCTTGGTGGACCGGTTGGAGAGGCAAGCGCCGTGCTCACCGAGAAAATCAAGGAAAAGGTGCAGCATCGGGCCATGTCCTATCCGATGTCTACCGTGCAAATACAGAGAAGCTCGCTGGGTACTGACGCCGGGGCCATCGGCGCCTCGGTCCTTGTACTTCAAAGAGCGAACGATTTGTTTTTTCAAAAAGCTACTCTCGGTCTCCAATAACCGATGGAGGGTGGCCGTTACCTCCGATAATCCGCTTTATTTCGAGCGTCAGTTTGAACCTCTCGATCAGTTTTCCCATGGCAGGAACCGCTTTCATGATTCGCTCCCGCGTCGATGTCATTTCAAGAAACACCTGCTTCTCGTCGAGAGTAAAACCCTGACTTCCGGCCAGAACGAAGGAGATATCCTTGAGCTCCGTTGCAGCCGATCCATCGTAGCCGGTTTCCGTTCCCAGGAGCCGGGACAGCTCGTTATGCAGGATCAATCCCCTAAGGGCCATCTCTCTGTCCCGATCCTCCAACTCCTCTGCCTCGTCATCGAAAAACTCAACCCACCCCTGCAGGTAGGATTTGCTCTCATCCTGCTCAACAATGTAGAACCGCTGTTCCCCAACGGTCATTATATCCAGTCTGCCATCCTCGTAGCGCTTCAGCACCTCGGTGATTCGTGCGGTACAGCCGGAAGACTTGATCTCCGATCCGTTGTATCCAACCAGGCCGAACACATCTTCGGATTCCAGGCACTCTCCAATCATCTGCTTGTACCGCTCTTCGAAGATATGCAGGGGCAGGGGCAAACCGGGAAGGAGCACGACTCCAAGGGGAAACAGGGGAATCAGGTTTTTTTCCGGCACGTCACACTCCTCGGTATCAGTGAAGCATGAGAATTCAATTCATATCACTGCAGCAACGGGTCCACAACACCTTGAAGATCTCCACCATGGCCAGCGAATCCAGGCGACAGTATTGCTTCAGGGCGGAAAGCCGTTGGTCTTTTTCTTCGCAGTTTTCGAGGTACAGCAGCTCGTTCCAGGCGATCTGAGCCGCGGTGCCGTTCTGGACCTCCAATTCCTCGTAGGAAAGATCCGGTACGAGGACCGGGAGAACGTTTTTAATCGAATTGAAACCCCTGAAGGCGGAATCGAAGTAGTACAACCGGAAGATATCGAGCAGGTCCCAGAGACGCTCGGCCATTCCCAGCAAGGCTTCCTGCCCCTCCGGCTGCTGAACAGCGAGGGCTTTCAGCACACCCCGTTCGAAACCGGCGTTATACACCACAATGCTTCCATCCGCACCAATGGATTCAATCAGAGACCGAACCAGAGGTGGTCGAGGATCGCTCTGCTCTTCGTGAAGATACTCGCAGTGGCCGAGGGAGCCGAACTTCTCGAGGTTGTGGCAGCTGTACTGAAAGGGAACCTTTTCGTAGGGATGAGTGCCCGGGTAGCGGGGAACGGCGGGACTGTCCGTCTCAAAATCCAGGAAGTAGAGGGGGTAGCTCAGACCGGTGAGCTGATTTCGAATTCCCCGGGCATCGATCTCCGGCTGACCGGTTCGACAGAGGTGTACGAACTTCTTCTGACTGTCCGAGAGGGGATAGGAGGCCGGCAGATCCTCGATTCTCAAGATTCGCTGAGCGATCAGCTCGGTTTTCTGATCCGCTTTCAGGCGGGGGATGTTGAAAATCGAAACATCGGGAACATGCCGCCAGCAGTACCCTTTAAAGGCACACTCGTAAGGGTCGTCGCAGTGTGGACCGATATCGATCTCCGGCTCTGCCTCTTGGCTCAATACCCCCTCGAATCGCTGAAGCGTTTCGGGTACCAAGGCCCGCTCCTTTGCGCACCGCGAGCTTACCTCCTCCAGAACGAACAGCTCCGAAAGATCCGGGTAGGTACAGGCGGTGTTGATGTGCATCAAATACACACCGCCGACTGTGATACCGCAGCCCTCCAGCACGTACTGCTGGATCGCTACATCGTGGAGGTGTTCCGGCTTCACCGTTGTGGTGGATTTCACTTCGATCAAATCCCAGGTCGCAGAGCTCCCGCCGTTTTGGTCGACGCCAGGGCGAAGGACATCGACCCGGATGAGGACATTGTTGAAGAAAAAGGCCGCCTCGAATACGGCCGCCGGCACAGAGTTCACGACCGTTTGGGTTTCTTCGACCGCCTTTGCGGCCAGGTAGGAAGGAGTTTTGATCGCAACACCGTCGAGAAAACGCTCCTGGGCCAGCAATCCCACCTCGATTCCCACCTTGAAACGATACTCTGTGCCCGGAGAGGGAGGGGCCTGTTTTTCCGGAGCATAGATGGAAAGCCACAAGGCCTTCGGGCAGATAATCCCCTGCACATACTTGGTTTTGGAGAGGCGGTACTTCTTCATCCTATCTCGGGATCCGTAACGCCGAAACGTTCGTTCCGTTCAACATTCCCCTCGGGCTCGACGTGGACCATGATGTCGTAGACGTTTTCGACACGCTGTTTTATCGTCTGTTCAACCTGTACTGCTATATTGTGCGCTTCGGTGACGGTTTTTCCGCCGTCCACTTCGATATCCAGATCGATGATATACATGTTTCCCAATCTGCGCACTCGAGTCCTGTGGGGATTCACAGCGCCGGAGATCTCTTCCACCGCTTTGAAAATCACCGAATAGACCGTCTGATCACCCAATCCATCCATCAGCTCCATGTTCGATTCCATGAAGATGGTGAAGGCCGTCCGCATAATCCAGATACTGATCAACAGAGCGGTTATGGAATCCAAAAGAGGCATCTGAAACGCTTGAGTGAACACGACCCCGGCGAGCACACCGGTAGAGATCAGAATATCGCTCTGCATGTTCTTCCCGTTGGCCCGCAGCATGGAACTGTTTAGTTTCTTCCCCGAACGAGACAGCAGCACGGCCAGGGCAACCTTGCCGACGATCGAGATCGCCGCCGCATACAGGGCTGCGAACTCCGGTACACCTCCGTATTCTCCTGAGATGAACCGCCGCGCCGTAGAGAGGGCCAGCTGGGCGCCGACGAAGAAGATGATGAACGAAAGGACCTTAGTAGCGATCGTCTCGGCCCGAAAATGGCCGTACGGGTGTTCCCGGTCAGGGGGTTTGACGATGATCCGGGCAGCAAAAAGAATAATGCCGGATGCTACGATATCGGTGGTACTGTCGATTCCGTCCCCCAGTACAGCAAGACTTCCCGCTCTAATCCCCGTGATTATCTTCAACAGGGCCAGCAGCAGATTCCCGACGATTGCTATCCAGGAGATCAGCTCGATGCGAGCTGCCCGCTCTCTATCCAAGTCTAAGCTCCCCTTTTACAACTCTCTCCGACTCAATGTAATTGGTAAATCTACCCTGCGCAACCGAATTCTTGTATCTGTGGATCGATAATCAACTGAGGAGATCGTTCAGGATTTCCAGCACTTCATCCACGGGCATACCGTCCCGCGCTGAGAAACGAACCATCTTAGTCTTCGCCGGGAGCAGAGTGAAGAATCGGTACTGTGATGTTCGCAATCCTTTCACCGTCTTCCCACTGAGCGAGGGTCCATTCACCCACGAGATCGATTTTCCGCGTGTATGATCACTCCTTCCGGATCTAGAACGGGCCGTTGGTCTACAGTACTGCGGCCGCTTTGCCCACATCAAGATATTTCGGTGTTGGTTTTAAAATCAACCAACACGGTATTACATATCCAAGAAATTCCGTCTATTTCCCAATTTTTTATGAATTTTCTGTTTTTTTCAGAGATTTCTATTGACATATGCTCCACCACATGGTACAAATGGTTAGTTGGTTTATAATCCAACCAACGCAAGTATATCTACTATGCTTAAGCGCAATAGGCTACTCAACACTTCGAGAGTGATGCGGGAGATCTGGATTAACAAACAGATAAGCCGCATCCAGATCGCCAAAAACCTGGGACTGGATAAATCCACGATAAGCAGCATCGTCGCCAATCTTCTCAACGACGGCATCATCAAGGAACACGCCGAGGGCGAAGCCGGTCCTCAGGGCGGGCGCAAACCCGTATATTTGACTCTGAATCGTTCCTACGCTTGTGTTCTGGGAATCGAGTTCAGGCCGGAGTCCTACACCGCCGTTGCCGTCGATTTGCAGGGGGAGATTCTCTATTCCAAATTCGAGCTGATCCGTCTCTCTGGAGCAAACTTCAAAGAAGTTTTCTTCGATGTAACCTCACGGATGCGGGCTGAGCTGGCCAGAATCGAGGTACCCCTTCTCGGTATCGGGGTCGGAGTCTCCGGGGTCGTGGATCCACAGAAGGGTATCATCCGTTACTCGATTCCCCTGCAGATGGAGCGGGAGTTCGATTTTCGCAGGCAGATCACTGAGGATTACGACCTGCCCCTGTTTCTCGAAAATGACGCTAATGCCTGCGCCTGGGGTGAGCTGGCCTTTCACCGGGTGAAGAACCTCCAGGACTTTCTCTTCCTGCTCGTGGAGTTTCGAGACATCAAGGACCGGGAGCGCTTCCATCAAAAGACCGCTGTCGGGATCGGTATCGTTCTCAACGGCCGGGTCCACTATGGACACCGCTACTCCGCCGGGGAGTTCCGCAGCACCTTCTGCACAACCCAGAGCAAGGGGCAGTTCTCCATTACCGAAGAGGAGGCCCATCTCATCGAGGAAGATCCCGAAGTTCTGCATCGTTTCATCCGGGAGCTGGCCAAGAATGCCGCGATGATGGTCAACACATTCAATTTCAGCCACGTTTTCCTGGGAGGCGACATCGAGCGCTATAAGAAGGAAGTCCAGGAAGTACTTACTGAGGAGATCGAGAGAAACTGGCCCTACCCGGATGAGGTTCGCTGCAAGATTCGTTTTTCTTCTCTCGGAGACAAGTCCGTGGCCTACGGTGCCGCAGGGATGATGCTGCACCGCCTGTTTGCAGACATAGGTATCAGCGAGAGCGTGGAGCGAATCCATCCCGGCGGGCCGACGGGTGTTGAACTGATAAATCAGACGTCCCTCGTTGGGGGATAAAAATCTTTCGCTCCCCTGTGAGGGGAGCAGCCCCTTTTGGGGCAAAACAATAGAAGGAGGCTTTTTATGAAAAAAGCTACCGCAATTCTGGCAGTGCTGCTCCTGCTGTCGGCGACCGTCGTGTTCGCCGGCGGCCAGAAAGGAGCAGCGGGAGCCCCGGTCGTTGTCAAGACAATGGCCTACGGGGACCAGTCAAATCCTGAAGGTGTCAACTGGCTGCGCATCGTGGATGCTTTTGAAAAGGCGAACCCAAGCATCGACATCGATTTCGAGCTGCTCTACGACGAGGCCTATCACCAGAAGGTCGTGGCCCGGCTGGCCGCCGGTGACATCCCCCATCTGGCGTACATGGGCGCGGACGCCCGCTGGGGACTTCCGTGGCAGGAAGCGGGTCAGCAGTTCGATCACAGGCCCTTCCTGGACTCGAACTACTACGACCTCAAGCTGATCCCGGACATGGGGCCGAACGGGGAGATTTACGAGATCCCCCTCGGGACCTCCAATATCACCACGGTTCTATACATGAATGAAAAGTTGACGAAGTCCTTCGGTTTCTCCGCTCCCAAGACCTATCAGGACATCCTGGCCATGGTTCCTAAGGCGAAAGCTCAGGGTCTGGATGTTGTATCGATCGACGGCGCAGACGGCTGGGCCTGGGGCTCCTGCCTGATGTCCGGGGTGATTGCCCGTATCTCCGGGGATGCGCACTGGGTATCCAAGGCTGTTGCGGGACAGCGAAAGTTCACCGACAAGGAATTCGTGGACTCCCTGGCTCTCCTCGAAGGCATGGTCAAGGATGGAGTAATCAATTCAAAATCCGTCCTCGTGGACTACGGCGCCAACCTCTCCAACTACAGCAATCAAAAGGCCCTGTTCATGGTCCAGGGCCAATGGATCGCCGGCAGCATCGAGAATCCGGAGGTCGCCAACAACACGCTGATGATGGCCTTTCCCAAGCTGCCCGGAGAAAAGGCCGCCACCGCCGGTTCCGTGGCTGCCGCCATTCAGGTTGGCTATGGACTTACCAAAACCGGTGGGTCCGATCCTGCTGTCCGCGACGCGGCCTTGAAGTATATCCAGGTGTTCTACAGCCACGAGGAGACCACCCAGCGCCTCAGAGACGGCGCCATCGTAGCTCCGATCCTGAAAAACTTCAAAGTTCCTGACGACCTGCCTCGCCTTGTCAAGCAAAAAGTCGGGCTGGCCCAGTCTGCCATGAACACCGATGTGATCGATGCCTTCCTCAGCGGCGCCCCCAATGATGCGCTCAATGCCGGTATGCAGAAGATCGTCTCCGGCCAGGCCAGCGCAAGAGAGATCGCGGCGGAGGTGGAATCTCTGCTTCGCAAATGATACTGTTTGATGCTGTGTAGATGAGGAGGGAGGGGTTCTGCCTCCCTCCTCGCCTCTCCGAGGGATGATATGATCAGACGTGACACAAAAGCCCTATTAACGTACCTTGGATTTGTCTTCCCCGGCCTGGCAGTCTACCTGTTTATCGTTGCCTACCCGGTCTTCTATTCCGCCTGGCTCAGCATTACGGATTTCAACCCCAACCGCGGCGGGGCGTGGAATTTCGTCGGCTTCCTGCAATATCGAACCATGTTCGATGACCCCTATTTCTGGCACGCCCTGAAGAACAACATGATCGTCGTGGCCGTTTCGGTGTTCGGACAGATACCGATCGGTTTTGTTTTGGCCTACATCCTGTTTCGCAGGCTCGTACGGGCGGGTAGTTTTTACCAGGCCATGGTGTTCTTTCCCCATTTTCTCTCCACCATCGTGATCGGTACCATGTGGAAGCGGCTGTTTCAAGCCGACGGCCCCGTGGCCCGCCTGATTCAGATCCTGTCCGGCGATCCGAGCGCCCAGTTCGATCTGATGCTCAGGGAAAATACGGTCATGTATCCGGTAGGGTTTGCCCTCATCTGGATGTATACCGGTCTGTACATGATTATCTTTCTGGCCAACCTGCAAAAGATCGACACGAATATGATCGAAGCGGCCAAGATCGACGGCGCAGGGGAAGCACAGATTTTTTTACGGGTCATAGTCCCTCTCCTATCCGGTACGATCCTGGTCTCCACGACCCTGGCCATCGCCGGATCGCTGCGGGGTTTCGATCTGATCTTCTCCATGACGACCCAGGGGCTTCCGAGGATGAATGCGGAGGTCTTGCCCATCTTCATGTACCGCACCGCTTTCCAGGACTACAGAAACGAAATGCGCTTCGCCTATGGAGCAGCGATCTCGAATATCATCGTGGTCATCAGTGTCACCCTGATTCTCCTGAGCAACTACATCGGCAGGAAACTGAAGGCCGGCGAGGAGTATTGAGATGACCCCTAATGTTACGAGACGAAGCGATCGGTCCAGCAAGGGGCTGGTGGGGAAAACCATCTCATATATCGTCTTTACTACCTGGGGATTGATTACCGTGTTGCCTCTGATATGGATGTTCTACTCGTCCTTCAAGTCGAACGATGAGCTGATCATGAACATCTATGCCCTTCCCCACGATTTGTTCGACAACCGAGATGATGATTACACGGTTATTCCCCCCGCCCTGAACGTGATCCTCCCCTACGACCCCGACGTGGACAAACGGGAGCGCCTGATCATCGAGTCTGCCGACATCTCCCCCGGCAGGAGATTGATGCTGCATTTCCTCCTCAAAGAAGAGCTTCCCCCGGAACTCGCCAGTCTGCAGCCCGGCGATACTCTGAGTGTGTCACAACTTCCACCCCGCCTGCGCCTCAAGGTCAGCTGGTCGACGATCTGGTTCAACTACTCCTCCGCGTTCATCAGGGGCGGTCTGGGCATAAAGTTCATCAACAGCGTCATCTACACGGGGGTTTCCACGTTTCTCATCGCCTTTCTATCCCTCATGATCGCCTTCGCCCTGAGCAAAATGCCCTTCAAGAAACTCTCGGTCGTTATTCTGGCTCTGATCGGAATGGGCTATCTGCTCAGCATCCAATCGGTGATCATCCCCCTGTTCCTGATGCTCAGCTCAGTCAAACTAACCGACACGCACTTCGGCATCATCATGGTCTACACGGCATTTGGACTGCCCTTGGCAGTCCTGCTGATGACACAATTCATGCGGGGGCTCCCCGACAGCTTGATCGAGTCGGCCTACATGGATGGAGCTTCGACGTTCAGGACCTTCGCCAGCATCATGGTTCCGATGTCCACGCCGGTGATTATCACCGTCAGCATCATCAGCGCTCTGGGGATCTGGAACGAGTTTCTGCTTGTATTGGTGCTTGCAAGTTCCGAGTCCACGAAATCGCTTCCCGTAGGGGTGTTCTCCTTCACCAGCCTCATGGGCACCCAGCTCGGCTGGCAGCTGGCCGCACTGGTCATCGCCACCGTACCCGCTATAGCGGTGTATCTTTCATTCAACAAGCAGATAACAAAGGGTGTGGTAGCCGGAGCGCTGAAGGGGTGAGGGAACCATGAATATACGAGTCTACTGCAAGGCCATACCCAAAATCCCCTGGGAAGAAATGGGTGAAGAGGAAAGGCCGGTCTGGCGTTACAGCGGTAACCCGGTGATACCCCGAAATATCGTCCCCAAAGCCAACAGCGTGTTCAACAGTGCGGTTGTGCCCTTCAAAGACGGGTTTGCCGGTGTATTCCGCTGCGACGATATCTGCAGGAGAATGAACATACACCGCGGGTTCAGTGCGGACGGGATCAACTGGACGCTGGACAACGAGCCCGTTGATTTCAAGGATGCCGATCCCGGCCTGCCGGGATCGGACTATAAATACGACCCCAGAGTGATCGAGATCGATGGACGGTTTTACATCATCTGGTGCAACGGCTACCATGGCCCATCCCTGGGCGCAGGGTATACCGATGACTTTGAAACCTTCCATCGATTGGAAAACATCTTCATGCCCTACAATCGAAACGGAGTACTGTTCCCGGAAAAGATTAATCGACGATTTGCCCTTCTCCACCGCCCCAGCGATTCGGGCCACACACCGTTCGGGGATATCTTCTACAGCGAAAGCCCGGATTTGACCTATTGGGGCAGACACCGTCATGTCATGACTCCATGCGGAAGCGACAGTCCCTGGCAGAGCACAAAAGTCGGAGCGGGTCCTGCACCGATCAAGACCTCAGCGGGCTGGCTTCTTTTCTACCACGGCGTTCTGACCAGCTGCAACGGCTTTGTGTACTCCATGGGAGCGGCGATTCTGGACCTGAAGGAACCATGGCTGGTGAAGTTCAGGACCAGGCCCTATCTTCTTCATCCGCGGGAAACCTATGAACAGGTCGGAGACGTACAGAACGTCGTTTTTCCAGCCGGGGCTCTTTGTGATGGTGATACGGGACGAATCGCCATCTACTACGGATGCGCCGATACCTGCACCGGTATTGCTTTCACCACCGTGGACAGGATCATCCCCTATATTCAGGAAAACAGCTTGTAGATGCGCCGCCCGCTCTGCTGGACGGCGCCTGGATAGACACATGAAGTACGGCTTCTTCGACGACACGGCCCGGGAGTATGTGATAACCGACCCCCGAACCCCCTACCTCTGGATTAACTACCTGGGCTGCCAGGACTTTTTCTCATTGATCTCCAACACCGCCGGCGGATATTGCTTTTACCGGGATGCTCTCCTGCGCAGAATCACCCGCTATCGCTACAACAACGTTCCCCTGGATGTCGGGGGCCGCTACTTCTACATCCGGGAGGGCGACACCATCTGGTCACCAAGCTGGAAGCCGGTTAAAGAAGAGCTGGACTCCTACCAGTGCCGCCACGGTCTGGGCTACAGCCGGATCCGGGGCAGTAAGGATGGTCTGGCGGTGGAGGTGCTGTTCTTCGTTCCCATAGGAACAAACGCCGAGATCCATAAAGTCGTGCTGGAGAACCTGACCGAACACGAACGCAAAATCGATCTATTTTCCCTGGTCGAGTTTTGCCTGTGGAACGCCCTGGACGATGCGACCAACTTCCAGAGGAACTTATCCCTCGGGGAGGTGGAGGTGGAGGGATCGGCGATCTACCACAAGACCGAGTACCGGGAACGGAGAAATCACTTCGCCTTCTACTCGGTCAACGACCGGATCACCGGTTTCGATACCGACCGGGACAGCTTTCTGGGTCCATACGACGGATTTGACGCTCCCCAAGTGGTTCTGAACGGCGAAAGCAGGAATTCGATCGCCAGCGGCTGGGCTCCGATCGCTTCCCACCACCTGAACCTCCACCTGGCTCCCGGGGAGAGGAAAACCCTGATTTTCCTTTTGGGATACGTGGAAAATGATTCCAAAGACAAGTGGGAGGCCCCCGGCGTGATCCGTAAGGATCAGGCAAGGCGGATGATCCGCCGATTCGAAACCGTTGATGCGGTGGACGGGGCCTTCAGCGAACTAAGCAGCCATTGGCAGGGACTGCTCTCCCGCTTCCACCTGGAAAGCGGGGATGAGAAGTTGAACCGTATGGTCAACATCTGGAATCAGTACCAGTGCCTGGCCGCCTTCAACCTGGGCCGGAGCGCCTCATATTTCGAATCGGGCATAGGCCGGGGTCTGGGCTTCCGGGACACCAACCAGGACCTGCTGGGCTGCGTGCATCAGATTCCCCAACAGGCAAGACAGCGGATCCTGGACGTGGCCGCCATACAGAAGGAAGATGGAAGCACCTATCACCAGTATCAACCTCTGACTAAAAGAGGGAATGCGGCGATCGGCGGCGACTTCAACGACGATCCGCTCTGGTTGATCCTCGCCGTCAGCGCCTACCTCAAGGAGAGCGGCGATTGGGCGATCCTCGAGGAAGAGGTCCCGTTCGACAATAATCAAGACCGGTCGGGAAGTCTCTTCGAACACCTCCACCGCTCGTTTGATCACGTGGTGAACAATCTGGGACCCCACGCCCTACCGCTGATCGGCAGGGCCGATTGGAACGACTGCCTGAATCTGAATTGCTTCTCCGCCGATCCGGACGAATCCTTCCAGACCACCGCCAACAAAGACGGCCGGATTGCCGAAAGTGTCATGATCGCGGGCATGTTCGTGCTCATCGGTCGGGAGTTCGAAGAGATCTGCCGCCGCAGTGGAGATTTACCCATGGCAGAAGAGGTAGGCAGGCAGGTGCAGGCCATGGAGAAGGCCGTCCTGGATCATGGTTGGGATGGGGGCTGGTTCCTCAGAGCGTATGACGATGCCGGCAACGAAATCGGAAGCTCTACGAACGAGGAAGGACGGATTTTCATTGAGACTCAAGGGTTCTGCTCGATGGCCGGCATCGGCATGGAAAAGGACTATCCTCGTTTGGCCCTGGATGCGGTAAAGGATCACCTGGACAGCGACTACGGTATCGTGCTCGTCTGGCCCGCCTATTCCCACTATTACCCGAATCTGGGGGAGATCTCCACCTACCCCCGCGGATATAAGGAGAACGGCGGGGTATTCTGCCACAACAATCCCTGGATCATGATCGCCGAAACCATACTCGGTCGAGGAGACCGGGCGTTTGAGTACTACCGCAAGATCTGTCCCGCGTATCTGGAAGAGGCGAGCGAGCTCCATAAAACCGAGCCCTACGTCTACTCTCAGATGATCGCCGGTAAAGAAGCGGTGCGTCCCGGAGAGGCAAAAAATTCCTGGCTGACTGGAACAACGGCCTGGAACTTCGTAGCCGTGTCCCAATGGATTCTCGGCATTCGACCGGAGTACGACGGCCTGCGGATCGATCCCTGCCTGCCGCCCTGGTGGGACGGGTTCACGGTTCAGCGCAGCTTCCGGGGTACCTCCTACAGTATCGAGGTGAAAAATCCTCGGGGCATGACCAAAGGTGTGCTGTCGATCCGCCTCGACGGCCGGCTGCTGGAAGAGAACCTGATTCCTCCGATGAAGGATTCCGCCTTGCACAGCGTCGAGGTTATCATGGGACTTCCGGAATCCGAAAAATAGACGAATATATTCAAAGGAAGCCATGAATGGAAGAAATCATCCTAGTACCGGCACCGAGGACGATCCACAGAAGGAAAGGGACGATTCCTGTCCCGGCAAACCTTGGCAGCGAGCTGGCCGGTTATACGGTTGGAGCCGACAGTCCGCAGGGAGTCAAAGCCCATGTGGACTCCGCTGTGTTCAAGCACGAGCAGAGCTACCGGCTGTCGATAGGCCCGGACGACCTGACACTGATCGCCGGAGATCAGCTGGGGCTTTACTACGGATTCATGACGCTGCGTCAACTGGTCCGCCAGGCGGACAAAGCAGGCAGAATCCCCTTTGTCCATATCGAGGACTGGCCGGAGTTCCCGGTTCGGGGGGTGATGCTCGATATCAGCCGCGACCGGGTACCGACCATGGAAACCCTCAAGCGTCTGATCGTTCTCTGGTCCGAGTTGAAATTCAACCAGGTTCAGCTGTACACGGAACACACCTTCGCCTACCCGGTCCACCGGATCGTCTGGGAGCAGGCCTCTCCGATCACTCCACGGGAGGCGGAGGAGCTGGATCACTACTGCCGCGAACGGGCGATCGAACTTGTGCCCAACCAGAACTCCTTCGGCCATATGGAGCGCTGGCTCAAGCATGACAGATACAGCGGTTTGAGCGATGCCACCGGCAGCTTCGTCGATCCCTGGGGAGGACTCCGACATCAGCCCACTACCCTGAATCCCCTGGATCCCGATTCTCTACACCTGCTCTCCGGTCTCTACGATGGACTCCTGCCCCACTTTTCCAGCAACATGATCAATGTGGGAGCAGACGAGCCCTTCGATTTGGGTCAGGGCCGCAGCCGACAGGCTTGTGAACAAAGAGGTCCCGGTCGGGTGTATCTCGAATTCATGCTGAAGATCCATGGCGAGCTTTCCCGCCGTGGCAAGGTGATGCAATTCTATGGAGACATAGTCCTGCACCATCCGGAGCTGATCAAAGAACTTCCTCGGGATGTGATCGCCCTCGATTGGGGATACGAGGCAGAGCACCCTTTCCAAAAAGAAAGCCGAATGCTCGCCGAGGCTGGCTTGCAGTTCTACGTCTGTCCGGGCACCTCCGCCTGGAACTCCATCGGCGGCCGTTGGAACAACGCCAGGCAAAACATCCTGAGCGCTGCACGGGAAGGCCGGTCCGCCAAGGCTTCAGGATTTCTGCTCACCGACTGGGGAGACAACGGCCACTGGCAGCAGCTCCCCGTCTCCTACCCGGCATACCTTTTTGCTTCGGCAGTCAGCTGGAATCCTGAGGCCGGTCAGAAAATCAACCTAGAAGACTGCCTGTCGCGTCATGTGTTCCGGGACGCCACCGGAAGAGCAGCCCAAGCCCTGATAATCCTCGGTAATCTCTACGAGGATGGAATCGTTCGATTCCGCAACGCCGGGGCTCTCGCGGTTCTGCTCCTGCTCGAGCTGCAACAGTACCACCAGGAGGCATTCAAGCGACTCCGAAACCATGACTTCGCCCGGGAACAGGCCGGGATCGCGGAGGCCCTCTCACTATTGAGACAAGCCGATATCCGGGCTGAGGACGCAGATCTCCTTTACAGGGAGTTGACTTTCACCGCCGACCTTATGGCCCATGCCTCCCGTCTCGGCAAACAACGCTTCACCACAGCGGATCTGCTCACGGCGGAGATCCCCCCATCTGTACGGAAAACCCTGGCGGCCGAACTGAAAGCCCTGATCGAAGTCTTCAAGAACTTGTGGCTCAGTCGCTCCCGCCCGGGAGGTCTCAAGGACAGTGCCGGCCGTATGATTGCGCTGATGGAGAGCTATCAACAAGGGGAGACCAACCCGGGATGAGGCACCGGAATGGAAATTCTGACCAACCACATTGGCTATGACACAGGGTCAACAAAAAGAGCAATTGCTAAGGACCGAAACCGTTCCGGTAATGCGGAGCGGGCTCTCGATTTCGTCGTTGTTAAATCAGAGTCCGGGGAACCGGTGTTCAGAGGAAAGGCCCGTTTCATCGGATCCGTAGCTGGCTGGAAGGACTGGGTCTTCTGGAGCCTGGATTTTTCCGGCTTCACCGAAACAGGCTTTTTTGCTATTGAAATCCTTGCGGCTCCTCAGCCTGAAATCCGTTCAGAACCTTTCGAAATTGCCGAGGGATTGCTGCTGGACAAAACTATCCCCGCGGTGCTCCGGTACTTCCGTTCCCAGCATTGTACCGGTATCTGGGATGAGGCGGATCGCAATGTCGGTTTTGTGGGCCGGCGCAACGATCGGGTCGATGTTCACGGCGGCTGGTACGACGCCTCTGGCGATATCAGCAAATACCTTAGCCATCTCTCCTACGCCAACTATATGAATCCCCAGCACACCCCGATGGCGGTGTGGAACTTCCTGGAAGCCCGGGAACTGCTGGGCCAAAGTGCGGTAAAATCATCGACCCCTCGAGCCGCAGCTCTGCACGGCTTGCACGGCGAGCTATTGGAGGAAGCCCTTTACGGCGCAGATTTCCTCGTCCGCCTGCAGGATCCTGCAGGCTATTTCTATATAGGTGTGTTCGACAGATGGTCGAAAGACCCCGAACAGCGGGAGATTTGCTCCTTCCGCACCCAGGCGGGAGAAAAGTCTGACGACTATCAGGCCGGCTACCGCCAGGGTGGGGGCCTGGCGATTGCAGCCCTGGCTCGGATCAGCACCCTTGGTGCTGCCAGAGATTTCGGACCGGAGGAGTACCTGCAAGCCGCGGTTACAGGATTCCACCACCTCGAGGAACACAACCAGGAATACGTCGACGATGAAAATATCATCGATGACTACTGTGCCCTGCTCGCTGCGGCTGAACTGTACAACGCCGCACACGTCCATGGGATCGGTGATGAGCCCTTATTTCTCGAAGCGGCCCGCCAACGGGGGTCCCAACTGGCAGCCCGTTTGAGCGAGGACGGGCGCTTTCAGGGATGGTGGTGCGCTGACAACGAGGGAAAACGCCCCTATTTCCACGCTGCAGAGGCCGGCCTGCCGGTGATCGCCCTGCTCCGTTATCGGGAACTAGAGCCGGAAGCTCCCAGGGCGGATAAGGCTCTGGCCGCTATTCGTACTTCTATGGCCTTCGAACTTGCGATCACCGCGGAGGTTCCCAATCCCTTCGGCTATGCACGACAATACGTGCGGCCGGTAGGCGGGCGGAAACACACATCTTTTTTCATACCCCACAGGAATGAGACGGGGTACTGGTGGCAGGGCGAGGATGCTCGCTTGGCATCCCTGGCTGCAGCCGCCCGACTTACCATCCCCCTGACCTCGGAGGATCCGGACCTGCAAAACCGCCTTGAGGAGTATGCTGCAAACCAGCTGAATTGGATCCTCGGCCTCAATCCCTTCGATACCTGTATGCTCCATGGTTTCGGACGCAACAACCCGGAGTATGAGACCGGCTTCCCAAATACCTTCGGAGGCATCTGTAACGGCATCACCGCAGGCTTCGACAACGAAGAAGACATCGACTTTCTCCCTCAGCCCTATGCCGAGCAGGGGGAGCACCGCTGGCGCTGGAGCGAGCAGTGGATTCCACACGCAGCCTGGTTCCTGCTTGCCGTATGCACCGCATGATCCGAATAGAATCAACGGGAAACCGAAGCTATCGATTAGGCAAGGAGGAACATGATGGCAGATCGGTCAGAGCTCGAGGTGAAGCTTCCCATCCGGGGTATGTTGATCGGCTTTCTCGTTATCATCGTTCTTCTCATCCTGGCCATAGCGGCTACCCATATCCGCGGCATGAAGGGAAGAGAACCGGTAGTGCTCGTGCTGATGATGCTGATCTTCTCCCTCTTCGGCTCACTTCTCGGCTTGCTCGAAGAGCTCGTTCCTTTCGTACTGCTCGTAGCACCTCTGGCCGCAGCGTCTGGCTCGTCATGTTGGGCATAACCGTACTCTATACCTACCTGTACGCTCGTCGCATCCAGGCCGCCCTGAACTTTCTCATCCCCTCGGGAAGCGCCCAGGCTGTGGTTTCTATGCCGGTAATGATCCCCCTCGGGGAGCTGGCCGGTTTTGCCGCCCTGTCTATGGCGGTCGCGATCGACCGGGGACCGTTTTAGTGCCAATCCGCTCCTACGAGTGGGATAGCCTACGAGAAGGTCAACACACTCCGTACGTTTTGACTCCCGTCTACCAAAACAGGTATATTTCCCCCAGCTTCTCCCGGGGAGCAGTTTGGAGGGCAATGTGAAACTCAATACCAGAGAGTTCGGTGGAACCGGGCTACCGGTTGTGATTCTCCACGGCTTGTTTGCTTCTTCGAAAAACTGGACCGGCACGGCCCAGTTCCTGTCCTCTTTCTGCAGGCCCTTCGCCCTGGATCTGCGCAACCACGGCGACTCGCCCCATTCCGATTCCCACACCTTGGAGGAAATGATCGGTGATCTTGACCAGTGGCTGGATGAGCGGGATATGGAGAAGGCAGTATTGCTGGGTCACTCCATGGGGGGCCTGGTGTCAATGGGTTTCGCCCTTTCACATCCCGAACGCGTCGGTGGTCTGATCGTTGTGGATATCCTTCCCCGTGTCTATCGACCCGACTTCAGCCAAGAATTTGCAGCTCTGTCTTTCGACCTGTCACCGTACAAGAACCGGCGGGAAATCGATGCGGCCATGGAGAAGATCGTGCCGGATCTTCAGGTACGGCAGTTCCTGCAGATGAACGTGGAACGCGTGGATCAAGGCTTCCGCTGGAAGTTGAATGTTCCGGCACTGAAGAACAGCGAGTTCCTTCAGGGTCCTGATTTTTCCGTGTTCCAATCCCGGTACGAGGGCCCGGCCCTGCTGGTTGCCGGTGGACAATCGCCCTTCGCAGCGAGAGGCGACCTGCCGCTGTTCAACCAATATTTCCCCAACGGTAGAGTAGAGGTACTGGAAGACTGCGGGCACTGGCTGCACTATATCTGTTCTGGGGAGTTCCAGACGAGCGTAGAAGATTTTATCGAACAGCTCTAAAGATCCCTCCGAAGTATCTATCTGACTGCCGACCCTGCAAATTCCCGAACACCGGCCAGATAGGGGACGATCTTGTCGTTTTTAAAGCTTCCCGTACCATCATAGGTGATGGTGACCACGGGCACGCCGGTAACCTCTTCGATTCGCTGGGCCATTGCCTCGGTGACCAAAGAGGGACAGCAGAAGGCGGGATTCGTCTGAATAAACAGCCGCAGATCCGGAAACTCTTTGACCAGATGAACGATCTTGAGCAGATTGTCCCAGGATTCGCCCTGGTGCTCCAAACGAACATTGAAACGGCCTAAGGTCTGTTCCGGGTGAGCATCCCGGTAGGAACGCGGCGGGCTCACGTAGTCCTTGTAATATATAAAGAATTTCTTTTCCATCAGGTTTATAAAGGCCAAAAGGGTTCGAAATTTCGCCAGATCAAAGTAGCGGTTTTCCTTCTTCCATTTCTTAAAGGCCGCATCGGCGACGATTCGCAGGTACTCGCTGTACGGAGTGGTGACCACTTCACCTCCGGTCTGCTCGATAAAACGGATCAGATCCTGGTTCATTACCTCGTTGTCACGGACGTAGAGGTCACCGAATATCGCCGTTTTGGGGCGTTGTCCTTCTGTCTTGGGAATCGCCGTAAACATCTGGATCGCCTCGGCAAGGGCATTTTCTTTCGATCGCTCGCCTAAAAATGCAGCAACGAAAATTTTTTGAGCTGCAGAAACCGTCCTATCCGTCTGGCCGGGATCGATCTCATACGGTCGGATGCGGCAGCCCAGCCGGCGCAGCAGGCCTCCGAACAGATAGGCGAAGTAGGCACCGATTCCTAAAAACGGGGCTATCTCTGAGTGAGGAAGATCCCCCACATGGACCCCGGCTTTTTCCATACCGTCTCCGTAGCTCTCAAGAAGACTCTTGATGTAGTGAGGAAAGAGATGGAGGTTACAGGACCATATCGATTCAGCCATCCAGAGAAGCGTCTGGGCGGGATCGAGTTCGTACTTTTGAATGTAATTTACCATGCTCTGAGTTATGGCGTTGATCGGCAGGCACTGTCCCGAGTTCAGGCGTGTACCCGCTTGGATAGACAGCTCGTCCTCCTCCAGGACTCGGGCATCCACCCCCGCCCTGCGCAGGTTGGCTACGACCAGGGGGATCGTCAATCGATCCCAGTTGGGAAACAACAGGGT
>Ga0307378_10004064_pt1 | contig 21095 bp, 19 predicted proteins | sample UN1MG_FD_202238 | JGI IMG/M metagenome (GOLD analysis project Ga0307378, IMG submission 202238) | Soil microbial communities from Risofladan, Vaasa, Finland - UN-1 | ecosystem: Environmental > Terrestrial > Soil > Coastal area > Acid sulfate soil | place: Finland: Risofladan, Vaasa | collected... | reverse complement strand
ACGAGCTCACGAGTTACTACGTCCAGAAGGACAAGTGGAAGGAGCAATATTAGGCCGGGGCGCTCGGGCCGGAAAAACGCCGCCGGCCGCGTGAACGCGCTGTTCCGGTAGGGCCGGCCGGTCGCCGCTCACCGCGGATCGCGCGAACGGGTGTCGTAGGGGCGCAAGGCTTTGCGCCCCCACGGGGGCCCCACCTACAGAATCTCCCCCCTTGACGCCGCACCGGCGCCGCTTTATAATGGCCGCCGGCAACGTTTGTTTTTGTAGGGGCGCACGGCTGTGCGCCCCGGGGCCGGCCGGTTACCCTGTACGCGAGGAGTTTATCTATGGGCTGGTTGGAGGAAAAGATCGCCAAGTGGGCACGGCTCATCGACGAGCACGCCGGCCCCGGCATCAGCGACCGGGTCCTGGAGGGCCACGAGGGCCTGGCCGAGGCCTCTCCCGAGGAGCGCGCGGCCTGGTCGCGCCGGGCGACGGAGCGGCTGGCCGAGGCCGTCGCCGACGTCGCGACGCGCGAGAAGATAATGGAACGCCGGGCCTGCGTCTTCGTCGAGGAGTTCGGCGAGGAGCCGCTGCTCGAGCTGCGGAAAATTTATCAAGAGACGGGCGGCGTGGACGCGGTATTCAAGGCCATGGCCCGCGACCGCGAAAAACACTCCCGCCCTTACCGCGAGGGCGACGTCGTCGTCGAGGTCAAGGCCCCTCGCGACGCCGAGGCCTTCGCCGCGGCCCGGACGCCGGACGAGAGGCGCGTCGCCTATTGCCACTGCCCGCTGGCCCGGGCCGGGGCGGCGGCGACGCCCGCGCCGGAGCCCTACTGCTGCTGCGGCGGCGGGTGGTACGGCGGCATCTGGGAGTTCATCGTCGAGAGGCCGGTGCGGGTGGAGGTCCTCCGTTCCGTCATGCGCGGCGACGACGACTGCGCGTTCGCAGTACACCTCCCGCCGGACGCCCGCGTGACGTAGCGGCGTACAGCTGTGCGCCCTTGCCCAAGCCGTCGCCCCGCCGCGTGAACGGGTGTTGTAGGGGCGCACGGCTGTGCGCCCGAGGGGGCGGGGTTAGGCCAAGGGGCTTAAGCCCCTTGTCGTAGGGGCCGCCCCTCGGCGGCCCCTTTTCGCGGTGGCGGCCGGCGGGCCGTTGTGTTATAAATCGGCTCGAGAGTTAAAGGAGAGAGACGATGAAAAAAGAATACGACGGCAACCTCCTCAGCCCGTTGCCGGTGGCGCTTATAGGCACGCTCGTCGACGGCCGGCCCAACTACTGCGTCGTCGGCTACATCTCGCCCTTCGACTTCGGCCGGCACGTCTTCTTCAGCCTCTACAAGAAGCGCTACACCAACCGCGGCGTCCACGAGAACAAGGCTTTCAGCGTGAACCTCCCCTCCCAGGACCTCCTGGCCCGGGTCAATATATGCGGCTCGAAGTCAGGCCGCGACGTCGACAAGTCGAAGCTCTTCGAGACGTTCTACGGCGAGCTCGCGGCCGCGCCCATGATACGGGAGTGCCCCCTCAACATGGCGTGCGAGTTGGCCGAGGTCCTCGATTACGACCCCAACGAGGGGATAATAGGCCGCGTCGTCAAGTCGTACGTCGACGAGGAGCTGGTGAAGGGGGACGCGGTCGACATGAAGGCCGCGCGTCTCATCGCCTGGACCATCGGCGGCGACTTCTCGTTCTACGCGCTGGGCGAGCGCCTCGCCGCCGAGGGGGAGAGGGAGGGCTAGTTGGTCCGCCGCGCGCGCGTCGGCGGCATTTGAGGAGGAAAATACGATGGCTTTTAAATACAGGTTAGCGGTCGTTCTCTTGGGCGCCGGCGCGACGCTCGCGGCCGCGTGGACGACGCCCGTCAACCTCGGCCCGACGGTGAATTCCACCTCGCTCGACGCCAGCGCCAGCCTCGGCGTTTACCAGAGCACCACGTACCTTTTCTTCGCCAGCGACCGGCCCGGCGGCTTGGGCTACACGGATATCTGGTACGCCACCGGGACGCCCCCCAACTTCGGCGCGCCGGTTCACATGGGCGCGGCCGTAAACTCCCGCGACCGCGACGGCGGCCCGGGCATTTGCTGGACGGGCGGCCCGACGCCCAATACCCTTTATTTCTACAGCACGCGGCCGGGCGGCGCCGGCTCTTCCGACATTTACCAAACGGTCTATTCGGGAAGCAGCTGGTCCGCGCCGGCGGGCGTCGGCGCCAACGTCAATACCGGTTTCGCGGAATATTACGCGTCCATAGCGTCCTGGCAGGGCGAGACGCGCTTGTATTTCGTGCGCGAGAACGCGATATATTATTCGGTTTATACGGTTAGCTCGTGGGGCGCGCCGGTCCGCGTAAACCTCGGCGCCGGCGACGCGTACCATCCGTGCCTCCGCGGCGAAGGGGAGGGCGCAAAGCTCTATTTCTCCTCCACCCGCGCCGGCGGCTACGGCGATTACGACATATGGGTATCGACCTACGCCGGCGGCAATTGGGGCGCGCCCGCGAACCTGGGGCCGGTCGTGAACACGGCGTACGCGGATAATTGCCCGTGGTTCGCGCCCGACGGCCGAACGATGTACTTCAGCTCCACCCGCCCGGGCGGCCAGGGCTACTACGACATCTGGTATACGGTCCTGGACAACCCCGCCGTATCGCCCGCGTCCCTGGGCCGCGTGAAGGCTTTGTTTAAATAGGAGGCTATAAGATGAAAAGGGTTTTAGTTCTCGCGGCCGCCGTGGCGCTCGCGGCGTTGTCGCTTTCGTGGCTAGGTTGCGACGATTCGACGACCGAGCCGAAAGTCCCCGAGCGCCCGGCGTACGCCGGCCAGTGGGGCGAGGAGGGTATAGGTGACGGCCAATTCAAGTGGCCGCGCGACGTGGCGGCAGCGCCGAACGGCAACGTTTACGTCGTAGACGCCGGCAATTACCGGATCCAGTATTTCACGGCGACCGGTTCGTTCTTGGGGAAGTGGGGCTCGTACGGCAAGGGGAACGGCGAGTTTGACAAGGCCGTCGGCGTGGACGTCGCCTCTAACGGCGACGTGTACGTCGTCGACAGGTTCAATGCCTGCGTTCAATACTTCACCCCGGCCGGGTCTTTCCTGGGGAGGTGGGGTTCTCATGGAAGTGGCGAGGACGAGTTCGTCGAACCGTGGGGCGTTGCCGTCGGCTCGAGCGGAAAGGTATACGTTACCGATCCGATGATACACCGCGTGCAGTACTTTACGGCGACCGGTTCCTATCTCGGCCAGTGGTCCACGGGCGATGCCCTGTCTATTGCGGCGGCTTCCAACGGCAACGTGTACGTCGCCGAGGCCGGCGGGGGTAGCGTCCAGTACTTCACGCCGACGGGTTCTTTCCTCGGTAGGTGGGCCCTAATCCCGAAGACGGGCGAGAACTATATGGAACCCGAGGGCATCGTCGAGGGCCCGGGCGGTTACATTTACGTCAGCGACAGGATGGACGGACGGATACAGCTTTTTACAAAGGCCGGTTCCTTCGTCCGAAAACTTGGAACGCGGGGGACGGGCAACGGCGAATTCCTTTGCCCCAGCGGCCTCGGTTGCTCGGCGAACGGCACGCGATTGTACGTGGCCGACGTCCGGAATCACCGCATCCAATACTTCCAGTAACGCTGCGCGGCGGTTTTGTAGGGGCATACGGCTGTACGCCTCGACAAGGGGTTTAAGCCCCTTGTTAACGCCCCTTGTCCGTGGCGCTTGTCGTAGGGGCCGACCTTCAGGTCGGCCCGGTTGTGGTTTCGTAGGGGCGACCCGCGAGTCGCCCCTAATATTCCCTTCTACAACAACTCCGCCAGCTCGAGCGTTATCTCCTCCGCCGGGCCGTCCCCCCGCTCCACGGTGAGCTTGAGCGCCGTACCCGCGGGCTGGCAGCGCAGCCGCGCCCACGCCGGCAGCGGGACCTCGGCCGCGGCCTTCCCGTCTATCGCGGTAACCCTGTCGCCCGGCGCCAGGAGCGACGCCGCCGGTACCGCCGCCGCCACCTCCTCCACGACGTAGTGGTCGCCCGCGTATTGGAGCAGGAGGCCGGTGCGGTCGTAGTCGAAGGGCGCGTCGAACCTCGCGCTCGGCGCCAGGCCCAGCCGGTCGCCCGGGTAGTCCACGTAGAACGTGAACCGCGACAGCACCTCCCACCCCACGTTGCCGACCAGGTCGGCGCCGCAGAGCGGGACCGCTTCCACTTCGGCCGGCAGGACGACGACGGGCCCGGCGACCTTGTAGGGCCCAATCGTCAAGTCGTCCATGCGGACCGAGTAGGCCCTGGTGACCTTGGGGCCGCCGGCGCCCTTCATCAAGGCCGGTAGTTTCGGCGACGTTTTGGTTATCAAATCGTGCTCGGCGACGTAGCCGCCTTCCAGGATGATGGGGCCGGGGTTGCCCAGGTCCACGACGAACCGGCCGCGGTGGCCGCCGACCGCCATCTCGACGATGGGGTGGCCGGTGCTCGTCTCGGCCGGGATGAACGCGACGCCCGCCGGCTCGGCGAACGACGCCGGCTCGTAGAACGTGACGAGGGAGTTCTCGTAGTCGACCTTCACGACGAAGTGGCGCAGGAAGTCGTAGCCCAGGACGCCGGCGACGTCCGCGCCTATCAGCTCGCGCAGCGGCGCCAGCTCGCCCAAAGCGACGGTGGGGCCGAGGAGGCGCGCGCCGCCCAACGCCAGGCTGTCCAACTTCACCAGCGCGAACTCTTCCTCGCCGCCCGCGCCTCGGACCGTTACGGCGCCGCGCTCCGCCTCCGGCGCGACCACCGCCGCGGCCGCGTCGACGAGCGTGCCGCCGGCGCCGGTGTCGAGGATGAAGGGTCGGGCCTCGCCGCCGTTTACGGCGACGTCCACCAGGAGGAGGTTGAAGAACGTGCGGAACGGGACCTCGGCCGCGTCGCCCTCCAGCACGGCCTCGGCGGGTTCTATCTCGGCCGGCGTCGCCTCGCACGCGGCCTCATCCGCGGCGGGAACCGGCGAGGCGGTGGCCACGAGTACGATTACCGGCGCGGCCAGGCGTAGCGTCTTCATACGTGCTCCTTTCGGGTTACAGGCGTCTTTACGTTATACCTATAATACAGCCGCGAAGGGTGAATTGTTGCAGCGCCGCGCTAGCAGCTCTCGGCGCCGGACCGGCGCGCGCACGCGTAACACGCGTCGCGGTTGGGGGCGCTCGAGCCGGGCCCGCCTCGCTGGGCCGGGTGAAGGCGCTGTTCCGGTAGGGGCGTACAGCTGTACGCCCCGACAAGGGGCTTAAGCCCCTTGCTAACACCCCTTGTCCGTGGCGCTTGTCGTAGGGGCCAACCTTCAGGTCGGCCCTGTTTTTATTAGCAAATAAACGCTTTACGATATTAACGCGGCCCCTATGCGGCGTTTATATTAACAAATATATAATTAACGTATTTAACTCCCCATTACGCCTTCGACGCGACCGCCGCCGTTACGCCGATTTGCATTCGCCTCCTTAATCCGCTATAGTTTACGAGTACATCGGCGGCCCGGAGTGGCCGCGAAAAATCGGAGGCCTAGGTGAAAAACTGCATATTTATCGCAGTACCGTTATTATCCGCGTTGGCGGTAGCGGCCGCGGAGGATTCCCGTTGCGAAAGCAGGTGGGGGGCCGTAGGCACGGGCGACGGCATGTTTCGCGACCCGTCGGGCATAACGGTTGCTCCGGGCGGGGACGTTTACGTCGTCGACCGCGGCAACCACCGCGTCCAACGCTTCGCCTCGAGCGGCGAGTTCCTGAGTTGCTGGGGCTCGGCGGGCGACGGCGACGGCAAGTTCATGAGCCCGCGGGCGGCGGCGGTCGGCCCGGGCGGCGATGTCTACGTCGCGGACGTCTTCAACCACCGCATCCAGCGTTTCACCTCGGGCGGCTCGTTCGTACGCGCCTGGGGCAAAGAGGGACCCCGCGAGGGCGAGCTGAAGTGCCCGCGCGGCGTCGCGGTAGCGGCCGACGGGACCGTCTACGTAGCCGATACCGACAACCACCGCGTCCAATACTTCTCGAGCAAAGGGAAGTTCCGCGGGAGCTGGGGGAAGTACGGCGACGGCAAGGGTGAGTTTTACGCGCCCTGGGCCGTCGCGGTAGCGCCCGACGGGACCGTCTACGTCGCCGATACCGACAACAACCGCATCCAACGTTTCAGCGCGGAGGGCAAGTTCCGCGGCAAGTGGGGCGAGGAGGGCTCCGAGGACGGCGAGTTCCTGCAGCCGACGGGCGTCGCCGTGGCCGCGGACGGGACCGTCTTCGTCGCCGACGCCAACAACGACCGCGTCCAGTACTTCACGGCCGGCGGCGAGTTCCTCGGCAAGTGGGGGACGTACGGCTTCGGCGACGGCCAGTTCAACAACCCGGCGGCGCTGGCGGTGGCCCCGGACGGGAAGGTCTACGTCGTGGAGTGCAACGGCGCCCGCATCCAGCGCTTCGTCGCCCGGGCGCGGTGAGCGTACGGCGCGACGAATAAAAAATAAAGGCGGCCTCGCGAGCCGCCTTCTTGCTATGCCAACCTTCCTCCCCTACGCCGACTTCGACGCAAAGGCCGGCCGCTCGCGGCCCCGTCATCGGGGCAACAGGTCCGCATAGACGAAGCCCTCCCGCGTTACGACCTCGCCCGGCGTCACCGCGATCGGCGCCGCGAACACGGGGCCGGCGTACGCGAAGGTGTGGAACTCGCCGTTCTCGCCGCACGGGTCGACGCCGTCCGGCAGCGCCGCGTCGAAAGCCGCGTCCCACTCCGCGCCCGCGAGCGAGGGCGCCAGGACTTTGTGGTCGACGCACGTCACGCGGGCGCGCAGGCCCGCGGCCCGCATCCGTCGCGCCAGCGCCGCCGTATCTTTTCCCCACAACGGGAACAGCGGCTCGACGCCCGAGCCGGCAAGCTGCCGCTCGCGGTACGCCCGGACGTCGGCCAGGGCGATGTCGCCGAACGCGACCGCGTCGACCCCGGCGGCCCGGGCGCGCCGCACGACGCCGGCCATGATCTCCTCGTATTGCTCGTCGCGGCAGGGGTGCGGGAGGGCGACGAGCCAGGGCTCAAGGCCGGCCGCGGCGGCCTGACGCGCGAGCAGCTCGCGGCGCACGCCGTGCATCGAGACGCGGCCGTACGCCTCGTTAACGGTCGTGAGCAGGCCCGCGACTTCGACGCCCTCGTCCCGGCGTAAGAGGCGGAGGGCCCACGCGGCGTCCTTACCGCTCGACCACGCGAGGAGGACCTTGCGACGTACGGTTGCGCGCGCCATAGCAGCCGGGGCGGCACGCCTCGGCTCGAGGTCGGCCGCCGGCCTTCATTATACCCCCTCCGCCGGCAAAGGTAAACGCCCGCGTGCAACCCTTACCTTCCCTCTCGCGGGGCGTGTTATAATGCCACGAGCTAGCCGTAACTCGAGCGAGGGACGGCTTTTTAAGCCGGTGTCTGTTATGCAAACCTTCCTCCCCTACGCCGACTTCGACTCCTCGACCTAAAAGCTACGCGTAAAAAACCCGGCCTCAAGGCCGGGCTTCTTACAGGTAAACTTATAGGGTCGAGCGGGAGCCTATTTCAAGTACGCGTAGTAGACGGAGCCTGCGCCCGGGTCGAAGTATGTGACGCGGGGTTTGTCGTCCGAGCCCAGCGCCAGGCCGCATCTACCGCCGCCGTCGTAACAGGCCGCGACGACGCTCGTGGCCCAATCGCCGCCCTTCTTATGGGCGTACGTGACGTTCTTCGCCGACTTATCGTAAAACGCGACGTGCGGTTGGCCGGAGGAGTCCAGCGCCAGCGCGGCGCCGGTATCGCCCGCTACGGCGAAGTTGAGCGTCGTCTTCTGCCACGTCCCGCCGTTGCGCGTGGCGTACTTAAGGCTGCCGTTGCCGACGTCGTTGTACAGGACGTGCGGGTTGCCGTCTCCGTCCAGGACGAGGGCCGGCCTCTTGCCGACGTTGCCGGCCTTGTCCACGGTCTCGAAGTCCCAATAACCCTTCTCGCTCCAGGCGTATTTCAGCGCGCCGTTGGTCCGGTCGTAGTAGGCGACGTGGGAATTGCCGTCGCCATCCATGCCGAGGCTCGAGTATAGGCCGAGGTCGGCCGAGGAGCCGTCGACCACCACCAAGCGCCACTTCTTGCCGTCGAAGCGGGCGTAGTTTAAGACGCCGCTCGTCTCGTCGTAGTAGGATATGTGGGGGTGGCCGGCGCCGTCCACTTTGACGGAGGGCCACCGGCCTACGTTCCCGTCGGCATCCACCACTATGAAGCCGCCGCCCATAACTTTGTATAAAAGGTCGTAATTCGGGCGGCCGGAGTAAAAGGCGACGTGGGGGTCGTTGCCGCGGTCGAGGGCGAGCGCGGCATCCCGGCCTTCGCCGAAGGCGCTCGAGCGAAAATCATTAATGGACGAGCTGCCGTTGTAAAAATGGGCGTAAACCAACGTTGACGGGCCGCTGTTGTCCACAAACGCCAGATGTGCGCCGCCGGCGCCGTCGACGGCTATGGAAATGGTTACGGCCGGCGCCGCGGCGTGCACGTTCACTTTTTCCCAACCGGGCACGGGCGTCGGGCCCGGGCCGTTTTCGTCGTCGCCGCAAGACAACGCGAACGCGAACAGCAAACAGGCCGCGGCGAGCGCGAACGTTTTCTTCAAGGCTTTACCTCCTGGGGTTGGTCGATTAAAGTTTATTAGAAGGTAATACATAAACGCGTCGCGGACAAGCGGAAAACGACGCCGTCGCCTTCCCCCCGGCGCGGGATATGTTATAATGTCCCTAGGCGCCCGTAGCTCAGCCGGATAGAGCAGCGGCCTTCTAAGCCGCCGGCCGCAGGTTCGAATCCTGCCGGGCGCGCATCTCGCGGGCTCGCTTTACTTCGTCGCGAAAATAAGTTATATTGTGATAGTCGACGGTGGGCGTAGCTCAGCCGGTTAGAGCGCCAGACTGTGGATCTGGAGGCCGGGGGTTCGAATCCCCTCGCCCACCCCATATATCGACGCGCCGGTAGCTCAGCTGGATAGAGCGACGGCCTCCGGAGCCGTAGGTCGCAGGTTCGAATCCTGTCCGGCGCGAATCGAGAAGCGGCACGCACGTTCCGAGGAGTCGCGGGAAGCAGCATATGAAACGCAATTCGAAAAGGACGGGCCGGCGGTCGTCGTACGCGACGGCGAGCCGGCCGCGGTTATTTCGGGCATAACGAGTACCGCGAGTCGCCCGGGCGCGTCGAAGACACCGGCGCCGGCGTTACGGAGGAAATAATGGCTAAAGGTAGAGACCGCGGAAGGGACCAAAAAGGCGGAAAGAAAAAGAAGAAAACGAAAAAGAAAGTGAAAGAGCATAAGGTCGAGCCGGGCCACGTGGGCTACGGTAAAAACAGGTAAGCAACCCGTCTGCGTCGCCGGCGTCGCGCCCCCCTCCCTCCCTACCCCCCCGCGGCCGCCGGGGCGGGAGACGGCGGTATCGGCGGGGGGGCGGGGAGACGCGGCGGCCTGCGTGAGCCGCGGCTTCCAGTGGCGTTTTGAACAAGATTGATTTTCCGGGTGCCTCGAGTCATTAAGGGCTTGTTCGCAAGCCCTTTTTATTTTAGATTAGGCGGCGAGCCAACTCGCATCCTTAATACTTAATGCGACCCGAGCTTCACGCTGTCGCGGAAAGGACACCTCGGAGATATGAACGGAGAACCGGACGTCGCGAGGGAACACCGTCAACGCCACCGCCTGCAGGGCCTGTTCTGGGCGAGCGTGCTCATCTGGGCGGGGATAATATTCACGGCCGAGAGTACGGGCCGGCTGCCGCAGCTGGGCCACGCCGGCCCCTGGAACTGGCTCTTCTTCGGCGCCGGCCTGCTCGCCCTCCTCGGCGCGCTGTGGCGCGGGGTCTCGCCGACGTACGCGCGGCCGGTTGTCGGCAACTACATCTGGGCCGGCATCCTGATAATCATCGGCCTGAGCGGCGTCGTCGCCGTGAAGATAACGTGGCCGGTGGTGCTGCTGGCGCTCGGCATAATACTTTTGGCCAACGCGCTGCTCCGGCGGCGCTAAGGCCGGGGCACGAGGAGGAAAACCATGACCACCGGAACCCGCGTCGCCGCGCTGGCGCTCGGCATTTTGCTCCTCGCGGCCGCCGCCCTCTCCTGCACGTCGTTCTACATCTACGCCGGCGACGAGGCCGTCGTCGGCAAGAGCTTCGACTGGTCCGTCTGCGACGGCCTGGTCGTCGTAAACAAACGAGGCATCGCGAAGGAGGCGCTGGTCGGCGACGACAACCCGGCGCGCTGGACTTCGACGTACGGCAGCGTCACGTTCAACCAGTACGGCCGGGAGATGCCGCTGGGCGGCATAAACGAGGCCGGCCTCGTAGTCGAGGTGCTGTGGCTCAAGCAGGCGGAATACCCGGCCCCCGACGAGCGGCCCGCTCTCGGCTGCCTGCAGTGGGTGCAGTACATGCTCGACACCTGCGCCACGGTGGAGGAGGTCCTCGCCGCCCGGGAGGAAGTCCGCGTCGCCGATGACGGTACGGGGCGGTTGCACTACTTCGTCGCGGACGCCGCGGGAGGTTGCGCCGTGGTCGAGTTCGTGGAAGGCAAAGCCGTAATCTCCGCCGGCGACGACATGCCCGTACGCGCGCTGGCCAACAGCACCTACGACGACTCGCTCTCTTTCCTTTCCATGTACGAACAGAAGGAGGGCACGCCCGAAGACATTGCGGGCGACGGCTCGCTGGAGCGGTTCTCGCGGGCGGCGATAGCGGCGACGAATTTCGACCCGGCCTTCCTGGACTCCGCGACCACCGCCGATTACGCCGCCGGCGTCCTGGACGACGTCGCCTCGCCGGCCGAATCGCAGTGGCGCATCGTCTACGACGTCAACGACCGTCTCGTATATTACCGCACCCGGGAGAATATGGAAACCCGTTGGCTCGAGGCCGACGCGTTCGACTACTCGCCGGCGACGCCGGTCACGATATTCGATATGAACGCCCCCGGCGGCGGCGACGTTACCGAGAAATTCGTCGACTACACGTACGAGGCCAACCGCGCGCTCATCGACGCCGCGTTCGCCGGGACCGAGTTCCTGAAGGAAGTACCCGAAGAAGTCCGCGAGGCGATGGCAAGGTATCCGGAGACGACGGGAGCGCCCGAGGAGTAACGAATGGACGTTAAGAATTTAAAAAATTACGGCGTCGACGTCGCCACGACGATGGCTTCCTTGCCGCCGGCGGTACGGGAGAAGATGGAGGCTGTGAGCCGCCGGCTCGTGCTGAAGCGCGTCGGCCTGTTCCGGTCTTTGCGGCTCCCCGGCCTTATCCGGGAGGAAGAGGCGAAGATGCGGGACGTAGACCTCGCGCCGCTCCGGGGGCGGGGCCTAGATAAAGAAGAAGTCCGCGCGGGGGTGCTTTCGCAAGTCGCGGCCTTCGCCGCCGTCGCGCGCCTCGCCGGGACCGAAAAGGCCGTCGCTGTCTTCGAGGAGATAATACGCGAGGTGAGCCGCGATATCTGGGGAGCGCAGGCGCCGACGGCCGAAGACTTGAATAGTTGCAACGGCGACGCGGCCGCGGCATTCCGGGCTTACTTCCGGGCGACGATGGAGGCCAACCGCCGCGCCGGCGTCCTGGAATACGACGTGGGCGAGGACGGCGACGACGCCGTCCAGTACGACGTTAGCTCTTGCGTCTTCCTCGAGCTGGCCGCGCTTCTGGGGTACCCGGAGGCCGCCCGGCATCTCTGCCTCGCCGACGACGTCTACTTCCCGGACGAGTGCCGGAAGATCGGCCTGCGCTTCGTCCGGACCGGCACGCTGGCGCGGGGCGACCGCCGCTGCGATTTCCGCTTCGAGCGCGAGCCGAAGGCCGCCGGCTGAATAGAAAAGCAGCGCTACGACGAGACGAAGGAGTAAACGTGTCCGAAAAGTCCATCGCCATTATAGGCGCCGGCATCGCGGGCCTGGCGGCCGGGTGTTACGGCCGGATGAACGGTTACGCGACGCGCATCTTCGAGATGCACACCCGCCCCGGCGGCCTGTGCACGTCGTGGAAGCGCGGCGACTACGTCTTCGACGGCTGCCTCCACTGGCTCGTCGGCTCGCGCGAGGGCCCGTTCCACAAATACTGGCGCGAGGTGGGCGCGCTGGCCGGCGCGGAGATAATAGACTTCGAGCCGTTCTTCGCGTACGAGGCGGCCGACGGCCGGACCGTCACGTTCTACAACGACCCCGGCCGCTTGCAAGAGCACCTGCTCGAGTTGGCGCCCGAGGACGCGCGAAATCAAGAAATTCGCCCGGGCGGTCAAACGCGCCGCCTCTTTCGACCTACCGATAGACAAGCCGCCCGAACTTTACACCTTCGGCGACCGGTTGAAGATGTTCGGCGCTATGCTCCCCTATATGGGCCTGTTTATGAAATGGGGCCGCCTCTCGCTGCGGGACTTCGGCGCCCGACTCAAGAGCCCGCTGCTGGCGGAGGCCATGACGTACGGCTTCTGGCCCGACGCGGCCGTATTCTTTTTCCTCGCGACACTGGCCTGGATGTGGCGGCGCAACGCGGGGTATACGGTCGGCGGCTCGCTCGCGTTCTCGCGGCGCATCGAGAAGAGGTACCGCGAGCTGGGGGGCGAGGCCACCTACGGCGCCCGGGTCGAGAAAGTATTGGTGGAAGACGACCGCACGGTCGGCGTCCGGTTGACGGACGGGACCGAATATCGAGCGGCCTACGTCATCTCGGCCGCCGACGGCCGCACGACCATCTTCGACATGCTGGAAGGCCGCTACGTCGACGACAAGGTCCGCGGCTACTATGGCGGCGAGCTGCCCATCTTCAAGCCGCTGGTGTACCTCTCGTTCGGCGTCGCCGACGCGCTCGAGGACGCGCCACACTACCTCACCTTCAACTTCGCCTCGCCGCTACAAATTGCGGGCGAGGAGGTCCGGCGGGCGACGCTCCGGGTGTACCACTTCGACCCCACCCTCGCGCCGGCGGGCAAGACCGTCGTGACGGTCATGTTCGAATCGAACTACGACTACTGGAAGAAGCTGCGCGACGAGGACGCGGCGCGCTACCGCGCGCAGAAGGATAACGTCGCCGCGGCCGTCCTTGACGAGCTCGAGCGCCGCTTCCCCGGCATCAAGGACAAGGTGGAAGTACGCGACGTCGCGACGCCGGCCACGTTCGAGCGCTATACCGGCAACTGGCAGGGGACGTACGAGGGTTGGGTGATATCGCCCGCGACGCTCACGCTGCAGATGAAGAAGACGCTGCCCGGGCTGGCGAACTTCTCGATGGCCGGGCAATGGGTGATGCCGGGCGGGGGGCTGCCGCCGGCGGTGCTCGCGGGCCGGCAGGTCATCCAACTTATATGCCACGGCGAAGGCCGCGAGTTCGTCGCGACGGAGGCGTAGCGGCCGGGAGCTGCCGGAGGCCGGCCGGCTCGAGCCGTAGCGCGTTCCCGGAGGTTAGGCGATGAGCGAGAAGACGTTTACGCAACGACTAGTCGAGGTCATAAAGAGCATACCGCGCGGCCAGGTCGCGACGTACGGCCAGCTCGCGGCGATGGCGGGCAACCCGCGCGGCGCGCGGCAGGTGGTGCGCGTGTTGGCCTCGCTCTCCGCCAAGGAGGGCCTCCCCTGGCACCGCGTCATCAACGCCAGGGGGACGATATCGCTCACCGGCGCCGGCTTCGACGAGCAGAAGGCGCTGCTCGAGGCGGAGGGCGTAGCGGTCGACGGCCGCGGCGCGGTAGACCTGAACGCCTATCAGTGACGGCCCGACGTTTCCCCTTGATTTCGGCCGGGGGGATTTGCTATTATTTTCGCACACGGGCCATTAGCTCAATTGGCAGAGCAACTGACTCTTAATCAGTAGGTTACAGGTTCGATTCCTGTATGGCCCTTAAAAAGGCGCCCCCTCGAGCGGGGGCGCCGATTTTATTGCAAAAAAACCCCGCCCTTAAGGGGCGGGGTTTCGTCTGTTAGGCCGTTACGGTACTAGGGTAACGTTTTCGGCCTGCGGTCCTTTTTCGCCTTGTACGACCTCGAACTCGACTTCCTGGCCTTCCTTGAGGGTCCTGAAACCCTCGCCTACGATGGCCGTGAAATGGACGAAGACGTCTTCGCCTTCTTCCCGCTCGATGAAGCCGTAACCCTTGGCGTCACTGAACCACTTAATCTTGCCTTTTTCGGGCATAAGCAACGCGAACTCCCGGTACTACCCCGCCGCCCGGGCGGCCTGCGGGCCCGCTTGCGCCGGCCCGCCTGCGCCTACATTACTTCCGTCTTTCGCCTAAAGAGCCGCCCGCGCAGAAAAACGCGGAAGCAGCCGGGTCGTGCGGCTGGTGTTATACCGAGGTTCTCGACGCACACCTCCTCTGAAATAAAAGTGCGAGCACTCTTTATGCATACATTATAATAGATAAACGGTCAAAAGTCAATAACAATGACGCATTTTATCTCGGCTAGGCCGCGGCCCGATTTAGGTTCGCCCGCAAGACGCGCGCCCGCGCCGAGCCGTTTTTATATAAAAAAAAGCCCCGCCCACTCGGAGAGGGCGGGGCCTTCGCGCTTTAGGCCGTCACGCTACCAAGGTAACGTTCTCGGCCTGTGGTCCCTTCGCGCCCTGTACGACTTCGAACTCAACCTCTTGCCCTTCCGCGAGGGTCTTGAACCCCTCCGTCTGGATCGAGGAGTAGTGCACGAAGACGTCGTCGCCCTCGTCGCGCTCGATGAAGCCGTACCCTTTGGCCTCGCTGAACCACTTAATCTTGCCTTTTTCGGGCATGCACTTGCGCCAACCTGATACTCCCCGCTCCCGGACGTATGACGGGCGTTTCGACCTTCGCCCGCTTGCGCTTACCAGCACCACGCCAAAGCCCTCACAACTTCGCGGCCCCGCCGTCGCGGCTGGGGAAAGAGCCGGGCCGGGTGCTCAGGGAAATACCGAGGTTCTTAGCTCCGACCTCCTTGGACCTTTGAAAAATTAGTGCCGTTCGTTGACGCGCCATTTTAATAGAAGAAGGTGTCTAAGTCAAGTCCTTACGTCAGGATTACGCGCGCGCCGCCCGCTCGAGCGGTCCCCCCTTTTTTATAACCTTGCCAAAGCGTTCGGGCCTGTTTATAATACCCGACGACCGTTATGACTTCCGAAGCGAAAAACGCCGGCGCCCCTCCTCTCCTGCTGGCCTCCACGTCGCCGCGGCGGCGCTTCCTCCTGCGCGAGGCCGGCATAGCGTTCGACGTCGTCGCGCCCCGCGACGTGGCCGAGGACTTCCCGCCGGGCGAGCCGCCCGCCGACCTCGTCGTCCGCCACGCGCTGACCAAGGCGCGCTCGGTGGCGGCGGCCAACCGGGGCCGGCTGGTCCTGGGCGCCGACACCGTCGTCGTCCTCGGCGAGCGCGTCTTCGGCAAACCCGCCGACGAGGAGGGAGCCCGGGCGATGCTGGCCCAACTCGCCGGCCGAACCCACACCGTGTACACCGGCCTGGCCCTGGTCGACGGCTCGAGCGGCCGCGAGGTGACCGGGGCCGAGGCCACCGGCGTCACGATGAGGCCGCTGGAGGACGAGGAGATAAAGTACTACGTCGCCACCGGCGAGCCGTTGGACAAGGCCGGCGCGTACGCGGTGCAGGGGCGGGGCGCGTTGCTGGTGGAGCGCGTGGACGGCGACTACTTCAACGTCGTCGGCCTGCCGCTCTACCGCCTCTCGAAGATGCTCTCCGCCTTCGGCTACGACGTGTTCCGGTGAGCGAAAAAGCCGCACAGATAATCGCGAAGATGCGACGGCCGACCGCGCTGGCGGTCGCCTTCGACTATTACGGCCTGGAGAAGCTGCGCGGCGTCGAGCGTCGGATGCGGGAGTGGGCGGCGGAGGGACGGACGGCGGCGGCTCGCGACGAGCGCGTGCGGCGGCTGTTCGAACAGCTCGCCTCGCTCTTCCCCGACGAACGCTCCGACCTCCTGGCGGAGCGCCTCGAGCGCTCGTCGCGCCTCCTCGACGAGGTAGAGCGGCCGCCCAAGCCCCCGGTCGCCCGCAAGAAAGGCCTCGACGGCGACACCAACGTCCAGTACCTCAAGGGCGTGGGGCCCGCGCGGGCGCGGGCGCTGGCCAACCTGGGCGTCACCACCGCCCGCGAGCTGCTGTACCTCTTCCCGCGCGACTACGTCGACCGCTCGCGCGCCACGCCGCTGGGCGACGTCCGCGTCGACGACGACGTCACCGTCGAGGGGACGGTGGGCGAAATTGTGCTGGAGCGCAAACGCCGCGGCCGGACGCTGGTTACGGCGCTGTTGTCCGACGACACCGGCGACATCCTGCTGAAGTGGTTCAACGCGCCGTACGTGGCGGACAAGGTCCAGGCCGGCGACCGCGTCGTCGCGAGCGGCAAGCTGAAATTCTACCAGGCGCCGGAGCTGGTGAACCCGGATTTCGACGTCATAGGCCGCGGCGCCGACGTCGAATCCTTCGGCGGCATCATCCCGGTTTACCCGTTGTCGGCGGGGCTGACGCAGCGCGCCCTCCGGCGGGCCACGCGCCAGGCGCTGGACGGCCTGGCCGACGACCTTCCCGAGCCGCTGCCACCGGCGGTACTGGCCCGCACCTCGTTCCCGCCGCTGGGCGAGGCGCTGCGCCAGGTCCACTACCCCGACGGCATGGACGAGCAGCGGCGCGCGCGCCGGCGCCTGAGCTTCGAATACCTCTACCTGATGGAGCTGGGCCTACTGCTCAAGAAGCGGCAGGGCCTCGCCCAGCAGGGCGTCCGCGTGAAGGGCGACGGCTCGCTCCGCGGCCGCCTGCGGCTCCCCTTCGAGCTCACCGGCGCGCAGCGCAAGGCGCTCGCCGCCATCGACGACGACCTAGAGGCCGGCTGGCCCATGCGGCGGCTGCTGCAGGGCGACGTCGGCTCGGGCAAGACGGTGGTGGCGCTGGAGGCGATGCTGGCGGCGGCGGAGGCGGGCTTCCAGGCCGCGCTCATGGCGCCCACCGAAATTCTGGCTCGGCAGCACTGGCTAACCGCGACGGCCTTTCTGGCGCCCGCCGGCATCGCGTGCGAGCTGCTCGCCGCCACGACGCCGGCGGCGGACCGCGAGCGCATCCTGGGCGGCCTGGCCGACGGGACGCTGCAACTCGTCGTAGGGACGCACGCCCTGTTGGAGGACGACGTGCGCTTCAAGAACCTGGGCCTGGCGGTCGTCGACGAGCAGCACCGCTTCGGCGTCGACCAGCGCCAGCGCCTCGCCGCCAAGGGTGCAAACCCCAACGTCCTCGTGATGACGGCCACGCCCATTCCGCGGACGCTCGCGCTGTGCGTCTACGGCGACCTCGAGCTAACCGTGATCGACGAGATGCCGGCCGGGAGGCCGGGCACGACGACGACGGTACTGGCCGAGGACCGGCGCGACGACGCGTTCGAGCTGCTGGGCCGGGAAGTGGCCGCCGGCCGCCAGGGCTTCGTCGTCTATCCGGTCATTGAAGAGTCGGAGACGAACGCCCTCAAGGCCGCGACGGCGATGGCCGAGAAGCTGTCGGCGGAGGTGTTCCTGGATTACCGGATAGGGCTGGTCCACGGCCGCCTGCCGGCCGACGAGCGCGAGGCGACGATGGCGGCGTTCCGGCGGGGCGACGCCGATATATTGGTGGCGACGACGGTGGTGGAGGTGGGCTTGGACGTGCCGAACGCGACGGTTATGGTGGTCGAGCACGCGGACCGCTACGGCCTGTCGCAGCTCCACCAGCTCCGCGGCCGCGTGGGCCGGGGCGAGCACCCGGCGTACTTCTTCGCCGTCAAGCCGGGGAAGGTTACGGCGGAGGCGCGGGCGCGGCTCGAGACGCTGGCGCATACGGCGGACGGCTTCGAGATCGCGGAGGCGGACCTGGCCATCCGGGGCCCGGGCGAGCTGTTGGGGACGCGCCAGCACGGCCTGCCCGACTTCGCTTTACAGGCCCTGATTCACGACCGCGGTTTATTCGAGCTGGCGCGCGAGCTGGCGGCGGCGACGCTGGACGAGGACGAGCGGCTCGCGAAGGCCGAACACGCGCCGCTGCGCGAGCGCATCCGCGCCGACTTCGGCCGGCGGCTGCAGCTGGCGGGGGCGATATAAAAAGGCGGCCCAACGGCCGCCTTTTCTTTTCGATAAAATTCCTACTTAAACACCGCCTTCACGCGGCCGAGGGAGACCGGCTCCAAGTCAACGTTAACCCACTTGAAGTACTGGACGCGGCATAGAAACATCGAGACGACGTATATCCTGTCGCCGCCCGGCGCCACGGCAATATCCCACGGATACATGAATTGGCCGTTGCCGGTGCCGCGCGTACCCCACTTGCCGAGGAACGAGCCCGTCGGCGTGAAATACTGGACGCGGTGGTTATAAGTATCGGCTACGTAGACGTAACCTCTCGAGTCTATGCCGACGCCGCCGGGGAAATAGAACTCGCCGTCGCGCGAGCCTCCCCCACCCCACTTGCCGAGGAACGAACCGTTCGCGGTGAAGTACTGGACGCGGTTATTGACCGTGTCGACGACGTAAATGTTGCCGTTGGCGGCTACGGCGACGTTGTGGGGATTAGTAAACTCGCCGTCGCCCGAACCCATAGAACCCCACTTGCCCCGGAAGGAACCCAGCGCCGTGAAGTACTGGACGCGGTGGTTAAGGTTGTCAACGACGTAGACGTCGTCCCCGACCGCTAAGACTCCCCACGGGCGCCTGAATTCCCCGTCGCCGTATCCGCGAGAACCCCACATACCCAGCAAAGACCCCGCCGCCGTGAAGCATCCCACGCGGTCGTGGTAGGTATCGGCGACGTATACGTAGCCATTCCGGGATACGCCGATCCCGGAGGGTCGGTCCAACCCGCCGCTACCTTCCGCACCCCACTTACCGACAAAAGAACCGGTGGGCGTAAAATATTGTACCCGATTATTCCCCGTATCGGCGACGTACACCCTGCCGCGCGGGGCCGCCGAAATACCGTACGGCGCTTTGAACTCGCCGTTGCCCGAACCTCCCGAGCCCCACCGGCCTTCGTAGACCCAGTCCGCGGACGCGCCGGCGGCCGCGAGCACTACGGCTACGATAATTAATCCTCTCTTCATTATATAACCTCCTCTTGCCCGGTCGGCGTGGCAGGAAATCGCGCCGCTAATTTACGTAAAGAAACCCGCGGCGGCCCCAAGGCTGCCCCGGGTACGACTCGCCCGCCGCCCGTCCCGGGCGACGAAGCGCGCGACTCCTCTTTCTTCCTTAATTACCGCCTTCCCGACCACACGCCATTCCCCTCTAAATCAGGGCGGTTAAAACTTTCTCCTTTCATTATAAAATACGTGCGATATCCGTCAAGTAGAATTACGACGTCTTAAATACGCCTACGGCTTTCGGAACGGCGGCCCGCTCGAGGCGCCGCGACGAAAAGGGTCGACTTCGGCCGCCGGCTGCAACTCGCCGGCACGGTTTAATCCCCGAAATATAAATATGAAAAGGGCCTACCCGAAGGTCGGCCCCTACATATGCCGAGGCCTCGGCGTTCACGCCGGGGTACCTCACGGCCCCCCGCCTACAACGCCGCGTTTACGCGGCGGCCCCGCCGTTAACCAAACGACGGGATAAGGCGTCGGTTGGTAACAACCGATGCCACGGAGGATGCCGGTCGCCCCTACGCAACGCCGCGTACCCGACGACGCGCCGGCGACAAGGGGCTTAAGCCCCTTGTTTACCTAAACAACGCCTTCACGCGGCCGAGGGAGGCGGGCGCCGGCCTAGTCCCTCCTTTTGAAATACTGGATGCGGTCGTTTCCGGCGTCGACTACGTAGAAGCGCTTACAGTCGTTGGACATATCTACGCTTTCAGGGTATTGGAATTCCCCGTTGCCGGAGCCCCACGAGCCCCACTTGCCGAGGAACGAGCCGGTGGAGGTGAAGTATTGGACGCGGTTTTCGTCGTCATCGGCGACGTAGACGATACTGTTCGGGCCGAGGCCGCCGACGACGTCTATAGGCTTGCCGAATTGGCCGTCGCCCGTACCGGGCGAGCCCCATTTACCCAGGAAGGAACCGGTTGCGGTGAAGTATTGGACGCGGGAGTTGTTATAGTCCGGGACGTAAACGTTGCCGTTAGGGGCTACGTCGAGGCCGAAGATGACGTCGAACTGGCCGTTGCCCGACCCCTCCGACCCCCACTTGCCGAGCAAGCTCCCCGTCGAAGTGAAATACAGTACCTGGTTGTCACCCGCGTCGCCAACGTACACGTTGCCGTTTGCGGCAACGGCGACGGCGGAGGGTAAATTGAACTGGACCGGCCCCGAGCCGGGCGAACCCCACTTGCCGAGGAAGCTCCCCGTCGAGGTGAAGTACTGGACGCGGTGATTCCCCTCTTCGGCTACGTAGACGTTACCGTTGAACGCTATTGCGACGGCTTCCGGTCCTATGAATTGGCCGTTACCGGACCCGCGCGACCCCCACTTGCCGAGGAACGAGCCGGTGGGGGTGAAGTATTGCACGCGGTTGCTGAAGTCATCGACGACGTAAACGTTCCCCTCCCGGGCGACCGCGACGCCTGTGGGGGCCACGAATTCGCCGTTCCCTTCACCCACGGTGCCCCACTGGCCCTCGTAGACCCATGCCGACTCGGCCTTGGGGGGCTCCGTCGGCGATTCTTCACACGCCGCGAGTAATACGACGCCACACAAAGCGCCCATTATACCGATTAGCCTTTTCATTTCGCTCTCCTTCCGCCATAAACTTATGGCATTAAACCTAACAATAATATACCCAAGCGGGGTACGAGACCCTACTTGGGCGTTGGTTACTAAGACGGACCCGCGGCCGCGTCGACGACCGCCGAAAACATCGATACCACAAGAACGTAGCGCTCGATCTTACCCTCCGCGCTTGAGAGCGGCGAACCGCCGCGCTCGTTTAATTCCTAGTTATAATTTAATTTATACCGTACCCAATTGTCAATAAAAAAAGGTCGCGCCCTGCGCCGGTTTTGAATAAAACGGGCCGACCTGAAGGTCGGCCTCTACGTATATGCCGGGACAGAGAGCAGTACCGGCGGTTCCCGCCCGTTAGCGCAGATGCCGGCGAAGCCGCCCGAGACCTCGGCGTTCACGCCGGGGTACCTCACGGCCCCCCGCCTAAAACGCCGCGTTTACGCGGCGCCC